>RCNH01000087.1_pt1 | contig 42731 bp, 46 predicted proteins | sample 2041161 | NCBI WGS metagenome assembly RCNH01 (sample SAMN09708215, study PRJNA481090) | Feces metagenome, whole genome shotgun sequencing project. | biome: feces | host: Leptonychotes weddellii | place: Antarctica: Sion Island | collected 2010-03-01 | reverse complement strand
GAAATCTTTCATTTACGGGTAAAATCATTATCTGGATTAAATAAACTTTTGTTGTGTCTGCAATTTTGTCAATCATTTTTTTGAAAAAGCAGAAAAAAAGACCCCTATATCATTTCTGGTATAGAGATCTTGATTCGTCATCTTAACTTAATGACATCGGACGCAACATCCTCTTTTTATTTTCTAGGATGCGCTTTCATATACACATCCCTAATTTTATTTACATTCATATTCATATAAATCTGTGTTGTAGATATATCTGAATGTCCCATCATCTCCTGCACGCTTTTTAAATCCGCACCATTTTGTACCAAATGTGCAGCAAAAGAATGACGCAGTGTATGCGGAGTGATGTCCTGCTGTATTCCTGCTGATACGGCATAAGTTTTCAAAATTTTCCAAAAGCCCTGTCTGCTCATGGACTTTCCAGAACAATTCACAAACAACAAATCACTGCTGTTTTCCCCTAAAAGCTCTGCTCTCGCCCATGCCATATAAGCTTCCACTGCTTTTTTTGCAGCTGATCCAAAAGGAATTACCCTCTCTCTTTCACTTTGACTGCATGTAAGATATCCTAATTTTAAATTCACATCTCTCAATGTAAGATGAATTAATTCACTTACTCTAATACCAGTCGCATACAAAAGCTCCAACATTGCTCTATCACGAACACCTTTTGCTGTATTCTCCTTAGGCTGACTCAAAAGCAAGTCCACCTCATCTACAGTTAAAATTCCCGGAACCTTTTTCTCTATCTTTGGTGCTTTTAAACCTTCCGCAGGATTTTCTTTCCAGCACTCTCTCTGACATAAATACTGAAAAAAAGCTCTTATGGACGCAACACTTCTGGATATGGAAGAAGCTGCAAAATTCTTTCTTTCCAAATACATGATATAGGAATTCAGCAAAACAGCTGACACCTGACGCCACTCAAGAAATCCTTCCTGCTTTAAAAACTGCTCTAATTTTTTCAAATCTCTCTCATAAGATACTTCTGTATTTCTGGAAGTGCCTCTGGTATTATGTAAATGCTCAATAAACTCATGTATTTCGCACTTCATATTTCATTCCCCTTCTTTTAGGCATAGTACGATTATATATCAAATGCACTCCAAAAATCAAACGTTATTTTACAAAAAGCCTTATTTTCTCAGTGTTTTCACCACTTATACAAGATATCGAAAATCTTTTCTTTTATACATACTATATATGGTTTTTCTAAAATATTAACTTTTTATAAAATCATATCCAATATTGAAAAATCCAAATCAGAAGATTTTGATTAACATAACTTTCCAGCCAAATTCCCAATAAAACACACACACCTGCACCCAAACCAAAAAAAGCGTATGCCTGATAATCTTCTCTTGCTCTTTTCCCTTTTCCCCACGATTTCCTGCTCATACGCACAACAAGCCAAAACAGCAGTAGCCAGCCGGGCAGGTAAAAAAGCATCTGAGGCATAAAGCAGGCAATCCCTGCTGCAACTCCCTTTAGTCCATACTCCAAAACAAAAATCGTTAAAAGATTTCCCGCCAAAAAGCCAAACCACAAAAGGCTAAGTACAACAGCAAAAAAGCCAATGTAAGTCACTCCCATAAGTATAATAAACAGAAAATAAGCACCTCTTTGAAATAACAGATGTCCAAACAACGCTTCTGCACTTATCAGTTCTTTTGATGCAGCTGCTCCATATACAGCAAAAATTCCAGAAGGATACCCTGTTTCCCGAAATAATAAATTTGCCCCCATAATTCCAAGAAGAAACCCTGCCAGATACCAGTAAAAAAGAAGTCTGATATTTTTTTTCATACACCTCACCCTGTACAGTTTATGCCTTATACACAAAAAAAAGACTCCTATTATAAAAATAAGAGTCTTTATCGTTTTTAAAAGTCAACGGTATTATTTTGCGTAATCAATTACACGTGATTCACGAATTATATTTACCTTAATCTGTCCCGGATATTCCAGCTCAGCTTCAATCTGTTTTGAAATATCTCTACCCAGAAGTACCATATCTGCATCTGTTACATGCTCCGGAACTACCATAACCCGAATTTCTCGTCCTGCCTGAATAGCAAAAGACTTATCCACACCTTTAAAGGAATTGGCAATATCTTCTAATTGTTTTAATCTGTTGGTATATGTTTCTAATGTTTCACGTCTTGCACCCGGTCTTGCTGCGGAAATCGCATCAGCAGCCTGTACAATACATGCAACTAATGAAGTAGGCTCTACATCACCATGATGTGATTCTACTGCATTGATAACGATTTGTGATTCTTTATATTTTTTACATAAATCTGCACCAATCTGAATATGGGAACCCTCTACCTCATGGTCGATGGATTTACCAATATCATGGAGCAGACCTGCTCTTTTCGCCATGCGTATATCCGTTCCCACTTCACCTGCAAGCAGTCCTGCAAGCTGTGCTACCTCGATAGAATGTTTTAACGCATTCTGACCATAGCTTGAACGGAATTTCATACGGCCCAGAAGACGAATAAGCTCTGGATGAATACCGTGAACACCTACCTCCAGTGCTGCAGCTTCTCCTTCTTCCCGCATCATTGTTTCAACTTCTCTTTGAGCCTTTTCAACCATTTCTTCAATTCTTGCTGGATGAATACGTCCATCTACAATCAGCTTCTCCAACGCAATCCTTGCAATTTCTCTGCGAATAGGATCAAAACCAGATAATACCACTGCTTCCGGAGTATCATCAATAATTAAATCTACACCTGTCAGTGTTTCCAGAGTACGAATATTACGTCCTTCTCGACCAATAATTCTCCCCTTCATTTCATCACTTGGCAGCTGCACTACAGAGATTGTAGCTTCTGCCACATGATCCGCTGCACATTTCTGAATAGCTGTTACCACATATTCTTTTGCCTTTTTATCAGCTTCTTCTTTTGCCTTGCTTTCTAATTCTTTATAAAGCTTGGCTGTGTCAATTTTCACTTCATCTTCAACAGTTTTCAACAGATAATCTTTTGCTTGTTCGGAGGTCAGACCTGAAATTCGCTCCAGTTCCTGCACTCGCTGTCCTTGTAATTCGTCAACTTTCTTTTCCTTTTTCTTTAATTCTGCTTCCTTCGCTGTGTATTCAGCTTCTCTTTTTTCTAAAGCATCTGCTTTCTTATCAAGAGATTCTTCTTTTGATAAAACACGTTTCTCATACTTCTGAAGTTCGCTTCTTCTCTCTTTTGTCTCTTTTTCCAATTCGTTCTTGGTACGGAGATTTTCTTCTTTTGCTTCTAAGAGAGCTTCTCGCTTTTTCGTTTCAGCAGTCTTTAATGCTTCATCTATAATGCTTCTCGCTTTGACTTCTGCTGTCCCAATGGTTTCTGCATCTTTTTCTGCTTTTTTCTTAACAGTAATGTTTGCGGTAACCGGAACTGCTATCAGCGCAGTAAGAATCACAGCAATAATTGCAATTATTACATAGATTGCCACAGGAGCACCTCCTTATTTAATTTTCATTGTACGAATACAACAGTATAATTTTATACTGAATTCTTTAAAAAGTCAACATAAAAGCGGAAAGTATCCTTACTCAATCTGTATAATCTATACAAAATCTTTTCACTCTGAAATCTCGCGAAAAACCGATAAAATATCAGAAGAAGAAAATCCCCTTCTCAACAAAAATCCATACAATTTTCGCTTTTCTTTTTCATCCATCTCTTCTCGATAAGAACATTTCTTTTCAATTAGACTGCGAATTGTTTCCCTTGTATCTGTTTCATCTTCTGTCTCTGCAAAGACTTCTGCTATCAATTCTGCAGAAACTCCTTTTCGCATCAACTCCATTTTTATTCTGGCTTTTCCTTTTTTCATCTTCTGGTTCTGTATATACATTGCCGCATATCGCTTGTCATCTATGTAATGAAAAGACTCTACATAAGACAAAGCTCTTTCTATAACAATCTGGGGATATCCGCTTTCCTGAAGCTTTCTTTCCAGTTCCCATCTGGTTCTATCCATTTTCTGTAGTAAATGCATAGCTCGCAACTTTGCTCTTTTTGTCAGTACTTCATCTATAACTTCTGTATAAACACATTCCTCAATTTCCCTGTCCTTTTCCAGATGATAGCGAAACAGCTCGCCTTTATATACCACAAAGGCGGGCTGTCCGTCTATTTCAATCTGAAATTTTTGCTTTGTCACAGGCTTGATATCCGTAACAATCATCAGCTTTTCCTCTTAAATTTCTTCTGTTTCTTCGTTTCCTGAGCTTTCCCCAACAGGTACTGTATGTTCTGCCACATTCTCATCAGGTAAAAGTCCATAATGCACTCTTACTTTCTGTTCGATTTCCTCTGTAATTTCCGGATTTTCTTTCAGATATTTCTTTGCATTTTCCCTTCCCTGTCCAATTTTTCCATCGTTATAAGCATACCAAGCACCACTCTTATTTACAATACCAATATTCGCTGCCAAATCCAGAATATCCCCCTCTTTTGAAATTCCTTCTCCGAACATAATATCAAATTCCGCCTCTTTAAACGGAGGTGCAATTTTATTCTTAACCACTTTAATTCGAGTTCTGTTTCCGACCATTTCTCCGCCCTGTTTCAGAGTTTCAATTCTACGTACATCCATACGGATAGAAGAATAGAACTTCAACGCACGTCCACCTGTAGTAACTTCCGGATTTCCAAACATAACTCCCACTTTTTCACGAAGCTGATTGATAAAAATAACAATACAATTCGATTTGCTGATATGCGCAGTTAATTTTCTCAGTGCCTGAGACATCAGACGAGCCTGAAGACCTACATGAGAATCTCCCATATCACCTTCAATCTCTGCTTTTGGCACCAACGCCGCAACAGAGTCCACAATAATAATATCTACAGCACCGGAACGTACCATAGTTTCTGTAATTTCCAGTGCCTGCTCTCCGTTATCCGGCTGAGAAATATAAAGATTATCAATATCGACACCGATATTCTTTGCATACGCCGGATCCAAAGCATGCTCTGCATCAATAAATCCTGCAATTCCGCCTCTTTTCTGCACTTCTGCCACCATGTGCAGAGCAACTGTAGTCTTACCACTGGATTCCGGACCATATACCTCAATAATTCTTCCCTTTGGAACACCGCCTAATCCTAACGCAATATCCAAGCTCAGAGCACCTGTAGGTACGGTTTCCACATTCATATTTGCAGTGGAGTCTCCCAATTTCATAATAGAACCTTTTCCGAACTGCTTTTCAATTTGTGCCAAAGCACCATCTAATGCTTTCAATTTATCTTCTTTCACCATCTGTGCCATATCTATTCTCCTTTTAATCACACTTTCGCATATGCGAACTTATGTTCGTTTCTATGTCTCATAATAGTATACTTTTTACTTCTTGTCAACTGTTTTTCTTTACACTTCAGGAGCCACTTCCCATCCTGCTTTCTTTTCCTTTGAAATATGCAGAGAACACTGCAACTATGAAAAATTTGATGCTGTCTTAATCTGACAGAAAGATATGTATTACTTTTTCAGTATGCACGCTTTCGTCTTTTCTGTCAAGCTGAATTCTTATTTTTTGTTGACGCACATAGCTTTTCCCCTGTATTCGACGAAAAAATCGAATCTATTGAGCACTAGGCTCCTGACGGAGCGTCTTTCTTTCAGATGATACAATCTCCTATGAAAGCCAAAAGGAGATGTCACCAAAAGCAACATCTCCTTTTCTCCTCTTATCTTATAGTTGGCTGTGCTAGAACAGAACGCACATGAGCAACTTCCTCAGGCTTTGCACAAGCTGCCGGAACATAATAACTTTTTGCTCTGGCAATCTGATAAATCTCTTCCTGTGACATTTCACACTGATTTCTCATCTGCTTTAAAGTTTGTTTTAACTGCTGATTTTCTGTCTGTGTAATCATTTCTCCATAACGTACCAATTCTCCGTTAATTCCTACAAGTGTATCTGCTACCATTGTCTTCTCTGTCATTTCTACCCCTCCTACTGTAAAAACTGCATTAACTGCTGCTTACTTTCCATCGCAGACTGTGCAGATTTCTGAAAAAACTGCTTAATCTGCGGATCCTGTGACTCCTGTGCATAATCCTGCATTTTACAATGAGTGGTTTCAAATCCACCAATTAAATGGCGCAAATTCTGTAAATCAAGTACTGAAATCTCTGTCATGATCATTTCCTCCTGTTTTCTTGTTCTACCTTCTTAGTATGTCAGGATTTTTGATTTCTATGACAGGATACTTTTACCTAATTTTATCTCATCTATTAATTAACCAATCATACATTTCTTCGTACTGTTTTGCAGAGTTCGTCCATGAGAAATCTCTTGCCATGGCTCTGTCTACCAGTTTATTCCATTCCCGTTTTTTATCGTAATAAATACGTTCTGCATAACGGATAATTCCCAGCATCTCATGAGCATTATAATTTTTAAAACTAAAGCCTGTACCTGTATTTTCGAACTCATTATATGGATCTACCGTATCTTTTAATCCGCCTGTTTCACGTACAATTGGTAATGTACCGTAACGAAGACTCATAAGCTGGCTTAAGCCACATGGTTCAAATAAAGAAGGCATCAGGAAAGCATCGCTGGCTGCATAAATTCTGTGGGACAGGCCGTTGTCATAGAAAATATTTGCAGATACCTTGCCCTGATATTTCCATGCAAAATGTCGGAACATATTTTCATATCTTTCCTCACCTGTACCCAGAACAACCAACTGAATATTGTCCTGACATAACTCATCCATCACATAATTTACCAGGTCAAATCCTTTTTGGTCTGTCAGTCGTGAAACAACGCCAATCATCATGGCTTTTGGATTTTCTTCCAGACGAAGTTCTTTTTGTAACGCAAGTTTATTTTTCACTTTTTCTTTTCTGAAATTCTTTGCGTTATAATTTTTTGCAATAAATTTATCTGTCTGCGGATTGTATTCTTCATAATCAATACCGTTTACAATACCTCTTAAATCATTGGAACGTGCCTGCATCAGCCCTTCCAAATGCTCCCCGTAAAATTCCGTCTTAATTTCCTCTGCATAAGTATTGCTCACAGTTGTAATAGCATCTGCGTACACAAGACCTCCCTTTAGCAGGTTTGCGTCTTTAAATGCTTCCAGCTTGTCCGGTGTAAAGAAATGTGCCGGCAGTCCTGTCAGCTGTCTTACAGTCTTAATATCCCAAGTCCCCTGGAATTTCAGATTATGTATTGTCATAACAGTCTTGATACCTCTGTAAAATTCCCCTTGCTGAAAACTGTCATTTAAATATACAGGTACTAAACCGGTCTGCCAATCGTGACAGTGGATAAGATCAGGACGAAATCCGATTACAGGAAGTATAGACAGCGCAGCTTTTGAAAAAAAAGCAAATTTCTCAATGTCAAAACGAATTTCCCCGTAAGGCTGATATCCTGAAAAATAATATTCATTATCGATGAAATAGAATTGAATTCCTTCGTATTCCATCTGCATAATGCCTACATATTCCCGTCTATATCCGATATCCATATAAAAATGAGTTACATACTGCAACTGATTTTTATATTCTTCTTTCATACATAAGTATTTTGGAATAACTACCCGTACATCATACTCTTTTTTATCAAAACACTTAGGCAGCGCACCTACTACGTCAGCCAGACCGCCTGTTTTTATAAACGGCACCGCCTCGGATGCAACAAACAAAATTTTCTTCACTAAAACACCCTCCTTGTCAGATAAGATATACCTTTTCATATCTTGTTTTACCTAACAATATTATACTCCTTTTTTTCTGTAAAGAAAAGTCGTTTTATTGTACCAAATTCTTTATTTTTTATATTCTAATCGTATTTTATCTGCAATAAGAGCAATAAACTCGGAGTTTGTTGGTTTGCCCTTTCCGGTACTGACTGTATAGCCGAATAATTCATCAATGGTATCCATCTTGCCTCTGCTCCAAGCCACTTCTATGGCATGACGAATAGCACGTTCTACTCTGCTTGGTGTTGTCTGGTGCTTCTTGGCAATGGTAGGATAAAGTATTTTTGTAATTGAATTGAGCATTTCCATATCATTGACCGACAGGATAATGGCATCTCTTAAATACTGATATCCTTTAATATGTGCCGGCACACCGATTTCATGAATAATATCGGTTACATCTGCTTCTAAATTTCTTTCATAATAGCTGCCTGTTTTTTCGTAAGCATCTACTTTTCTGATATCTCTTTTTCTTCCGTCTCTGAGATTACGTACATGCTTAATTCTGGATAACAGCATGTTATTATCAAATGGTTTTAAAATATAATAATTTGCGCCTAACTGGAAGGCATCTTCCGTAATCTGTTCCTGCCCCACTGCGGAAACGACAATAAAGGCTGGCTGTTTTTTTAAATTACTGTCTTTTCCCACTCTCTCCATGACTGTAAGTCCATCTACTTTTGGCATAATAATATCTAAAAGTACAACATCCGGTTCTTTTTCTTTGATAATATCGTATATTTCTGCACCATTATTCGCATGTCCTACCAGTTCCAGTTCTTTATCCTCGTTAATTAAATTGCCCAATAAGTCCAACATTTTCTCGTTATCGTCTGCAATAGCGACATTTAACTTCTCCATCAATCTTCCTCCATCAATTTTATTACAGCAACTTCTTCAGAATTTGACGGGCGCCCTTTTCAATCGTCAATAACTGAAGACTCTTAGTATTATATTCTCTGTTGTTTTCAGAATCAAGTTAAATCATTCTACAATTTGCTTTTGTTTGTGATTATTTTCATTTAATTTCGACATATTTGTTATATTTTTCTGGATTTTTATATCATATTTTCAATAAAAATCCCGTAACCTTTAGATGAATCCTGTACAAAAACATGAGTAACTGCTCCAATGAGTTTTCCATCCTGAAGAATAGGACTTCCACTCATTCCCTGCACAATTCCTCCTGTTTCCTCTAAAAGTCTCGGATCTGTTACCTGAATTTCAAAAGCTTTATTTGTATTGGATTTATTCCAATAAATTTCTGTTATTTCAATATCATAGGCCTTCACCTCTTCATTCAGATTTGTCAAAAGTTTCGCTTTTCCTTCCTTTACTTCTTGCCGATAGCCCACCATGACTTTCTTATGGGGCAAACGTTCCACATCAAATACCTTTCCAAAAATTCCCAGTTCTGTATTTTTCTCTATGGTTCCGATTTTTTTCTCCTGCTCATACTCAATATAGCCGGATAGTTCTCCCGGCAAGCCTTTTGCTCCCTTCTTAATGGAAACAATTTCTGCTTCATACAGTTCTCCTTCTGAAATATCAAGAAGTTCTCCTGTATCCGTATCGCTAATTCCATGTCCCAGAGCACCGAATTTTCCGTCTTCATCAATATACGTCATAGTTCCAATCCCCTGGGTATTATCCCGAATCCAAAGTCCCAGTTTATACTCATCATTCTGGTCCAGTACAGGTGATATAGAAAGTGGTATTTTTTCTCCGTTTCGTTTTACAAGAAGTTCCATGGTTTCTCCATGACTGGTTTCAATATTTTTAATCAAATCTTTTTTTCTGGAGACAGGGTTTCCGTTCACTTCCAAAATATAATCTCCCGACTTTGCTATATGCGCTGCCGGTTCTGCCTGTACACCGTCCTTACCTATAATTTCACCCGTATCAACTACCAGCACGCCCTGCGTTTCCATATATAAACCTGCAGGCATACCACATACAGATACCCATTTTTCATCTGCTGTTTCCACCTGTACATCCTTTAAATAAATCATATCAAGGAAATAACAAGGTATTTGATAGCTGCCGTCTTTTGACACATCAATACTTTTAGAATACGTTACAAAAGGATAATCCAACATCTGGGAAACTCCTTTTTCCTGTCCATGGCGGATATAAATGGTGTCCGGAATTGCTTTTTTCAGATAACGAATTCCGAAAACTGTCATAAAGCACATATCCGCTAATAATAATACGCAAATAAGGCGGCGATAATTACGTTTTTTCTGCAAAAAATCAAGTCCTTTCCTATTTTTATTCAAATTTCTCGGCATTTTCACTAATTTTACCTCTGTACGTTTCTCACAGAGTGTTTTATTTCAGCGAATACAATTTCCTATGAAACAAAAAAAGATACACTGCTGTGTACCTTTTTAGTATGTGATATTTTCTTTATTTCACTCTTGTATTTTTTTGTTGCCGTGCCAAATCTTTCATTTCTCTTGCATTTTGCAGCACCGCATTTGTTATTTCTGCACCGCCTAACATTCTGGCAAGTTCTTCCACTGACTGCTCATCGCTCAGTCTGAATATTTCCGTAACGGTCTCGCCATTTTTTACCTGTTTTTCAATAACATAATGGTTGCTTGCCTGAGATGCAATCTGAGGCAGATGGGTAATACACAGTACTTGATGCTGTTCTCCGATTATCGCCATTTTCTCTGCCACCTTCTGAGCTGTTCTACCGCTAATTCCCGTATCAATTTCATCAAAAATCAAAGTTTCTGTGCAATCTTTATCTGCAAGTAAAGTTTTAATTGCCAGCATAATTCTGGAAAGCTCACCACCTGATACCACCTTAGAAAGTTCTTTTACCGGTTCTCCCGGATTGGTGGAAATCAGGAAATGAATATTATCCTTTCCCTGAGCTGTGAAATTTTCTCTTTCTTCGAAAGAAATTTCAAAAGAAACATTGAGGAAATTTAAATCCTGTAAGCTTGAAATAATCTGCTCCTGCAGTTGTTTTGCCCATTTTTTCCGCACCTTTGTCAAAACAGCAGAGGCTCCTGAAAGTTCTTTTTTCTTTTCCTTACACTGCTTTTCCAGTTTTTCTTTTCTTTCTTCAAAATTTAAAAGCTTTTCCAGCTTTTCTTCCTGCTCTGTCTGATAATCTAAAATTTCAGGTACGGTATGTCCGTATTTTGCCTTTAATCCGTTAATAATATCCAGCCTTTTTTCGATTTCAAAAAATTCTTCCTCTGAAAACGTAAATCCTGCCATATAGGAAGCTGCTTCCCTGTTAAAATCATTTAAAAGGCTGTCCACATCAGTAAGAGATGATAAAAGTCCTTCCAAATTTTCATCAAAAGAAACAATATGTGATAGCTTCTGTAAAGCTCTGCTTATCTGACCTGCACTGCCTTCCTCGTACCCTGTAAGCCGATAGACTTCATCTAAATTTTCTGTAATTTTTTTTCCATTTAAAAGCTTTCGATAAGATGCAGACAATTCCTCATCTTCTCCGTCTTTTAACTGAGCATCCTCTATCTCCTTTATTTCATACTCTAAAAAGTTAATTTCCCGTCTTTTTTGTTCTTCGTCTAACTGGTAAGACTCCAGTTCCTGTTTTATAGCACGGTACTCTTTATAGAACCCTTTAACCTTTTGTTTTTCTTTTTCAATTTCCGCCTGTCCGTAAGCATCCAGAATTTCCATCTGTTTGTCTGTGCGCAAAAGAGACTGGTGTTCATGCTGTCCATGAATATCCAACAAAAGTTCTGAAATTTTCCGTATTCCAGAAATGGTAGTTGTCTCTCCGTTTATCTTGCTGATACTTCTATTTTCAGTTAAACGGCGGGAGATAATCACCTGTCCATCCTCAGGAAATACTTCCAGCTCTTTTAATTTTTCTTCTGTATCGGGGCTTACCTGAAATACCAGCTCCACATAAGCATAGTCTGCCCCCTCACGTATCATTTCTCTTGACATTTTCTGTCCTAAAGCAAGATTTACAGAACCGATTAGAATAGACTTTCCGGCTCCTGTTTCACCGGTCAGAATATTGAGTCCTTCTTCAAAATCCACCTCTGCTTCTTCAATCAATGCAAGATTTTTTACATGTAAATGTACTAACATTCTCAGAATACTCCATTTTTCTATTCATATACATGAATGACCTTTTTAATTTTATTCATCAGTGCCATTGCCTGTCCTTCATTTTTGGAAAAACATGCAATGGTATCATCTCCTGCAATGCTTCCTACGATTTCCTGAAAATTGATATGGTCCAAAGCTGCTGCTGCCGCATTCGCCATTCCTGCCGTAGTTTTAATAACCAGAATATTCTGGGCAATATCCATAGACAGATAAGCATCTCTTAACACACGTATGTACTTTTCACTGTCTGCCATGCTTGGATGAGACACCAGCCCATATTTTGAGCCGCCGCCCTGCTTTGCCATTTTCATCAGCTTCATTTCCCTGATATCTCTGGAAACTGTTGCCTGTGTCACTTTAAAACCTGCTGCATTTAATCTGGCTGCAAGTTCTTCCTGTGTCTCTATATCATATTCATTAATCAACTCTATAATCTTTGACTGTCTGGCGATTTTCATGACTATCACCTCCTAATTTTTCATTTTTGTGCGAAGCACTTCTAAAAAGCTGATATTACTGATTTTTATAATTTTTGTATCACTCACAGAACGTTTTATCACAATCCGGTCGCCTACGTTCATAGAAATGTTCGTATCTCCGTCAAAAGATGCCACTGCCTGTCCTTCCCCGTTTTTCTGCGCTCCCTGCGTAACTTCTACTGTAATCTCATCTTCTGCAGGGAAAATAATACTTCTGGTATTCAATGTATGTGGAGCAACCGGTGTCATAATCATAATATTAGTCTCTGGTGATACGATAGGACCGCCGGCAGAAAGACTGTAGCCGGTAGAACCTGTAGCCGTAGAAATAATAATACCATCTGCTGTATAGGAATTTAAAAATTCTCCATTGACATAGTTGTTAAAACGGATTACACGCAAAGGACCTTCTCTACCTATTACAATATCATTTAAAGCCACATCCTCCGCCACCATTTTACCTCGATGGTATACTTTTCCGCTTAACATCATACGCCGCTCAATAGTATAGGCATCTGCAATTAAATGATTTAATGCCGGCTCAATGGAATCCTTATCAATTTCTGCAAGATAACCCAATGTTCCCAGATTTATTCCCAAAAGAGGAATTTGACGGCTTACCACATCTCTGGCAGCCTGCAGCAAAGTACCGTCTCCACCTAACACAATAACACATTCTACATCATCCGGTATGATGCGAATATCTGTATAATGATTAAAAGGATCCCGGTTTCCCAAACTGGCCGGTCGAACTGCACAGCTCTTTCCTTTGCTTTCCAAATATTTTGCAACTTTTGTGGACACTTTCAGCCCTTCATCCTTCTCACTATTTGCAATAATATAAAATTTATCCATATTTATTTATCCAGTTCTTTATGTGCATTTGCTACGGTTTCCTTTACATCCAGCAAAGTATCCTCAGGAATACCATTTTCCTTCTTTTTCAAATGAAGAAGATATTCAATGTTACCCTCCGGTCCTTTAATTGGAGAATACTCTAAATGCAACGTGGCATAACCTATGCTCTTGGCATATTCCACTACTTTTTCAATGACTTCCTCATGTACTTCGGGGTCTCTTACTACACCTTTTTTTCCCACTTTTTCTCTTCCCGCTTCAAACTGTGGCTTAATCAGACAAACTACCTCGCCATCTGCTTTTAACAGATGGTATACTGGTAGCAAGACTTTGGTAAGAGAAATAAAAGATACATCAATAGAAGAAAAGTCTGCTGCTTCCTGTAAGTCTTCCGGCACCACATAGCGGATGTTGGTCTTTTCCATGCACACAACACGAGGATCATTTCGAAGCTTCCAGTCTAACTGCCCATGTCCTACATCAATAGCATAGACCTTTACTGCACCGTTTTGCAACATACAGTCTGTAAATCCTCCTGTAGAAGAACCTACATCCATACAAATTTTATTTTCCAAAGCAACATCGAAATGGCTCATTGCTTTTTCAAGCTTTAAGCCCCCACGACTCACATATTTTAAGGTACTGCCGCGAACTTCAATATTCACGGTTTCCTGAAACATAGTTCCTGCTTTATCTTCTTTCTGATTATCTACATATACGTTTCCTGCCATAATGACAGCTTTTGCCTTTTCTCTGGAAACTGCCAGTCCTCTTTTTATAAGCAAAACATCAAGACGTTCCTTCATTTATTTTGCCTCCTTGATTTTTTTATAAACCGAAACTGCATCAATTCCTGCTTTTTCCTTTAATTTCTCAGGATTTCCATGTTCGATAAACCGGTCTGGAAGTGCGATATTCAGCACTCGAACCTGAGGATGATGTCTGTGCATATACTCAAGCACTGCGCTTCCAAAACCGCCCTTTTGTATATTTTCTTCCATAGTTACAAGCAGGGAATGTTCCTTCGCCAGTCTGTCCAGCATTTTTTCATCCAGAGGCTTTACAAATCTGGCATTTACAAGAGTAGGATTTGCCCCTTCTGCTTTCAGCATTTCATAGACCTGACACCCTGTTTTTACCATGCTTCCCACTGGAAGCAGTGCAATGGAATTTCCCTCGTAAATCATTTCACTGCGACCTTTTAAAACAGGCGCTCTGTATTCTTCCAGCCCGTCATAGGCTTCTCCTCTTGGATAACGAATTGCAATGGGGCCGTCATAATTGACTGCAAATTTCATCATATCGGAAAGCTCCCATTTATTTTTTGGAGCCATAACCGTCATATTGGGGATCATCGACAAATATGTCAAATCAAAGCAGCCCTGATGAGTTTCTCCATCACTTCCTACCAGCCCAGCTCTGTCTACTGCGAAAATCACATGGAGATTTTGCAGGCATACATCCTCAATCATCTGGTCTACTGCTCTTTGCAAAAAGGATGAGTAAATAGCCACTACCGGTATCATGCCTCCCAAAGCAAGACCTGCTGCAAAGGTAACTGCATGTTCTTCTGCAATTCCCACATCAAAGAATCGCTCCGGAAACATATTGCGGAAACGCTTTAATCCGGTTCCGTCCGGCATTGCCGCTGTAACTGCTACCACACGTTCATCTCTGTCACCGAATTTTCGCATAACCGTAGAAAAAACATCTGTATAATTTGCTTTTCCGCTGTTGCTTAACGGAAGACCGTTTTCTAAATCAAATGCTGCTGTTCCGTGAAAACGGGCAGGATGACGCATAGCAGGTTCATATCCTTTGCCCTTTTCTGTTTTTACATGTACCAGCACAGGTCCTGTAATTTTCTTTGCTTCCTGAAAAGTCTGAATAAGTTTAGAACAGTCATGTCCATTTACAGGTCCTAAATAGGTAATGCCCATATCTTCAAAAAACATTCCCGGAATTACCAAACGCTTAATACTATTCTTTGTTTTATGCAGCCGCTTAATGGTTGCAGGTCCAATTCCCGGTATCTTGCTCAAGCTGTTTTTCACACCTGTTTTAAGCTCCTGATATCCCTCTGCGGTGCGAACATTGCTTAAATAGCTGGATATACCTCCCACGTTTTCGGAAATGGACATCTCATTATCATTTAAAACAATGATAAAATTGTTCTTTAAAACAGAGGCATTATTTAAGGCTTCATACGCCATCCCGCCTGTGAGCGCACCATCTCCAATAATGGAAACCACATAGTAACTCTCCTGTTTTAAATCTCTGGCCCACACATATCCCACACCTGCGGATATGGAGGTTGAACTGTGTCCTGTATCAAAGGCATCACAAGGGCTTTCACATCTTTTTGGGAAACCGCTCATGCCACCCAGCGTACGAAGTCCTTCAAATCCTTCTTTTCTCCCTGTTAAAATCTTATGGGTATAGGATTGATGTCCCACGTCCCAAATAAGCTTGTCCTCCGGCAGACGAAACACATAGTGCAGTGCCATAGTAAGTTCTACTACACCTAAATTCGATGCCAGATGCCCTCCTGTCTTACTTACATGCTCTAAAAGAAATTTTCGGATTTCCTGTGCGAGCTGCCCCAGATCTTCTAATGGTACTTTTTTAATGTCGTTCTCTTTTTTAATATTTTCTAAAATCATTCGTAATGCACCTCTATTTTCTGCGGACACATAAAGACTGAAACAGTTCTTCCAGAAAACTTTTTTCATCTGCAAGCTCACAAAGAAGCTCAATTGCTTCATCCGTAAGTTTCTGCACCTCATTCCCCGCTTTTTTAATACCTTCTAAGGTCACATACGTGGTCTTATTATTTTTTTCATCACTTCCAATCGGCTTACCAAGTTCTTCCTCACTGCTAGTAACATCTAAAATGTCATCCTGTATTTGAAAAGCAATACCGATTTTACTGCCTATCTTCTCCAGCTTTTCAATATCCGAAGCGCCGGCAAGAATACCACCAATCATAAAGGCTGTCTCAATTAAAGCTGAAGTTTTATTTTCATATATATAGTCCAGAATTTGCTTTTCCAGAGGTTTTCCGTCATTTTCCACGTCAACTCCCTGACCGCCCAGCATTCCTTTTATTCCTGTTTTCCGTGCCAAAACTTTTAATGCTTTTGCCACACGATGAAACTCTATCTCATCTTTTGCCATATCAAAGGCCTGAAAAGCCGTTTCGTAAGCATAGTTTAACAGAGCATCACCTGCCAAAATAGCTGCCGCCTCTCCAAAGACAATATGTGTGGTCAATTTTCCTCGCCTGTATTCGTCATTATCAAGAGCCGGCAAATCATCATGGATTAGAGAATGAGTATGAATCATCTCCAACGCTGCCATAAAAGGCTCAATAATTTCCCCTTCTCCTCCCAGCATACGGTAGGTTTCTCTCATAAATACAGGTCTTAAACGCTTCCCACCGGCTCTCATGCTGTAATTCACAGCCTCTGCCATCCTACCTGAAAATCCATGTTCTGCAGGAAGGTATTTCTCAATAACAGCCTCTGCAAAGTCTGTTCTTTCCTGAAGTTCAGTTTTAAAATTCACTTAAATCACCATCTTTATTCATCTGGAGCATTTTTTTCTCAACCATATCGATTTTCTGGCTGCATAGCTTTAATACTTCCATTCCCTTTTGATACATGGCAAAGGAGTCTTCCAGAGAAATATCTCTGCTTTCCAGCTTTTCCACAATTTTATCCAGCTCCTGCAATCCTTCCTCAATGGTTACTTCTTCTGTCTGTTTCTCAGTCAATCTCTATGCTCCTCTCTTTTCTTTTTTCACATCGGTTACTTTCGTTATAATCGTTCCGTCTGTCACCTGAAGATTCAGCTCTTCCCCTGCTTTTACCTGAGAAATACTGGTAACGGCAGAACCCTTTTGATTTTCCACATAAGAAAATCCCTGATTTAATTTTTCAAGAGGTGACAGCCCTTTCATTCGTTCAATATAGATATCCAAATTCTGTCTGGCATGGAAAATCTGTCCTTCCATTGCACCTTGTATTCTACTCTCCAAATCCAACAGACGTGTACGCTTTTCCCTTATCTGAAACTCAGGACTTCCATACATCAAACGGTTTTCATAATATTTTACCTGCTGCTGTAAAAATTTGACTTTATTTTCCAAATTTTTCAAAAGCTTCTGATGATAATTCTGAAGAGACTGAAAGACACCTCGGATATCTGCCACAGCCAGTTCTGCTGCTGCTGAAGGTGTAGGTGCCCGTAAATCCGCTACAAAGTCTGCAATAGTAGTATCTGTTTCATGTCCCACTGCAGAAATTACCGGAGTTTTGCAATTAAAAATGGCTCTTGCTACAGCTTCTTCGTTAAATGCCCACAGGTCTTCCATGGAGCCTCCGCCACGGCCTACAATAATCACATCTACACCATAATCATCCAGCCTCTCAATGCCTTCTATGATACTTTCCTTTGCACCTTCTCCCTGCACCAATGCCGGGTACAAAATAAGCTGGGTATAAGGATTTCTTCTTCCTGCCACATTTCGGATATCCTGTATGGCAGCGCCGGTTGGCGCTGTCACAATCCCTACAGTTTTTGCGTACGCTGGAATGGGTTGTTTGTATTCTTTGGCAAACATTCCCATTTCTTCCAGTTCTGCTTTCAAGGCTAGAAAGCGCTCATATAAAATACCTGCTCCCTCTAAAGTAATTTCTTTGGCATAAAGCTGGTATTTTCCATCTCTTTCATATACGCTGACACTTCCGCTTACAACCACTTTATCTCCATTTTTCATGGAAAATGCCAGACCTTTTCTCTGTCCTGCAAACATGACACAGGCAAGTGCTCCTGTCTCATCTTTCAGAGAAAAATAAATATGTCCAGAAGTATGATACTTACAATTTGATACTTCACCTTTTATGCTTACTTTATTCAACAGAAAATCCTGCTGAAACATATTTTTAATATAATTATTTACCTGCCCTACGGAGTAGATGCTATTCATAAATCTTCCCTTGCTATTTTGCCCAGTATTCCGTTGACGAAAGAAGCTGAGTCATCTCCGCCAAAACTCTTACTGATTTCAACTGCCTCATTGATTGCTACCTTAACCGGTACGTCTTCATCATATTTCATTTCATAAACAGCCAGACGGAGAATATTTAAGTCCACCTTGCTCATTCTCTTTGTTTTCCAGCCTGCTGACTTTTCATTTAATAAAGCGTCAATTTCCTCTAAATGCTCTATTACTAAATTGTATTTGTTTTCCATATAAGCCTGCTCTGTTGGCTGTAAATCAGAAAGTCCGTCAAAATATAACTGTATCTGCTCCGGCATTGCTGCTGTTTCATTAAACTCTCCTAAAAAAAGAAGTTTGAAGATGTGTTCTCTCATTTCTCGTCTTCCCATATTTCTTCCTCCTGCACGTATCTTTTCTAAAATTTTCCTATATCAAAAATAAGGTGCCCTAAAAAAGACACCTTACCTCTCTTCTCTTTTAGCTGTGAACTTTTCAATGAACTATTTTGTCTTTTCAATCTCTACGCTTGCAATGCGCACGTTTACATCAGAAACAGTAAGACCTGTCATGTTTTCAATGGCAGCTTTTACTTTTTCCTGTACTTTCTTGCTTGTTTCTAAAATATTAAATCCATACTCAATATTAAGTGCTAAGTCTACACAAACTACGTCTTCTAAAACGTCTACTTTCACACCCTTTGAAAGCACTTTCATGCCCAGCTTTCCAACAAGCTCATTTGTAATGTTTCCTGCCATGGAACCAACACCTTCTACCTCTGTTGCTGCCAGTCCTGCAATAATAGCCACTACTTCGTCTGCAATCTGTACTTCCCCAAGAGAACCATTATCATGTATTTTATATCTGTTTCTATCTTCCATTCTAATTTTAACCTCCTAGTAGGAAATATCCTGCTTTTTATTATACCAAAAACCTCCAAAAATTAAAAGTGGTTTTTTGCTTTTCCCGCAAAAAACCACCTTCCGCATTTCTTTCACTTTTAATTTTTAGAAAATTCTGCCAACTTCAGACCTTCATTTCTGTCTAAAGTCATTCCGATACTCCAACTGTTGATAAACAATAACAGCGGATTTCCTTTCATATCCATAACCTTCTTCATGTCGGAAGTACCTGTAAGACGTTTCACATCCACTTCCTCTTTATTTTCAATCCATCGGATATGCTCGTAAGGCAGCGCTTCTAAACGGATATCTACGTTGTATTCATTCTCCAGACGATATTTTAATACATCAAACTGAAGTACACCTACTACACCTACGATAATTTCTTCCATACCGCCCATAATTTCCTGAAAAATCTGAATTGCACCTTCCTGGGCAATCTGGTTAATCCCTTTGACAAATTGCTTACGCTTCATACTGTCTAACAAACGCACACGCGCAAAATGTTCCGGAGCAAAGGTAGGAATACCTTCGTACTGAAACTTCTTGCCCGGCATACATACGGTATCTCCAATGGAGAAAATCCCCGGATCAAAAACACCGATAATATCCCCAGCATAAGCTTCGTCTACTACGTGCCTGTCTTGCGCCATCATCTGCTGCGGTTGAGAAAGACGCATTTTTTTATTGCCCTGTATATGGAACACTTCTTTCGATGCTTCAAATTTACCGGAACAAATCCGCATAAATGCAATTCTGTCTCTGTGATTTTTATTCATATTCGCCTGTATTTTAAATACAAAGGCAGAGAAATCTTCTGTCAGAGGATTTACCTCGCCAATATCTGCTTTTCTTGGCAGAGGTGTAGAAGTCATTTTCAAAAAATGCCTTAAGAATGTTTCCACACCAAAATTTGTAAGAGCAGAACCAAAACACACAGGAGAAAGTTTTCCCTGATCTACAAGCTCCTGATCAAACTCAGCACTTGCTCCGTCTAACAGCTCAATTTCTTCTAAAAGCTGTTCCTTCTGCTCCGGATCTAAAACCTCGTCTATACGCGGTGCATCCAAATCGATTTCTTCTTCCAGACCTTCTTTTGTACCTTTCATGGTGTCTGAGAAAGTCAAAACCTTTCCGGTTTCTCTGTCATACACACCTCTGAATTTCTTTCCTGAACCAATAGGCCAGTTAATAGGGCATGTAGGGATTCCCAGTTCCTTTTCAATTTCATCTAATAAATCAAAGGTATCGTTGGCATCTCTGTCCAGCTTGTTAATAAATGTAAAGATAGGAATATTCCGCATAGCACAAACCTTAAAAAGTTTTCTGGTCTGTGCCTCCACACCCTTTGATGCATCAATTACCATTACGGCTGAGTCTGCTGCCATCAAAGTACGATAAGTATCCTCTGAAAAGTCCTGATGTCCAGGTGTATCCAAAATATTGATACAATAGCCATCATAATTAAATTGCAGTACAGAGGAAGTAACAGAAATACCTCTCTCCTTTTCTATCTCCATCCAGTCAGAAACTGCATGGCGGGCAGTTGCTTTTCCTTTTACGCTTCCTGCCAGATTAATCGCACCTCCGTAAAGCAGAAACTTCTCTGTCAGAGTTGTTTTACCTGCATCAGGGTGAGAAATAATTGCAAATGTACGTCTTTTTGTAATTTCTTTCGTATAGTCAGCCACCTTAGGCCCTCCTTCATTTCATATAGCACACTGACGCTATTTTAGTATACACAGAAATATGTGTCAAGGGGATTTATTCATTTTCCCCAGTTCCGCCATCTAAAGGAGTAATCACAATCTTTTCTGCTGCTACATTTGTTTTTCTCTTTACGATATCCTCAATCTGAGCTCTGTTGGCATCTTCCATATATTCCTTCGGCACAATGACATCTGCACTGTCACCTGTAAGATTTACTACCACATTCTGAAATCCCTGCGCATCCAAGAGCAATTCTGCTGCTTCCTCCTGCTCTGCAAGGTTCGTCATATTCACCATAGAATTTACGGCTTCTTGCTTCTGATCCTCTCCTAAATTTTCATTATTGATAATTTCCAACAGAGTTTCTTTATTTGCAGAACGTACCTGTTCTCTGCTTACCTTTGCCTCTGCCACAAAGCCGGAAGCTCCTGTAAGCACTGCTTCTCCCGGTGTTTCTGTTTCTTTTTCATTTTCTTTCTCCACAGATTTCTGATTTTCCTCTGCCATGGCAGTTTCATCTGTAATATCATAATCCAGACTTTCTATTTCTTCTACAATGGCATCTGTTTCTGATGCTTCCTTGGCATCCTTTTCTGAGGTTTTTGTACTTGCCTTCTTCAGTGTTTTATCAATTCCCAGATGATTATCTGAGTAATTAATGTACCCTGCTACAGCAATCATAATTGCTAAAGCTGTAATAATGACCTGATTTTTTTTGAAGATTTTTTTCATGCGACATTCTCCTCTAATTCATTTTCATTACTTTAATTTTATGGGGTTCCACCTGAAATAATACCTGTACCGCTTCCTGAATATTACCAATAATTACCGGATTATCTCCTCCTTCTGCCACCACCACGACGCCAATCACCTGGGGATATTCCCGAGATGCAATGTAAGGTGTCTGATTGCCTTTTGCATCCTTGGTATAGACGGTGTCCTTTTCATCTTTTTCCACCAGATTTTTCTCTGTTCCCTGACAGGTGAGAAATACCTCTGTCTTTCCCACCCCCTTTACCTTTCCCAACACTTTTTCTAAATGCTCTTCCATCTGATACTGCCAGTTTTCCTGTTCTTTTAATTGTTCTGCTATGTTTTCTTCCTCCTGAAGTGTCTCCGGCTTTTCCTTCTCTTTTACAGGAAGCGCCGCAATAAGCAAAAGAAGCCCGATTAAAAGGATTACAACCAGTTTTTCCTTTTTCATCATTCCCTGCAAAAACTTCATGGCTCTACCTCCTGCCCCTTTAAAATTTCTGTTTCCCTCTCCCAACTCTGTTCCCATGCTTCGGCTTTTTCTTCCCAACTCTCTGCTTCCGTTTCAAATCCTTCAAAATCAGATATATAGGACTCCATTATTTGCCCTATATCTGTAATCTGAAATATAGGAAATAAAAACGTAAGAATAAGCAGCAGCCCCATATAATACCGTATGTACTTCTTATAGCTGTCATCAGGCAATAAATTCATGACTACTGTCAGCAGCAGAAAATAACAGACCACATTTTGAAGCCACGAATACAGTTCCGAAAGCATTCATTTTCCCCCTTTTTTCTTGAATAAGCGCAGAAAAATTTTTCTTTCTCCGTTTGATATCATCTTTTGTCTCTTTAATGAGAAATAAAAGAAACAGATAAAATAGCAATGGTAATTAATAATAGCAACTCTACTGTTAGCAACACTCTCAATAATAGTCTACACCCATCTCCCATGGTAGAAAGACAACCTGTCATTCTTTTGTCTGCCACAGGCTGAACAACGGCTGCTAAAAGTTTATAGATTAAGGTTGTCATTCCCAAACGAATAACAGGGGGCAGCCCCAGAAGAAGCAGCACTAAAATCCCCACTACACCAATACAGTTGCGGATAAGCACCGCCGTTCCAAGAGCTACTTCTGTCACGCCGTCAATAACATTGCCCACTGCCGGTATTGCTGCCGCTGTCTTTCCTATAACATCTCTTTTCAAAGAGTCTACTGCCGGCGATATCATATTTTGAATAATCTGCATACCAACGAGAACTGCTACACAGGTATGCAATGTCCATTCCAAAATCATTTTAAAAAACTCTGCCATCTTTGAGAGAATATCTTCCTTATGGAGATAATTTACCATCTGAAACAAAACATAGAGATGAATACCGGGTATTACCAGCTTCAACAAAACAACCTGAATGACGTAAATCACTGCCAGAACCATGTTATAAAAAATCATGGCACTTGCCACACCTCCTGCTGCCGTTACTGCCAGAAAATATGAAGGCATCAATGCTTTCATAAAAAACACAAAATCTTCCAGACTAGAAGAAATGGCGTGACTCATCTGCCCAAAGCTTTTCATCAATATAGTAAGTAAAAAGAGATACACCATGTAAAAGCTAACTTCACCGGTTTCTCCCTTTCCGAACACACCTGTAAAATTGGAAAACAGAGATGCTATCAACACAAGAAGAATTACCTGAACAAGAATTTTTTTATCCGGCAAAAGCTGTTGATATAAAAACTCTTTTACTATTTTCCAAAAACTCTCCATTGAAAAAGGTTCTTCTCCTGAAAGAACTCTCCGTATGCTTTCCTTTAGATGAAAGGTCTCATCTCCTAAAAGCTCATTGACCGCCTCCTGCATCTGCTCCAACTCCATGCTGTCTAAAAGCTTTTCCTGCCTGTCCGCTTCTTCCTCATTGGAAGCCTGTACCGGTATAGAAAACAAAATACAGAGCAAAAATATCATTTGTATTTTCCTCATCCTCATGATAAAAAGCTGCGAATTGTTTCCATCAGTGCCAAAAACACCGGCATAGACAGAACCATCATATACAGCTTTGTAAATACTTCTATCTGAGAGGCAACTGCACTGTATCCTGCATCCTTGCAAAGTCCGGAAGAAAACTGTGCTACATAAGATGCTCCAATCATTTTCAGTAAAATCACAAAATATTTGGTATCCAAGGGCAAATATTCCTGAAGCTGCAAAACAGAAGAAAATAAATATGCAATTTTTTCCGTCATATAAGAAAAAATACAAATGCCTGCCCCAAGACTAAGATAAACCGTATATTCCGGTCTTGTCCCTTTTAAAAGCAGCCCCAGTAGCATTCCGGTAATTCCTATCAGCACAATTTTTATAACTTCCATATTCCCTCCTGCTATAACGAAAACAAGTCTTCAATGGTACGGAATAAATCGTAAATATAGGGAAGTATCCAGAATAACACCAAAAGAAGTCCTGTCAGGCTTGTCAAAAATGCCAGTTCCTCACGCTGACTGTGCTTTAAGATCTGGCAAAGAACAGATACCAGTATCCCCACTGCACCAATTTTAAATAATAACCCTACCTCCACTCTGTTTCCTCCCTGTATGCTGTATTACAGTAACAAAATTGCCAGAAAAATTCCTGACAAAACTCCTAAACTCTGATATAACTTCTTCTTTACAGGTATTTCTCCAGCAAGAGTATCAATCTCTGTTTTTAGCTGCTGCAAATACCACTGTGATGTGTTTTTCTGCATATCTGCATCTAAATATCCCAGATATTCTCCAAGCTGCACAAATTCTTCAAAATCCTTCTGTGTCAAATCACCATCTTTTAAATATTTTTCTGCATTTTCTCTAAAAATACAGGCAAAACGCTCTCCCTGATATTTCTGCGCCATCGTTGCCGTCTCTTTTAAAAAACTGCACAAAGGTTCCTGCACCTTGCTGGAAACACGGAGCATGGCTTCCGGCAAGGCTTCTTTTCGATAGGTAATTTCTCCCATTAAAAGCAGCAAGGTCTTTTCGATTTCCCGAAGCAAAAATAGCCTGCCTGAAATTCTTGCACTTTTCCCATACCCCAAAGCTGCACAGGCAAAAATCACCAGCACAGTTCCTATGATTTTCAGCATAAAATTCCCTGCCTTCGAGAAGCATCATAGAGTCCTGTTCCCCGCTCATCGTAAATGGCTTTTATCTGTCCGGCACAATCTTTTTTGTACAATACGATATAACGCTCAAAAATTTTTTCCTGCATAAGCCTCTGAAGCAGCGGTTTTCGCTTAATATCCTCTATGGAGCTTCCGTGAACCGTTGCAAAAAGCTTGCAGCCGCAATGAACAACAGACTCTATCGCATGAATGTCCTCATAATCCCCCAGCTCGTCTACTGCTACCACTTCCGGTGACATGGAACGGATTAGCATCATCATGCCTTCTGCCTTTGGACAGCAGTCTAAAACATCTGTACGTATACCTAAATCATTCTGGGGTATTCCCTGATATGAACCTGCAATTTCTGAGCGCTCATCTACCACACCCACAGAAACTCCCGACATATAGCGATTTCCGTTGCTTACCTGACGGATTAAATCTCTTAAAAGTGTGGTCTTTCCGCATCTGGGCGGAGAAATAATTAATGTATGACAAATCTGTCTGTTTTTTATAATGTAGGGAAGTATAGGGGATGCACACCCCTTTATCTGATGTGATAATCGAAGATTAATATAAGATATGTATTTCAGACTTTTAATCTTGTTTCCGTCTAAGATGGTTTTTCCTGCAATTCCTACTCTGTGACCTCCCACAATGGTGAGAAATCCCTGACGTATTTCTTCTTCAAAGGCATAGAGAGAATAGCCGCTTATATATTCCAGCATTTCTTTTAAATCCTCTGTTCGGACATGGTATGCCTTTGCCTCCTCCCTTGTCAACGCCCCTTCTAAAGTCAGAAAGTATTCTTTCCCCTGATAAATCACAATCAGAGGTGCATTCACCCGTAACCGAATTTCATAGATTTTATTCCTATCAAAAAGAGCCTGCTCGAAAGCTTTTCTTATATGTGCGGGAAACAGCCTTGTAATATCCTGTTCTGTCATTTACCTCACCTCTTAAAATAATATATGAGGACAATCCCTTTTTATGACACATAGAAAAGTCAGGCAGACTCTTTTTTTAATATCCTTCTGTTAATGTAAGTTCAAACTGATCACCGTCTTGTACTGGTGTCTTATCTGCGGAAGTATTTACCTGAGCTCCACCTTTGGTAATACACCACCACTGCTCTTTTGTATCATCTGCTTTTTCTCCATCTACAGAAGTAATAAACAAACCATACTCCCCTTCTTCACCTTCTACAAGCCCATTTTCTTTTAAAATTTCACCTAAAAATTCAGCTTCTGTACTATATTCAAAAGTTTCAGCTTTTCCATCTCCATGCACTACTTCAACAGCAATTTTTTTTGTGCCTTCTGTGGTTTCTTTGCCGCTTCCCATAAATAAAATGGCACACAATACACCTATAAATAAAATCAAAACACTTGCTGCTGCAATAATCTTTTTCTTCATTGTTTTTCCTCTCTACTATCTATTTTTTACCCTCTAAAAGTTTTTTTGCACTATAAAAGGAATCCATTACCGCTTCTTGCGTACTACATTCTATAGTACAGGTCTTCACCTGCTCCTCCTGCAAGATTTTGCTTATTGTATCACAGGGAACTGTACCTGCCCCCAACCGTAAATGACTATCCCTATCACCTTTATTATCGTGTAAATGAAGATGTTTCAGATACTTTTTCTCCACCTGAAACCATTCTTCACAGGACACTTTCGAATAACAGTTGGCATGTCCCACATCAAGGCACAGCCCAAAGGCAGGATGCTCGATTTTTTCCGCTGCCTCTGTTATAGGTTCCGGTATCCGGTCTAATACATTCTCCATAACAATTTCTATGGAATTGTCCTTTTCATACAAAAATTCTCTATAAAACTCTGCCACCCGATCTGCCCATCCAATTAAAAGATAAAAATCAGGCACATAACAGGTATGGTACACAATCTTCTTTGCACCTAAAACCTTTGCTGCCTGATATGCCTCTTGGTATCTTCTCATGGTTACATTTCGAATGGATAAGTCGTAAGATACGGGATTTAAGTCTAGAAAAGGACCATGGAGCAAAAGCTTTTCACAGCCCATTTTTTCCAGTCTTTTTTCATAAGAAAGTAGTGTTTTTGAGAAATTATCTAAATTTTCCGCAATAGAAAATTCAATGGACTCTATTCCCATTCCCGTTTCCTGTATTACTTCCTTCATTTCTCCGTCACATAATAAATGACTGAAATAAAACATGCTTTATCCCCCAGTTTTTCATACGTCAGCCAATATTTCTATCATAAAATTTTTCATAAATATTGACAAAAAAGTTTCTTCTTCCGTTCTTATAATATAAAACAATAAAAGCCGTCAGACATACACCTGCCACTGCATATAGAACAATGCTCCCATACCACACCTTTTGTTTCCGTATCTCTTACTATAAAGAAAAATCTTAATAAAAGATACGTGAAAAACAAAAATTTTTATCAAGAAAAGAATTTTAAAAGACAAGATGGTAAGACGTACTCATAGATTACTTCGCATTCTGTGTCGGCGCTGATACAGCCTGCATAGCCTTCCTGTGGTGCAAAATCTTCATACCATACCGGTCTTGGAATTTCTCTTAAATCCACGGTAATTCCCCGTCCGGTGAGCTTTAAAAAGCTTTCCTTTCTTGTCCAATATTTATAAAAAGCAGCTGTTTTATCTACAGCGGAAAGCACCTCTTTTCGCTCTTTTTCGGATAAAATCTTTTCAAAAATACGCTGATTTTTCAGATCTTTTTTTTCCTGTATATCAATTCCGCAGGGAACTTTTGAAAGGGCACACACTGCATATGCACCGGAATGACTGATATTAAAATGGATTTGTGGAATATCGGAAAGTCTGGGTTTTCCGTGAACCCCATATTCAAAACATTCCTTCAGCTTATGATATGCCTCTTTTGGTGTATCTGCCATAAAAAGTTCATATCCTTCTTCCTTCTGAAGCAGCCCATATAAAAACAGAAGCTTTCCACACACAGTTTCGGCTCTGTCTTCTCCTTTGCACAGTTCTATCCACTGGCTGATTTGTCCTATATAAACTTTAATTTGAGGTTGCTCCATCCTTCTCCTCCTGCCAGCCACATTCTTTTAAAAACCGGGAAGCCTCTAACTGTTTTTCATGACGTTCTTTAATAAACAAAAGAGAAAGTTCTTTTCTGGCTCTTGTCATACCCACATAAAACAGACGGCGTTCTTCCTCCACATCACTGTCTGTAGCTGCCTTATGATAAGGTATGGTTCCTTCATTTACATCCATTAAAAACACCTTGTCAAACTCCAGTCCTTTGATGCTATGCAACGTAGAAATAATCACACCCTGCTTCTTGACCGGCTGATTTTTTGCCTGTTCTTTTAAATTTCGCGTGTATTCTTCAATATGAGCAAACCATTCCGGATAGTTCTTGTAACCCTTGGCACTTTCTGCCAGTTCTTCCAAAACCTCATAAAAATCATCTGCCTTCAACTTTCGATAAACAGCGTAATCCTTTAAATATTCATCGTATCCAATACCCTTGCGTATATAATTTATTCCACCATAAGGCGTCATATTTTTTAACAGATACAGATCTTCCTCCAACTTGTCAATTCTGTCACACAGCCAATCCTTCCCTTCATAATACCACCGAAGGGCTTCAAAAGATACCTGAGAGTCTTCCAAAGCAGCTCTCGATATATAACGGTTAGGGCGGTTCATGACCTGAAGAAATTCCTTTCTACTCCTGTCTCCCATTGCCAGTTTCATATAAGAAATTATATTTCGGGCAATCCAATGCTCATAAATATTAGGCATAACATCTCGCATCTGGAAGGGAATTTGATACTCCATAAAAGTCTCCACCAAAAATCTGGCGCCGGAATTTGTCCTGTATAAAACTGCCATTTCTTCATAAGGACAACCTTCCTGATAGGACTTTAAAATACAGTCCTTTACATAAAGTTCTTCCTGCTTTGCCGTATCAAATTCTTTGATACATAAGGGGTTTCCTTCTTCATTTTCTGTATAAATTTTTTTCTTAAATCTATTTCTATTACAGGCAATTACCTTGCCTGCGGCTTCCACAATCTTCTTGGTAGAACGATAATTACAGGGCAAAAGTTCTGTCCGTACTGTAGGAAAATCCTTGGGAAAATGCATCATAATTTCCGGTTTTGCACCACGAAATGCATAAATAGACTGGTCATCATCTCCTACAATAAAGAGATTATTCTGAGGTGCTGCCAGCATCTTTACAATATCATACTGAAGTTGATTGATATCCTGAAATTCATCAACCAGAATATACTGAAATTTCTGCTGCCAGCCTGCCAGAATATCGCCCCTTTGTTTCAATAAATCATAACAATACAAAAGCATATCATCAAAATCCAGCAGCCGCGCCTGTCTGCATCCATTGACATAAGTACAATAAATTGTCCGGAATATTTCGTCCGGACAATTCTTAGAATAATAATGCTCCAGAGGAATTCGATTATTTTTCACCTGGCTGATTTCCTGTACCAGTCCTTCGAAAAATTCCTTTTCATCCTCTATTTCTATTCTCTGTTTGTAAATAATTTCTCTTAACATATCATAGCGCTGTTCTTCACTGATGATATTTTTTCCTGTCAAGCCATAAGCATGTCTTAAAATACCATAGAAAATACCGTGAAAGGTTCCAAAAGTCACCCTCTGATAATTTTCTGATACACCAGACTTTTGACAAAGGGATACAAAGCGCTCCTTCATCTCTCTTGCAGCCGCCTTTGTAAAGGTAACTACCAGAATATGTGCAGGATTTACATGATGCTCCCGAATAAGCGCCACTACCCTTCTTGTCATGGTAGTGGTCTTTCCTGAACCCGGTCCTGCCAGAAGCATCATCGGTCCCTGATTATGATGAACTGCCGTTTCCTGTGCTGCATTTTTCTTCATGGATTAGCGTAACTTCTCGATTGCAGCTTTTATTCTCTGGATGCTTTCTTCTTTTCCAAGCACCTCCAGAATTTCTGTAGCACCTGCCGGTGTCATCTGTTTTCCAGAAAGTGCAGTACGGATTGGCCATAAAATCTGTCCGTTTTTATAACCATTTTCTTTTGCAAATCCGCAGAGAAGTTCATACATAGCATCGTTACTGTAGTCTTCTGCCTCTTCTAATATCGGAAGAATTTTCTCTAAAACTTCTAAGGAAATTTCTGGATTTGTTTTCATTTTCTTATGTGTATACATAGCAATGTCATACTCCGGCACTACTTCAAAGAAATCTACCAAATCTGCAATATCCGGCAACACTTCAATTCTGGTTTTTACCATTCCTGCAATTTTTCTTAAATCTAAGTCTTTTGTAATCACCTGTTTTAAGTATGGAAGTGCCATTTCATAGAACTTGTCATCATCCATAGCTTTCATATATTCTCCATTCATCCAGCGAAGCTTTTGAATGTCAAATACAGCCGGTGATTTGCTCATGTGGTGGTAATCAAATACCTTTACTAATTCTTCCAAAGAGAAGATTTCGCGGTTATCCTGAGGACACCAGCCTAAAAGTGCCACATAGTTTACAATAGCTTCTGTTAAAAATCCCTGCTCTACTAAATCTTCATAAGAAGAATGTCCGGAACGTTTACTGAGCTTTTTATGCTCCTCATTTGTAATCAAAGGACAATGTACATAAGTAGGAATTTCCCATCCAAAAGCTTCATAAATACGGTTGTATTTTGGGGAAGAAGATAAGTATTCATTTCCTCTTACTACGTGTGTAATTCCCATCAAGTGGTCGTCTACTACATTGGCAAAGTTGTAAGTAGGATATCCATCTGATTTAATTAAAATCAGATCATCCAGCTCATTATTTGGAACAGTAATTGCTCCGTAAATGTCATCCTTGAAGGTTGTTGTTCCTTCTGTAGGCATATTAAAACGGATAACGTAAGGCTCGCCGTTCGCCAATTTTTCTTCGATTTCTTCTTTGCTTAAATGCAGACAATGTTTATCATACATAGCAATTTCTTTTTCTCCTACGCTGGATTTTAAAGACTCCAGACGTTCTTTTGTACAGAAACAGTAATAAGCATCTCCCTGCTCAATTAACTGCTTTGCATATTTTAAATAAATGCCCTGTGCATTTCTTTCACTCTGTACATAAGGACCATATCCGCCGTCCTTGTCCGGGCCTTCATCATGTACCAGACCTGTTTTTGCGAGAGTTCTGTAAATAATATCCAGTGCGCCTTCTACAAAACGCTCCTGATCTGTATCTTCAATACGAAGCATAAAGCTTCCATCTTCATGCTTTGCAATTAAATATGCATACAAAGCAGTTCTCAAATTTCCTACGTGCATTCTGCCAGTAGGGCTTGGTGCAAATCTTGTTCTTACTTTACTCATGGTACTTCTCCTTATTTTCAAAACAGAGGTATGTGGCTTTCGCCCTATACCCTATTACCATGAAAATTATACTCGAACCATCACCTATTTTCAAGTATTGTTTCCTGAAAATTCTCTCATTATTTCTTTTACTTCCTCGATTTTACTGCATTTCCATGCGTTTTCTCCACAAAATAAAAGCCCATCCTCTGTATCTCCCAATGCCGCATGTACCAGTGCTTCTGTAATGCAATAGGGAATATCCTTTCCCTTACAACCTTCAATGCACTGATAGCAGTGGGTGATTTTTTCCGGTTCTGTCTTTACCCTTTCAATAAAAGCATTGCGAATTGCCCTTCCCGGCATTCCCACCGGACTGTCTACAAGAATGATATCTTCTTTTTTTGCCTTTAAGTACGCTTCTTTATAACGCTCATCTGCATCACATTCCTTTGTTGTAACAAATCGGGTACCCACCTGTACTCCGTCTGCTCCAAGGCTTAAAGCATGCTTCATATCCTTCCTGTCAAAAATCCCACCTGCTACAATCACCGGAATTTTTTTTCCTGCCTTTTGACTATATTCCTCTGCCTTTTCTACAATACTTATAATTACTTTATCGTATTCCTCCTGTGTAAGCTGCTGCACTTCTTCCTTTGAAAAGCCCAAATGCCCTCCTGCTTTCGGTCCTTCCACCACTACGAAATCAGGATAACGGGAATATTTACGTTCCCACACTCTGCTGATTACTGTAAATGCCTTTAAAGAAGAAATGATCGGTGCAATTTTCACTTTACTTTCTTTTACATATTCCGGCAAATCTACCGGAAGTCCTGCCCCTGATAAAATCACATCAATGCCTGCTGAAATAGCATTTTTCACATACTCCTTATAATGTCTTGTTGCTACCATAATATTGGCTCCGATGACTCCGCCTTTCGCAATTTCCTTTGCCTTTGCAATCTCTTTCTTCATAGCACGAAAGTTTGCTTCTAAAGGATTTTTATAAAAATCAGGCTCCCGAAATCCAATCTGTGCCGTGGAAATCACTCCCATTCCGCCTTCCAAGGCTACGTTTCCTGCAAGTTTCGACAGACTGATGCCTACTCCCATTCCACCTTGTATCACCGGAATTTTCACTTTTAAATCTCCAATTTCCAATGAACTTGTCATGTTTTCTCCCTTCTGATAAACAGCTTTCCCGGCTTACATCCGGCGAAATCTATTGTATCTGTGTTCCGCGACTTCCTCCCCTGTCATGCCTTCCATTCTTCTCAAAAAGTCTTTCATTCGCTCTTTCATATCTCTGCACAAAACCGGAAGGTTTTCCTTTGATGCTGCTGTTTCTTCCGATATCACCTGCTCAATTATGCCAAGGCTTTTTAAATCCTCTGCAGTAATCTTCATCACCTCAGAAGCTTCCTTTGCCTTTTTACTGTCCTTCCACAGAATAGAAGCAAAACCTTCCGGTGACAAAATAGAATAAATAGCATTTTCCATCATCCACACTTCATTGCCCACACCAAGAGCCAAAGCACCTCCGCTTCCCCCTTCTCCGATGACAATGCTTAAAACAGGAACTTTTAATGCAGCCATTTCCAACAGATTTCTGGCAATAGCTTCTCCCTGTCCCCTTTCCTCTGCCTCTACACCGCAGAAAGCTCCCGGTGTATCAATAAAAGTAATTATAGGACGGTGAAATTTCTCCGCCTGCTTCATCAGCCGCAGAGCTTTTCGATAACCCTCCGGTGACGGCATCCCAAAGTTTCTTCCGATATTTTCTTTTGTACTTCTACCTTTTTGAATACCGATTACCGTTACCGGCTGTCCGTCCAGAAGTGCCAAACCTCCGATAATTGCTCCGTCATCACGAAAAGCTCTGTCCCCATGAAGCTCCATAAAGCTGTCGAAAATCGTCTTTATATAATCAAGACTCACCGGTCTTTTACTGTCTCTTGCTGTCTGTACCCGCTCCCATGCTGTCATTTCTCTAACTTTTTTCTTTCTGATATTCTGCAAAGCTTCCTCTTTTGAAAGGGTAATACTAGAGAACTGACAATACCCTTTCTGTCTTTCATGAAGCTTCAAAAGCCCTGACAGTGTCTGCTTTAAATCCTCTCTTTTTACAATACCATCGAGTATTCCATGCTCTACTAAAAACTCTGCTTTTTGAAAACCTTCCGGCAGTTTTTGATGAATTGTCTGAGCAATGACACGAGGACCTGCAAAGCCGATTAACGCTCCCGGTTCTGCCAAAATAACATCTCCCAGCATGGCAAAGCTTGCCGTTACCCCTCCTGTCGTAGGATCTGTGAGCACCGGTATATAGAGAAGTCCCGTATCACTGTGTTTTTTAATCGCCGCTGAGGTCTTTGCCATCTGCATAAGAGATACAATTCCCTCCTGCATTCTGGCTCCTCCTGAGCAGCAAAACAATACTACAGGAAGCTTCCTTTTTGTTGCTTCTTCAAAGGCTCTGGTAATCTTCTCTCCTACAGTATGCCCCATGCTTCCCATTAAAAAACGGGCATCACAGACACCCAACACCACTGGACTGCTCTCAATCCTTGCCTCTCCAATGCACACAGCCTCATCCAGATGGGTTTTCTCTTTTAAGGCTACAAGCTTTTCCTCATATCCCGGATAATCCAAAGGATTACAAAGAGGAAAGTCTGTATACCACTCCTTAAAACTATCCTTATCTGCCACCAGTTTTATTCTGGTTTTGGCTTTCATACGAAAATATCCTCCGCATTTTGGACATACATAGGAAGCTGCTACCACATCTTCTTTGTAAATCATTTCACCGCATTTCGGACATTTCATCCAAAGCCCCTGAGGTACAGAAGGAGCGGATGTTTTTTCTTCTGCCTGCTCTGTACCTGATGTTTTTTTAAACAATTCTTTCCATCTGGACATCTGCTAAATTCTCCTTATATCGAATAATGCTTTGTAATAAAATCTGTAGTAATATTCCCCTCTATAAAGTCTTTCTGCTGCAAAATATCGTACTGGAAATCCAGATTTGTATTTATTCCTTCAATAATTACTTCTCCCAGTGTACTTCTCAGTTTTGCAATTGCAGAAATTCTGTCTTTGTCATGGACAATAACTTTCATAATCATAGAATCATAATTAGGTGGTATCTGATATCCGGCATAAACAGCAGTATCTACCCGCACTCCGTTGCCTCCAGGAATGTGTAAATGTTCAATAGTTCCCGGACATGGCATAAAGTTTTTCTCTGGATTTTCTGCATTAATCCTGCACTCAATGGCATGGCCGGTAAGAGAAATATCCTCCTGTGAAACAGAAAGAGGAAGTCCTGCTGCAACTCGAATCTGCTCTTTAATCAGGTCTACTCCTGAGACAAATTCTGTTACCGGATGCTCTACCTGAATCCTAGTATTCATCTCCATAAAGAAAAATTCACCGGACTCATCCAAGAGAAATTCAATCGTTCCTGCACTTTCATAACCCACTGCTCTAGCTGCTTTTCTGGCTGTCTCTCCTAATTTTTCTCTTGTTTTTTCTGAAATTGCACAACATGGTGACTCCTCAATCATTTTCTGATGGCGTCTTTGTATAGAACAGTCACGCTCTCCCAGCTGTACAACATTTCCGAATTTATCTCCTAAAATCTGTACTTCTATATGCCTTGGATTTCTCACATAACGCTCAATATACATGGTATCATCACCAAAAGAATTCTTGGACTCCTGCTGTGCCATAAGAAAGTTCTCTGTAAAATCTTCTTTACTTTCCGCTACACGCATACCTTTTCCACCGCCTCCGGAAGATGCCTTTATCATAACAGGAAATCCAATTTTTTCTGCCTCTAAAAGTGCTTCCTCTACTTTGTAGACAGCTTCCTTTGTCCCAGGTATAACAGGAACACCTGCCTGCATCATGGTCTTTCTCGCCTCTGATTTATTCCCCATCTTCTGTATAATTTCAGGAGAAGGACCGATAAAAACCACATGACATTTCTCACACATCTGTGCAAAACGACTGTTTTCTGATAAAAATCCAAATCCCGGATGAATGGCTTCTGCTTTTGTAGCAATCGTTGCACTTAAAATCCTCTCCATATTCAAATAACTGTCTTTTGAAGAAGCAGGTCCAATGCAGACAGCTTCATCTGCAAGCTGAGCATGTAAAGCATCCTTATCTGCTTCAGAATATACTGCTACCGTTCTTATTCCCAACTCTCTGCAGGCACGGATAATCCGCACTGCAATCTCCCCTCGATTTGCAATTAAAATCTTCTGAAACATATGCGCTCCTATCCTACCATAAAGGTCATCTCTGCTGTCACCGTTACTTTTCCATACTGGTTCTTTGCAACTGCTTTTCCTATTCCTACAGGACCTTTTTCCCTGATGATTTCAACTTCCAAAGTCAGCACATCTCCCGGCACTACCTTTGTCTTAAACTTAGCAGACTGTATACCTCCAAAATAAGCTGTCTTCCCTTTGTTTTCTTCCTTACTTAAAATTGCCACGGCTCCTGTCTGTGCCAGTGCTTCAATCTGTAAAACACCTGGCATTACAGGCTCCTCTGGAAAATGTCCCGCAAAGAAGTCCTCATGATAAGTAACACATTTTTTGCCCACAGCTTTTACACCCGGTTCTAATTCTTCTATAGTATCTACCAGAAGAAAAGGATGTCTGTGAGGAATAATCTCCATAATTTCCTTTGTTGTAAGCTGCATGATACCCTCCTTAACCAATAATAAATAATGGCTGTCCATACTCTACCATATCCCCATTTCCAATGAGAATTTCCTCCACTATGCCATCATATTCTGACTCAATTTCATTCATAAGCTTCATGGCCTCTACAATGCCAAGTACCTGTCCCTTCTGCACAATATCTCCTTTTTTCACAAAGGTTTCCGCTTCCGGAGAAGGAGCTGCATAGAAAGTTCCAACCAACGGGGATTTCACTGTTTTTCCTGCTGTCACCTCTGGCTTTTCTTTGATTTCTTCTCTTTTTTCCACTGCTTTTTGCAGAAAATCTACCGCTTTTTCCTGTTTTTCTCCCCCTCGCATGGAAATCTTTAACGCACCTTCTTCAAAGGAAAACTCTGATAATCCTGACTCCCCTACTGCATGAATAAGCTTTACAATTTTATCAAATTCCATGTTCTTATTCCTCCTTATTCAAAACGTTTTATGAGCAGGCTGGCATTGTGTCCGCCAAATCCAAGAGAATTACTCAGTGCGTACTCTATTCTTTTTTCTATTCCATTTTCTGTAATATAGTCTAAGTCACATTCCTCATCCGGCACCTGATATCCCAATGTCTTATGAAGATATCCTTCTTCTATTTCCTTTACACAAGTAATAAATTCTACTGCTCCCGCCGCACCTAAAAGATGCCCAATCATGGATTTTGTAGAGTTGATTTTTAAGTCTTTTGCATGATCTTTAAACAGGCTTTTAATTGCCCTTGTTTCAAATAAATCATTGTGATGAGTACTTGTTCCATGGGCATTGATATATTCAATTTTCTCTAATTCCACTCCAGCTTCTTTTATGGCATTTTCCATACATCTGGCTGCTCCCTGTCCGTCTTCTGCCGGAGAAGTAATGTGATAAGCATCACTGGTTGCACCATACCCTACAACCTCTGCCAGAATTTTTGCACCTCTTTTCTTTGCGTGCTCTAATTCTTCCAAAATGACAACACCTGCTCCTTCTCCCATGACAAAACCATCTCTTTCTTTATCAAAAGGAATAGAACATCTTTTTGGATCTTCTGAAGTAGAGAGGGCGTTAAGGGCAGAAAATCCTGCAATTCCCACTGGTGTAATGCTGGCTTCTGTGCCACCTGCCGCCATCACATCTGTATCTCCTACCTGAATGCTTCGAAATGCCTCACCGATACAGTGAGTTCCTGATGCACAGGCAGTTACTACATTGAGACTCTTCCCTTTTAACCCAAACTGTATGGAAACATTTCCCGCTGCCATATTGGAAATCATCAGCGGAACCATTAAAGGATTGACTCTCCCAGGTCCTTTTTCCAAAAGCTTTTTATGCTCTCTTTCAATAGTCTGAAGACTCCCTATTCCGGATCCAATAGAACATCCCACTCGGTAAGGATCTTCTTCTTTCATACAAATACCCGACTGCTCCATTGCCTCTTTTGTCGCTGCAACTGCATATTGACAGAACAGCTCCATACGTTTAGCAGCTTTAAAATCCATATAATTCTTTCCCTGAAATCCTTTTACCTCTGCCGCTAAATGTACTTTATATTCTGTTGTATCAAATTTTGTGATTTCTCCAAAAGCTGTTTTTCCTTCTTTTAAGCCTGTCCAAAACTCTTCTACATTCAATCCTAAAGGTGTCACTGCACCCATTCCCGTCACTACTACTCGTCTCATGTTTCCTCCTATATGCTCATACCGCCGTCTACACAAAGCACCTGACCGGTAATATAATTTCCCTTTTCTGAAGCCAGAAACGCCACAAGCTCTGCTACATCCTCTGCTTTTCCAAATCTTCCCAAAGGAATTTGTGCACAAGCCTGTTCCTTTACGCTTTCTGAAAGTACTTCTGTCATCTCAGTTTCAATAAATCCCGGTGCAACAGCATTTACTGTAATTCTTCTGCTTGCCAGTTCTCTTGCCATAGTCTTAGTAAGTCCGATCACCCCTGCTTTGCTGGCAGCGTAATTTGCCTGTCCTGCATTTCCCTTAACACCGGAAACAGAAGAAATATTGATAATTTTTCCGCTTTTTTGTTTCACCATCTGTCTTGCGCTGTGACGAATAGTATTGAAAGTTCCTTTTAAGTTGGTATTTAAAACAGCATCAAAATCTTCTTCCTTCATTTTCATAATCAGACCGTCTCTTGTAATACCTGCATTGTTTACCAAAATATCTAGACATCCGTATTTTTTTATCACGTCATCTATCATTCCCTGACAAGACTCAAAGCTGCTCACATCACAGCCGTAAGCTTCTGCTTTGCCTCCGGCTTTTTCAATTTCTGCAACTACTTCCTCTGCTCTTTCCTTGGAACCATTATAATTTACAATAACTGCTGCACCTTCCTTTGCCAAAGTCAGTGCAATCTGTCTTCCGATACCTCTGCCGGCTCCTGTCACTAACGCAACTTTATTCTCCAACATTACTTTCCCTTCTTTCTCTCAATTTTTCTGTCACTTTCTGAAAATCTTCTACTGTTTGAATGTTCATCATCGTCACATTTCGGTTAATTCTTCTCATAAATCCGCTTAAAGTTTTGCCCGGTCCGATTTCCACAAAAGTATCTGCCCCATTTTCTATCATTGTTTCCACACACTGCTGCCAGCGTACCGGCGAAGATACCTGTTTTACCAAAAGATCTTTTACCTGTTCTCTTTCTGTCACCATCTGTGCTGTAACGTTGGAAATGTATGGAATTTTTATATCCTGTAAAGAAATTTCTTCTAAGACCTCAGAAAGCTTCTCACCGGCTCCTTTGAGCATTTCACAGTGAAATGGACCGGAAACCTGTAACGGCAAAATTCTCTTTGCTCCGGCTTCTTTTAATTTCTCAGATGCCTTTGCCACTGCTCCTTCTTCACCTGTAATGACAATCTGTCCCGGACAGTTATAATTTGCCACACTTACTATTCCTTGAGTTTCCATGCAAATCTTTTCAATCAATGCTGCTTCCATTCCCAGAACAGCTACCATGGCACCGCCCTTTGGAACTGCTTCCTGCATATAGATGCCTCGTTTTCTCACCGTATAAAATACATCTTCCAAAGACATTGTTCCTGACGCTAACACTGCTCCATATTCACCAAGACTTAAACCTGCTGTCATATCAGGATACAAGTCTTGCTCCTCCAATGCTTTTAAAATTGCCGCTTCCACTGCTATCATGGCAATCTGCGTATATTCTGTAATTGAGATTTTCTCATTTTCTTCAAAACAAATTTTTTCTAAATCCAGCTCGGAAATTTCTGCTGCTTTTTCTATGATCTGTCTACAAACAGGAATTTTTTCATAAAAATCTTTTCCCATTCCTATGTATTGTGCGCCTTGCCCCGGAAATATAAATGCCAGCTTTCCCATCACTTATCTCCTTTGCATCTAAAATATTTTGTATATCAAACTATTTATTTAAAAAAATGAGAGTATTGCATTCCATGCAAATCATGAACAACACTCTCATATATATTCTTATTCTTCTACGCCTTTTGTCTTTAAGTAATCAATAACAGCGCCTACTGTTGTTAATTCCTGTAATTCCTCAGAAGGAATATCTACAGAGTATTCATCTTCCAAAGCCATGACCAGTTCAAATAAATCCAGAGAATCTGCACCTAAATCTTCCTTAAAAGAAGTTTCAAGCTGAATGCTTTCTGCCTCACAATTTAACTGTTCTGCAATAATTTCTCTCATTTTTTCTAACATAACCTTCATTCTCCTTTTAAAAACTTATTAAATTCCCCTATAACGGGATTTTTTTCTATTTAATATTTTGATGTTCAAAGTATATATTCTTTCCCCTTATTTGTCAACCCTTATTTATCAAATTTTATCTGCCCAGATACACTCAGAGCAATTCCTACCTCTGCCATCAAGAACATAATAGACGTTCCTCCATAACTGACAAAAGGAAGGGTAATACCTGTTGTAGGAATCCAGTTAAGCACAACACAGATGTTTAAAATTACCTGCAATGCAATATGGATCAAAATACCGCTGACCATCAAAGAGCCATAAAAATCCGGTGCATTCTGAGCGATAAAAAACAGGCGATACAACATATAGCCAAACAAAAGTAAGACTACCATACCTCCAAACACACCAAGTTCTTCACAAACAATAGAAAAAATCATATCGTTCTGTGCTTCCGGCACAGGGCCTAGCTTCTGTACACTGTTTCCCAGTCCTTTTCCGAAAAAGCCGCCGCTTCCAATGGCATAAAGAGCCTGCATAATCTGATATCCTCCCTCAGAAGAATATTTCTCAGGATTTAACCATACAAGGACTCTGGCAAGACGGAAGTTTTCTACATTGTCCATATCCAATGTCATCTCTCCTAAAGTAATTTGAAGCATAATCCGTCCCACTATTACCAGAACTGCCAAAATGCCTCCCCACATTAAGAACAAACGCTTATTGGGATGGGCAATAAAAATCATAATAACAGTAATGCCAGCAATAATCATCGCCGTACTTAAATTTTCTGTAAGATAAAAAGCAGCCGCAGCCAGCCCCAGTCCATAAGCCATTAATTTTAAAAATCCCTGCCTTGTGGCAATCTCACGTCCCATTTTCATAATCAAACACGGGATAAATGTAATTGCCGCAATCTTCGCCACCTCTGCCGGCTGAAACTGCAGCGCCTGTATTCCAAAACGCAACCATCTTCTGGCACCATTTACCTCTACACCTAAAGGCGTAAACTTTACCATTGCCATTAAAACTATAGAAATCCAGTAAATCACCTTGCTCACATAATAAAGTAAATGATAATCAAATTTTGATAAAAACAAAGCTCCCAAAATACTTGCAATACTAATGATGGTCTGTTTTGTAAAAAAGTTCATATCGTTTCCGAACTTCACCTGCGCAGTATAGGCACTGGTGCTGTACAGCATAACTAGTCCGAAGCAAATCAGCAGAATTACCACTGCGACCAGATTAAAGTCATAATATTCTGACTTTACGGAACGTTTCTTTTTTCCTCTCCTTGCCATTTATTTCCTCCCACTAAAAATGAAAAGCGAACTTCAGCAATTCCACATATCCTGTACTGGTGCCGCTTTCCTGATTCTGCACTTCACGTACCATAATAGGATCATCGGTAATAATATTATCTGCCCCTATATCCAGCACGCGCTTTGCATCCCCTTTATAATTCACAGTCCACACATGCACTTCTTTACCAAGGGCATGAGCCTGCGTGATAAACTGTTCATCTACATATGTGTGTTTTACACTAAAAAAATCAGCCGCCTCCATTCCCTGTACACCGCCATAAGTCATGGTCATAATATAACCTGTTCGAATTTCAGGGGCTATTTTTTTGATTTGTTTCAGGAACTGATAATTCATGGAAGTCACTACACAGTGTTCCTCAAAATGGTTCTCCTTAATGGCACGAACCACCTTATTTACAATTCCTTTATTTTTACCATTATACTTAATCTCTATATTTAAGTCCAGTCTTCCTTTGCAGAATTTCAAAACCTCTGTAAGTTTTGGTATTTTCTCTCCTCTGAACTTCTTGTGAAAGCTGGCACCTGCATCCAGCTTTTCCACCTCTTTTAAAGTCATATCCCACACATTTTTCTTCACTCCGGCTGTCCTTTTAAAAGAGTCATCGTGCAAAAGAATAAGTTCTCCGTCCTTTGTCTCCTGTATGTCAATTTCTGCATAATCTGTGCCGCTGTCTATAGTATACTGTAAGGCGCTGATAGTATTTTCCGGTGCTTTCCATGCACCCCCTCTATGAGCTGTAATTTCCGTGTCTACTGCCAGATGACTCAAAGTGGTATCATGGTTAATTACCAAGAAACCAAAATAAATCCCTTCCAGCAAAACCACTGCAGCCGTGAGAATTCCTGCTGCTTTTCTCCTGCCCAGCTTAGAAGCTTAGAATACCAGGAATACTGCTCCATTTTTTTATAAAAAGGATATTTCTCCTGAGGCTGCCCATGAAATTTTGCGTATACCACATACACAAACGCTACACTTCCGATTAGCTGCACTCCTCCCGCATAAATGCCAAGAGCCATATTCACATATTCGCTGTAAATAAAAATGCTGCTGGTTTTCATTGACTCTGGCTTTAAGAAAAATACGCCTGCAGTAAGAATTACCATAGCAAGTCCATAAGTTACCGCAATCAAAAGCAACATACAAAGATGTAGCAGAAAAAATCCTGCCAAAATCCTTTTCCAGCGTGTTTTAAATAATTTCACCCCACTTAAAAATCCCTTCCAGCTTTTTTCCTTTTTTAAGATGCAATAAGGCAGTGCAAATACAAACAGGAAAGAGAGAACAAGCAATACACCCAGAAATCCATAAATCAATACAGGCGATTTGATTTCCTTATAAATCTGTCTCGCCGTAAATTCTAGAATTTTAATATAGGAAATTTCTCTTACCAGAAAATATGCTGCCAGAAAAGGTGCAGAACAGGCCGCACACATAAGCCAACTCACCTTACTATGTCGGAAAAAAGAAAAAGTTTTCTTTATTCCCAGAATTAAAAAATCCCCTGCATACAGCTTCTTTTCCTGGCTGGAATACACAAATCCACACAGTAATGCCGCTACCTCAATAAAATAAAAAATTAAAATCACAAAGAAAACCAGCACCAAAAAAACAATAGATAAGGGATACTGCAAAAATTCTTTATAATTTTCTGGTGTAAGATAACTGAACCCTTGCTGTTTTAAGGAAAAGTCCATTAAAAAGCGCACCAGCTGCATCACCAGAAAAAAGGTGGCAACACGATAGCCTGCCTCAAATAACAGCAGATTTCCCATATTATATCTAATTGTTCTCCATGTCTGTCTCAAAATTTTTTTCATGTACCTAACCGCCCGTTTCTCATTCACTTTGTCCAGTATACTAGTGCTTATTCTATCAAAAAGTTTATGGCTTATGCAAGCCAAAGAAAATATCTGTGGATATTTCAAAATTCTTTTGGTAAAATAAAATATAAAAAT
>RCNH01000099.1_pt1 | contig 43403 bp, 46 predicted proteins | sample 2041161 | NCBI WGS metagenome assembly RCNH01 (sample SAMN09708215, study PRJNA481090) | Feces metagenome, whole genome shotgun sequencing project. | biome: feces | host: Leptonychotes weddellii | place: Antarctica: Sion Island | collected 2010-03-01 | reverse complement strand
GTGGCTCTGCTGCTGCCTGACACCGCTCCTCTGATCGGCTGCCTGATGCTGGGCAACCTGTTCAAGGAGACCGGCTGCACCGACCGTCTGAGCGACACCGTGCAGAATGCGCTGATGAACATCGTCACCATCCTGCTGTCCACCGGCGTTGGTGCCACCATGGTTGGCTCTTCCTTCCTGACCAGTCAGACTCTGCTGATCGTTGTTCTGGGTGTTATCGCATTTGGTCTGTCCACCGCCGGCGGCATGCTGGGCGGCCTGATCATGTGCAAGCTCTCCGGCAACAAGGTCAACCCCCTCATCGGCTCCGCCGGTGTGTCTGCGGTTCCCATGGCTGCCCGTGTTTCCAACACCGAGGGCCAGAAGGCCAATCCTTCCAACTTCCTGCTGATGCACGCTATGGGCCCCAACGTGGCCGGCGTTATCGGCTCCGCCATTGCAGCCGGCTTCCTGCTGTCTGTGTTCGGCTAAGATTCCTGTTCCGGGTGCTGATTCCAGCACCCGGAATTTTTTTGCGTATTTTCAAAGCTCCCGGAAATCCCCTGCAGAGAAAAGGCGATGCCCGGGAGCAGGGAAGCCTTGCAGATATTCAAAAGCGGCGTGTATCAATTTCGATACACGCCGCATTCAGGTTATTGGTTTGCTGCCGGAGCAGGAATTTTTACAGGTGTCACTCGTCCAGCAGCAGGGTGGAGCCGCTCTGGAACAGGCAGTGCATCTGGGGACCGTTGGCACAGTGTACGGAACCCGCAGGCACGCCTTTTTTGCATCCGGTCGGCGGGGCCGGCAGCCAAAGCGCACAAACGGCCGGTGGGGGATTGTTGCGCCGCAGGGTGTGCCCTGTGACGATATTACATTATTTGCATTCGGTTCCAAACAAAAAACTGACTGTATGTCCGGTAAAAAACGGCACAGCTTCCCTCCGGAAGCTGTGCCGTATCGATTAAATTATGTTCCTGCGGTGTTGGGGCTTAGCCGTACCGGTTATAGCTGGCGCAGATATCGTTCATGGCGTGCAGCAGCTTATAGTGGTAGATGAAAGGTCCCACCATAATCAGGCTGCCCAGAATGTTCCAGCCCCAGAAGCTTCCGGCACCGAAATCATTGCCCAGTCCCCGGCGGCTCCGTTCCGCACCGATGCGGGCAGAGAGATTGTGATACCACACAAGAGGATAAATTCCCAGGGTCAGCCAGGAGAACACCAGACTCATCAGCAGGTAGTGGCAGGTTTTCTTTCCGTCATACCGGCTGGCAACGATGTTGATGTCCGAGCTGATGCCGGACATAACCACCAGCGGATAAATTCCCAGGGTCAGGGGAGAAAGCAGGACGTATTTCAGCAGTCCCCGGTTTGTTTTCAGCTGAACCGCAGGGCCTCTGTAAGTATTTTCTTGCATAATAAATCCTCTTTTCTGATATTTATAACTGATTTCCGGCCAGCGCCGCCACGGCATCGTGGAACGCCGTCATATTTTCCGCAGGTGTGGCCGCCGGCACGTCGCAGCCGGCAGAAAGAATGATCCGGTTGCCGGTTTCTTCCACACGTCTGCGCACATACTGTGGAAAATCCTCCGGCTTGCCGTTGAGCATTTCCTCCGTGGTGCTCAGATTGCCGCAGAAGCACTGATCCGGTGCCAGCAGATGGGCGACCTTCGTCAGATCCACCGCCGAATCCACGTCCAGAATCCGGGTTCCGGTGCTCAGCAGATGGGGCATCACGCGGGTGGTGTTTCCGCATACATGCAGCCGTGCAAAACCGCCGCAGCTCTGGATCTTTTCCACCATTTTTCTGTGATAGGGGAGAATGAACTCCTCGTAAAAGGCAGGGGAGACCAGCGAGCAGTTAGGCTCAACGATCTGAATACCGTCAGCACCGGCATCCAGCTGAGCCTGAATAAAGTTCATGCCGTTTTCAAAGAAAACCTGCAATCCTGCCTCCAGCTCGTCGTATTCCTCGTCGCCGATGCTGTAGAGCACATCGTTAAAGCCCCGGGCATTGCAGAACTCCGTGAACGGTCCGATGCAGATGCCGAAGATAAACCGGTGGCCTTTTTCCTTTTCCGCAATTTTCTTCAGGATTTCGATCCGGTTGCCCTGACGGGTTCCGGGAACGATCTCGGGCAGCTGCAGCTTCCGGATCTCCTCCAGACTGCTGACAATGGGCTTGACCTGAAATCCGGCGCTTTCCGTCCACAGGGGCTTCTGTCCGAAATCCTCCAGCTGTTCGGAGAAATCCGCATCCGGAAGGATGCAGTCCAGATCGTATTTTTCCGCAATTTCGAGATATGCGTTTGCTCTGATTTCCGGGTTATAGACAAACTCCGGGTAAGCAAGGCCACACTGCCGGGAAACCCACTCAATGACCAGCGGCATGAATGGAGGCCGGTCTGTCGGCTGGCCCAGTACAAATTTTCGGGTGCGTTCGTATCCGTTCATTCTATTTTTCCTCACTTAAAGCATGATCCAGAACCGTCAGACGGTCTTTCAGATTTCATTATATGCTGTGTCCGGTCTGAAATCAATCGGATTTGACAGGGAAGGGGAAAATATTTTCCGCTGCCGCCAGATTGACCGAAAGCGCTGTCAGAAAAAATCTGACAGCGCTTTTGAAATTTTCCCGTTTATTTTCCGAAACAATTGATGAGGATACTTACAAGAAACGCAAAAATGATAATTCCCCAAATCATCTTCCAGTTGGAAGTCCGCTCTGCTTTTTGTTTGGTTTTGAAATCTGAAACCGCAATATTGTACTGCAGGGTAACTTCGTTTACTTCGCCGACGATCTGCGGAACAGTAATGATTGTATTTAAAACTTCCAGATACTGTTCCTTCGCATGCTGATCCAGTGCCGTGGGCATGCCTTTCTGATTGTTGCCATCCGGCCAATATGAAACAAACGTTAACGGCGACTCTTTCCCAAGCACACATAACCAGGCATCGATTATCAGCCTGCTTCCCTGACGGTAATAATGGAATCCGCACTTGTATATATTCCCGTTTTTATAATATTTTAAATATCTTCCGTTCTTTCTGGCTTTGTATTTGCTGAATCCCACATCTTCAAGCCATTTGTCGATTTTTTTCTGATAATCGGCATAGCCTTTGTCTGTCGTGTCAATTACAAATTTTGTTCTTTTTCCTTCCCGGGCCTTTTGCAGCCTGGCCATCTGTCTGATCATAGGCCATGAAATGGCAAGTCCGATCAAAATAGGAATCAGCGTTACTATGATTGCAAAGAGCATATCCATTTCCTCCGCAAATGATAACCGCAAAAATATCTGATTGTTTCAGGCATTCCTGCACGCTGATTGTACTATAAACTGTCTGCAGATACAATCCTGAAAAGCAGCAATCCGGATTTTCTCCGTTTAGAGCTTCATATTCCGTGTGTTTTGCCTTGCTTGTTCGCAAAGAAAAAGCGGTATCAGAAACTGATACCGCTTTTGTGTAGTTTAAAATTTTCTGCCTGCCGGACATCGTCGGGAGCTGCCGCCTCTTTTACAAATTCATCTGTGCGGGATACTGTGTGAGCCTATGGCCGCGTGGACCATATCAGCATCGAACTTCAGCGAATTGTGGTAAAAGAGGAGTGCGTGATTCCCTCTGACGGAAATTCGTTACCGGGAATACCCTATGGTGTAACGATTCCCTCCGGGCTTTGGCTGTCGGCACTCGCCGACCTGACGAGTAACCTCTACTTTACTGCGGAAAAAACGTTACCGGGAATACCCTGCAGTGTAACGATTCCCTCCGGCCAACCGTGCGCTTTGGCTGTCGGCACTCGCCGACCTTACTTGAAGTAGCGCTCCAGCATACCCTTCAGAGCCTTGCCGTGGCGAGCCTCGTCACGAGCCATCTCATGAACGGTGTCGTGGATAGCGTCCAGACCATTCTTCTTTGCGCAGGAAGCCAGGTCGAACTTGCCCTGAGTTGCGCCGAACTCGCAGTCCACACGCCATGCCAGGTTCTTCTTGGTGGAAGCAGTCATGTTGGGCTCCAGATCGGTGCCCAGCATCTCAGCAAACTTTGCTGCGTGCTCAGCTTCTTCAAATGCTGCCTTCTCCCAGTACAGGCCGATTTCGGGATAGCCTTCACGATGGGCAATCCGTGCCATGCACAGATACATACCGACCTCGGAGCACTCGCCGGTGAAGTTGGCCATCAGCTGCTCGAAGATGAACTTCTTGTCTTCTTCGCTGATGTCGGGGTTGTTCTTAACGGTCTTGGCGTAGATGCCGTACTCGTGCTCAGCAGCCAGCTTGTCAGCTTCCATTACCTTGAACTTGGAGCCGTCAACCTTGCAGACGGGGCACTTGAAGCCTTCGGGAATGGCTTCACCTTCATAAACATAACCGCAAACGGGGCAAACAAATTTCTTCATAACTTTATCCTCCTAAATTAAGTTATCACATTTCTTTTATCAAAGGTTCGGATGTTTATTCCTCAACCTCGGTAAACTGATCAGGGCCTACGCCGCACAGGGGGCACTCGAAATCTTCGGGCAGCTCCTCGCCTTCGTAGACATATCCACAGACATCGCAGACAAACTTCTTCATAACATTCTCCTCCTAAAATAAGTTGATACGCTTCTTTATCAAAGGTTTCAGAACGAATCTGCAGCCTTGGAAAATGGGTTTATGCTTTTTTCATTTCTGGGCCGAGGTATGCACAATTCCGGCACTGCCGGTTCTCACCGCCGCGGCACTGGCTGCACAGCCCGGTAAAACTGAGCGTGCATTCGGTAATTTCTCCGCCGGTCAGCTGCTCGGCTTCCTCGCACAGGCCATCCGGCACATGCACCTGCGGCAGATCGTCGATCCTGCAGCAGCTGCTGCAGATGAAGTGGACATGGGGCTCGGTAACTGCATCGAACCGTTCCACACCGCCGACAGTCCCCAGACTGGTGATGACCCCCTGTTCCTTGAACAGCGCAAGATTCCGGTAAACCGTAGCCAGCGAGATTTCCGGGTATTCCGGCTTGAGCTGGTCGTAAATCCATTCGGCGGAAGGGTGCGTGCCGGTACCGCGCAGACAGGACAGGATCGCATTCCGCTTGCGGAATTGCTTAGAGGATGTGTTCATCATGCACCTCCTTGTTGCGAATGATTATCATTTACATCCACAGTATATCATCTGTCCGATTCCTTGTCAAGATTTATTTTCTAAACTTTTTAACTTTTTTAACTTTCCTTAAATGCTTTCGAAATCATACAGTTTCTGCTTTACTTTTCGTTTTGTTTGGGATAAAATGTTACCATTAGGAGGTGTCATGTTATGGTAAATCAACCAGATGACGAGCTTTGGGAACTTCTGAACCGGGCAGATGCCGCCATGTCAGAGGATGACCCGTCAGATGACAGCACAGATAATTTCGATCAGGTCCCCTATGATCAGGAGCAGTTCGGGGAAGAACCTGCCGTTTACCGCAATTATTCCAACGGCTACGGCCAGGATCTTGACAGCGACTGGGAGGAGGAAGCTTCGCCGGAGCCTGCGCAGCCCCGGCGAAGCAAGCCCACTCAGGCCCAGAAGGCCGCACAGTCCGCCTATGGCAGCCACATCCGGGCCTACAATGCGGATTTTGTGAAAACGCAGGAAAAACGCACCCCACCTCTGGGAAAGGTCACCCAGGAGACGATCTATGAACGTCCCCCCATGGCGTATTCCACCGATTCTCACGGACCTGTGGAGAAACCGCCCAAGCAGAAGAAAAAGCACAGATTCCGCTTCGGCTGCCTGACGGCGGTCCTGATCCCCGCGATGATCATCGCTCTGCTGATCGGCGCAGTCCACTTCTATATCGGCCCGCCCAAAACCGATGTGCCCATCGGCCCACGGAAGCCCGGTACCTCCGCCATTCTCCTCTGCGGCGCAGATGTGGGCGGCCTGCGTACCGATACCATGATGATCCTTTATGTGGACAGCATGAAAAAACAGGCCGGCCTGCTCAGCCTGCCCCGGGATACATACGGACGGACCTCCTACGGTCTGGATGTCAAGCTCAACTCCGCCTATGGCCGCAACGACTGCGGCGAGGCAGGCATGAATGTGCTGCTGGACTATGTGCAGGACATTCTGGGCTACCGCCCCGACGGCTATGTGCTGGTAGAGCTGCCGCTGCTGGAGGATCTGGTGGACCTGATGGGCGGCGTGGACTTCGACGTGCCCACAAACATTGATTTTTCCGACTCCGACATGGATCTGGACGTTCATCTGGAGCCGGGCATGCAGCATCTGGACGGCAATCAGGCTCTGGGTCTGGTGCGGTTCCGCTACGGCTACGTCAATCAGGACCTGGGCCGTGCAGACACCCAGAAAGCATTCCTCAAGGCCTGTATGCAGCAGTGGGTCACGGCAGATAACATGAAAAAGCTGCCCCAGGTTATGGAGCTGTTCAACAACAACAGTCTCAACAGCCTCAACACCGGAAACTATATCTGGTTCGGCGTGAATCTGCTGCGGTGCGGCGTGAAGAATCTGCGGCTGGATACCCTGCCGGGATACGGAACCTACATCGGCGACCAGTCCTATTACGTGCTGTATCCGAACGAGGTGGTTGACCTGGTCAACGAACACTACAATCCCTACAAACAGGACATCACCATCGATGATGTACATATCGTAACGGAATAACAGAGGGGCGGATAAATGATGGCAGAACACTGCGTGGGACGCTTCGCCCCGACCCCCTCCGGCAGAATGCATCTGGGCAATGTTTTTTCGGCCCTGCTGGCCTGGGCCTCCGTCAAAAGCAAAGGCGGCGAAATGGTGCTGCGGATGGAGGATCTGGACACACTGAGAACCAGTCCGGAATTTGCAGATGTCCTGCGGGACGATCTGCGCTGGCTGGGGCTGACCTGGGACCGGGAAACCCCCGCCCAGAGCACCCGGGGACCGGTTTACGATACTTATTTTGAAAAACTGCGCCAAATGGAGCTGCTTTACCCCTGCTACTGCACCAGAAGCCAGCTCCACGGCGTCAACGCCCCTCATCTGTCCGACGGCACCTATGTCTATCCCGGCACCTGCCGGAATCTGACTGCCGAGCAGCGGGCCGCCTTCGGACGGGCTCCTGCCTGGCGGGTAAAGGTGCCGGACAGAGTCTGGCAGATGGAGGATCTGGTTCAGGGGCACTACAGCCTGAATCTGGCCACGGACTGCGGCGATATGGTGGTCCGCAGAGCCGACGGAATCTATGTGTATCAGCTGGCGGTCACCGTTGACGACGGGGAAGCCGGGGTCACAGAGGTGGTCCGGGGCATGGATCTGCTCAGTTCCGCGCCCAGACAGATGTATCTGCAGGAGCTGTTCGATTTTCCCCATCCCGTCTACGCCCATGTGCCCATGCTGGTGGCCCCCGACGGCCGCAGACTCAGCAAGCGGGACCGGGATCTGGATCTGGGCGTACTCCGTGAGAAAATGAAGCCGGAAAAGCTCATCGGCATTCTGGCCCGGGCCGCCGGTCTTGTGGACTGCAGAACCGATCTTTCTGCCGCCGAGCTGGCCGGGATTTTTTCCTGGGACAAGGTCAGGGGAGAGGCCATCTGCCTTTCCGATCCGGACTGAGCGCATATTCTCCCCGGATATTGCCATTTCCGGAAAAATCATGTATAATATTGGAGTATTACTTTGAGGAGGTGGCCACATGGCTAAAAAACCTATTCTCGTCGTCATGGCTGCAGGTATGGGCAGCCGCTATGGCGGACTGAAGCAAATTGATCCCGTGGGAAATCACGGTGAGGCTATTCTCGATTACTCTCTGTACGATGCGTATGAGGCCGGTTTCGAGACTGCCGTTATTATTATCAAACACGCAATCGAAAAGGATTTCATGGAAACCGTTGGCAAGCGGCTGGAAAAATGCCCCATGGAAATCCGTTATGCCTTCCAGGAGCTGGACAAGATTCCCGAAGGCTTTACCATTCCCGAAGGACGCGTGAAGCCCTGGGGCACCACCCACGCAGTTCTCTGCGCCAAAGAGCAGATCGGTGACGCACCCTTTGCTGTCGTCAATTCCGATGACTACTACGGAAAATCCGCCTACAAGACCATCTATCAGGCCCTGTGCAATGCCCAGGACGGCGATCTCTATGAATACTGCATGGTCGGCTACCTGCTGGGCAACACCGTTACCGACAACGGCAGCGTAGCCCGCGGTGTCTGCCACAAGGATCAGAACGACTATCTGATCGACATCATGGAGCGCACCCGCATCGAAAAGTACGAAGGCGGCATCCACTTCACCGCAGACGATGGACAGAGCTGGACCGATCTGCCTGCAGATACCATCGTTTCCATGAATTTGTGGGGCTATACCGACAGCTTCCTGAAAGAAGCCGAGGCCCGCTTCCCCAAATTCCTGGCACAGGAGGTTCCCGCAAACCCCATCAAGGCCGAGTTCTTCCTGCCCATGACCGTCCGCGATATGCTCGACGAGAAGGTTGCCCGGGTCAAGGTGCTGCAGTCTGCAGACAAGTGGTACGGCGTGACCTATGCCGCCGACAAGCCCATGGTCGTGGAAGCTCTGCAGAAGCTGACCGCTCAGGGTCTGTATCCCGACGGCCTCTGGAAGTAAAATTTTCTCCACAGATGTTTCACATCCTGTTGAGAAAAATTCCGTGCTGCGCACGTTTTTTCCAGAAACAGAATCCGATGCTTCAGGCGTCCCGGACAGTAAGTCCGGGGCGCTTTTTTACGATGTCCGCTCCGCACCCTTTTTCCCGGCAGGCAGGCGCATTCGTTTCCGGCAGGGGAGAACTTCAAACCTCCGGGACTTTTGCACACAGGGAGTCTCTTTTCAACAGCCTGCACGCGGTTGCTCCCGTCGGAGAAAATACAGCAGAATTGTTATAGATAATCCCCCTGATTCCGATTTTCTCACCGGATTCAAGGGGATTTCTTTCTGTTTTCATAGACTGCTCCTCAGGAGCGTTTTCCGTTTTTTTCCGCTGCATCGACTTTTTCTGCACAGGTCTGCACAAAGCTGTTGATAAATTTTTCGTTTTCGGTGCTCTGTGCCGGGACAGGAACTGCGGTTTTCCCAAAAATTCCCGGTCACAGCTGCCGACACGCCCATCGCCGATCATCCTTTCTTCGCTCCGGCCTGGGGGTGTTTTCCGGGAATTTGACAAAGTTTTTTCCCGATGCTATACTGATTCTGCACAGCCTGCGCACAGACCTGTTGAGAAAGAAGGGTTCCTCCATGAGCAAATTCGTCATCCGAAACGTCAGAAGCGGAATCAAATTCGACCTGAAAGCCCCCAACGGCCAGGTGATCGCCACTTCCGAAGTCTACACCACCGAGGCCGCCTGCCGCAACGGCGTGGAAAGCGTTAAGCGCAACGCCCCCATTGCCCACTGCGAGGACCACTCGGAAGCGGGCTGGAAGCGCTTCACCAATCCGAAATTTGAACTTTACACCGACAGGGCAGGGGATTTCCGCTTCCGGCTGAAGGCCCGCAACGGAGAAATCATTGCCACCTCCGAGGGCTACACCAGCAAAAACGCCTGCGAAAACGGCATCGAAAGCGTTCGAAAATACGCCCCCGAAGCCCGGGTTGAAATGATCTGACTCCCAAAAAACGCCGGCTTTCGGCAGCATCCCATTTCCGGATGCTGCCGATTTTTTACGGACTTTTTCCGCCTTCCGGGCCTTTTCCTCTGAAATTTTTCCGCAAAAAAACGGGCAGAGAAATCATCTCTGCCCGCATTTTTTATTCTGACACGGCTGTTTCTCAGAGCACTTTGCTCAGGAAATCCTGCAGTCTGGGATCTTCCGGATGGGCAAACAGCTCCTCGGGACTGTTCTGCTCCAGAATCCGTCCGTCAGCCATGAAAACCACCCGGTCTGCCACCTCTCTGGCAAAGCCCATTTCATGGGTGACCACCACCATGGTCATGCCTTCGGCAGCCAGCGACTTCATCAGCTCCAGAACTTCGCCTACCATTTCGGGGTCCAGAGCGGAGGTGGGTTCGTCAAACAGCAGCACATCCGGCTCCATCGCCATGGCCCGGACAATGGCAATACGCTGCTTCTGTCCGCCGGAAAGCATATTCGGGTAGGCCTTGGCCTTATCCTGCAGGCCGATGCGTTTGAGCAGCTCCATGGCACGGGTTTTGGCATTTTCCTTGGTCATTTTCTTCAGCTTCACAGGGGCCATGGTGATGTTCTGCAGCACGGTTTTATGGGGGAAGAGGTTAAAATGCTGGAACACCATGCCCATTTTCCGCCGGTGCAGGTCCAGATCCACCTTTTTGTCCATCAGATCCACGCCCTCAAAGACGATGGAACCGGAGGTCGGAGTTTCCAGAAGGTTCAGGGAGCGCAGCAGGGTGGACTTGCCGGAGCCGGAGGGTCCGATGATGGCCACCACTTCGCCCTTTTTGACGTCCAGAGAGCAGTCGTTCAGGGCCTTTACGCCGCCGTCAAAAATTTTGGTCAGGTTCCGGACCTGAATCAGATTATTGTTTGTCTCCACGGCGCATTCTCCTTTCCACAGCCTCAATGGCCTTGCTTGCAGGGTAGTTGATACAGAAATAAATCACGGCAGCCAGCACAAAGGGACCGACTGAAATATGGGTGGTAGCTGCCACCTTCTGGGCACCCCACATCAGATCCATCACGCCGATGGTCGAGCAGATGGAGGATTCCTTGACCATGGTAACCAGCTCGTTGGCCAGGGTGGGCAGGATATTTTTCACTGCCTGAGGCAGAACCACCATATACATGCTCTGCCAGGAGGACAGGCCCAGACTTCTGGCGGCCTCGGTCTGGCCCTTATCCACAGCCAGAATGCCTGCACGGAAAATTTCCGCAACATAGGCCGAGCTGTTCAGTGCCAGCGTCACCACGCAGGGGAGGAAGGTATTGATCTTCAGAAATCCGAAAATCTTGGTGCTCGGCAGGGAAATTACAGAAAACAGTCCGAAATAAATCAGGGACAGCTGCACGAGCATAGGTGTGGAGCGAAACACGGCAATATATGCGCCGGAAATGCCCCGGAAAATTTTTCGCTTGCTCAGCCGCATCAGCGCCAGCAGCAGAGCCGGCAGAACTGCCAGCAGCACCGCAGTCACACTGAGCATCAGCGTATATCCGATACCCTGACGGAAATACAGCCAGTATCGGGGAAGAAAATCAAAGTTAAAGAAGCTGGAGGGATTTTCCCACAGCGGAGAGAACCATGCAGCAATGCTTGCAAAAAAATCTGGCATTATGGTATTCCTTTCTGAATCCGTTATTTTTTAAACAGGCAAATTGCCGCAACTTCCGCTGCGGCAATCTGATTTTATCCTACCAGGGCGAATTCACTGTTGGACTCGGCCTGTTTGATGAATTCCTTAACGGCACCGTTTTCCTGCATCTTTGCAATGGAAGCATTGATGCCTTCCAGCAGGCCCTTGGGGTCGCCTTCAGCCACGGCAACGTGGTAAGTGGGGCACTTGTTCAGCTGAATGGGGCTGATGGCCAGGCTTGCGTCGCTGGCTGCGTATTCCTGAGCAACTGCACCGTTGAGCACCAGAGCAGTGCACTTGTCATAGACCAGATTGTTGACCAGATCCGTTACGGACACCAGGCTCATCAGGTCAGCGCCCTTCATGTCCTCGGTGACGATGGATTCCATGGTGGTACCGGTCTGAGCACCTACGGTCACGCCAGAGAAGGCGTTCAGGTCTGCATATTTGTTTACGTTTTCCTTCTTCATCAGGATCATGTAGGGAACATCGGAGTAGTAGGCATCGGAGTAGTCGGCAGAGCCTTCCCGCTTGGGATCCTTTTCCATGGCAGCAATGACCATGTCGATTTCGCCCTTGTCCAGAGCGGTCAGCAGGTTGTTGAAGCTGATATCGGTAACTTCCAGTTCCTTGCCCATGTCTTCTGCAATCTGCTTACCGACGGAAATATCGATGCCGGTGATTTCATCCTTGCCGTCTTCGGTAATCATGTGGAACTCATAGGGGGGGTAGTCTGCGGAAGTGCCCAGCACCAGTTTATTTTCCTGCTTATCGGAACAGCCGCTGAACAGGCACAGCATCATAACTACACACAGGGTAATTGCAAATATTTTTTTCATAGCTTTGATCTCCTTGTTTCATTTCTTGCTTACATCCACAGTATAGCATGCATGTTATGCATTGTCAATGGTTATTTATACATATGCGCACATAAATATTCTTCATCTGATTTGGTATATATTTGGATATATACAACAATATCGTGATATTTATAGGTTGAATATACAAATACTCTTTATTTTCTATACGCAATATACATTATTGCGCTGTATATATTCAAAATACCCCCGGTAAAAACCGGGGGTATCTGTCAAACTGTATCTTATTCCTGATGTGCCTTCAGGTAAGCGTCGATGGAAGCAGCGCCCTTCTTGCCTGCGCCCATGGCCAGGATGACCGTTGCAGCGCCGGTAACGGCATCACCGCCGGCGAACACGCCGTCACGGGTGGTCATCTCGTCCTCATTGACGATCAGGCAGCCCTTGCGGTTGGTTTCCAGACCGGGAGTGGTGGACCGGATCAGGGGGTTGGGGCTGGTGCCCAGGGACATGATGACGGTATCCACATCCAGAACGAACTCGGAATCGGGGATTGCAATGGGACGGCGGCGGCCGGATGCATCAGGCTCGCCCAGCTCCATGCGCACGCACTTGATGCCGCAGGCACGGCCGTTCTCGTCGCTCAGGATCTCCACAGGGTTGCACAGAGTCTTGAACTCGATGCCCTCTTCCTTGGCGTGATGCTGCTCTTCCAGACGTGCGGGCATTTCGGCCTCGCCGCGGCGGTAGACAACATACACATGCTCAGCGCCCAGACGCATTGCGCAGCGGGCAGCGTCCATAGCCACGTTGCCGCCGCCGACGACTGCAACAGCCTTGGACTTGATGATGGGGGTATCGTACTCTTCCTTGTATGCCTTCATCAGGTTGGTACGGGTCAGGTACTCGTTTGCGGACATGACACCCTTGAGGGACTCGCCGGGGATGTTCATGAACATGGGCAGACCTGCACCGGAGCCGACGAACACAGCCTTGAAGCCCATGTCGAACAGCTCGTCGATAGTCAGGACACGGCCGATGACCATGTCGGTCATGACTTCAACGCCCTGAGCCTGCAGCTTGGTGATTTCGTTGGCAACGATTGCCTTAGGCAGACGGAACTCGGGAATACCGTAGACCAGAACGCCGCCGGCGGTGTGCAGAGCCTCGAACATGGTGACCTGATAGCCGCGCTTTGCCAGATCAGAAGCAGCAGTCATGCCGGAAGGACCGGAACCGACCACAGCCACCTTGATGCCGTTGCAGGCAACCTTCTCGGGCATGGCGTTGATGTTCTCACGGTACCAGTCGGCAACGAACCGCTCCAGACGGCCGATTGCCACAGGCTCGCCCTTGACGCCGCGGACGCAGCGGGCTTCGCACTGGGTCTCCTGGGGGCAGACACGGCCGGACAGAGCAGGCAGTGCATTGGTGGAAGTGATGATTTCATAAGCTTCCTTGAATTCGCCCTGAGCGACCTTCTGAATGAACTCGGGAATCCGCACGTTGACCGGGCAGCCCTCGACGCACTTGGGCTTCTTGCAGCCCAGGCAGCGGCCGGCTTCTTCCATAGCCATTTCTGCGGTGTAGCCCAGTGTTACTTCCTTAAAGTTATGTGCTCTTACCTGAGGATCCTGCTCAGGCATGGGAGTCTTAGTCAAAGTCATATTTGCCATTTTAATCAGTATCCCCCTTATTTAATCAGTGCTTTGCCCATGCTGTCCATACGGCAGACATGCTTTTCGGCGACCTCAGCCTCGCGGCCGCGGTAAACACTGTTACGATTGCTCAGCTCTGCAAAATCAACCTGATGGCCGTCGAACTCGGGGCCGTCAACACAGGCAAACTTGGTCTCGCCGCCCACGGTAACACGGCAGCCGCCGCACATACCGGTGCCATCGATCATGATGGGGTTCAGGGAAACCATGGTGTGGGTGCCGAAGGGCTGGGTGGTCTTGCAGACGAACTTCATCATGGGGATGGGTCCGATTGCCAGGACTTCGTCGAAATCAGCGCCGGCCTCCAGCAGCTCCTGCAGGGGCTGGGTGACCAGGCCATGGCGGCCGTAGGAGCCGTCATCGGTCATGATGATGAAATGATCGGCAACTTCCTTGAATTCCTCTTCCAGGATCACAATGTCCTTACTGCGGAAACCGACGATAACGGTAACTTCCGCACCGGCTTCCTTGAAAGCCTTGGCAGAGGGCAGGGCAATGGCACAGCCTACACCGCCGCCGACAACGCAGACCTTCTTCTTGCCTTCCACGGCAGTGGGCTTGCCCAGAGGTCCTACGAAGTCCTGAATGTAATCACCCTCGTTCAGAGCGCCAAGAGCCTTGGTTGCAAAGCCGACCTTCTGGAAAATAATGGTGACGGTACCTTTCTCACGGTCATAGCCGGCGATGGTCAGGGGAACACGCTCACCCTTTTCATCAATTCGGAAAATGATGAACTGACCGGCTTTTGCCTTTTTTGCAATGAAGGGAGCCTCGATGTCCATCAGGGTGACGGCATCGTTCAGCTCTTTCTTGCGAACGATCTTAAACATAGTCTTTACCTTCCTTTATTTGGCCCTTCCGAGCCTGAGTTTCTACAGCTGCATTATACAACAACTTTTCGCATTTCGCAACAATTTTATCGATTTCTTTCCATAAATGGGTACAAATTATCTATTTTTCAGCAAATCCCGGATTTCTGTCAGAAGAATTTCTTCCTTGGAAGGTTCCGGATCAGGCTGCTTTGCCTGCTGCTGCGCCTGTTCCTGTTCGTTCTTTTTTCTGGTCATTTCTCCGAGCTTGTTCAGCCCCTTGACCAGCCAGAATACCACCAGCGCCAGAATCAGAAAATTGATAACTGCGGACAGGAAATTGCCGTAGTTGAGGGTATTGAGGATTTCCCTGCCGTTTTCGTCCAGCACAGGCTCGGCAAACAGGCGGGGAAGCACCAGCTTCATCTCGCTGAAATCCACGCCGCCCAGGAAAATGGACACGATGGGCATGATGACGTCATCGGTCAGGCTTTTGATGATCGACTGGAATGCAGCGCCGACGATCACGCCAACGGCCATGTTCATGGCGTTTCCCTTTACCGCAAAGGATCTGAACTCATCGATCCAGCCCGGTTTTCTGAGTTTTCCCATGACTGCAAACCTCTTTCTCTCTATTTTGTTTTATCCCGGGAATCCGGGAATTTTTACTTCTTTTCCAGGACTTCCAGACCGCCCAGATACTTACGCAGCACCTCGGGAATCACCACGGAGCCGTCTGCACGCTGGTTCTGCTCCACCAGAGCGGGGAAGATCCGGGAGGTTGCCAGGCCGGAGCCGTTGAGGGTGTGAACGAAGTCGATCTTTCCGTCTGCACGGCGGAAGCGGATGTTGCCCCGGCGTGCCTGGTAGTCACGGGCATTGGAGACGGAGGAAACTTCCTTGTAGCCGTTCATGGAAGGAATCTGGATCTCGATGTCGTAGGTTCTTGCCATGGATGCGGAGCAGTCACCGGCAGCCAGCTTGACGGTGCGGAAGTGGAAGCCCAGGCCCTTGACCAGATTTTCGGCCTTGGTCACCAGCTCGTCGAAGGCTGCGTCGGAGTCCTCGGGTCTGGTGTACTGGAACATCTCCACCTTATTGAACTGGTGGCCACGGACCATGCCGCGCTCGTCGGCACGGTGAGAACCGGCCTCTCTGCGGAAGCAGGGCGTGTAGGCGAAGAACTTCTTGGGCAGGTCGGCTTCGGTCAGAATCTCGTCACGGTAGACGGATGCCAGCGCAGCCTCTGCGGTGGGCAGCATATAGTGCACGCGGTCGTCGGTGGGGTTCTCGATCTTGTAGACCTCATCCTTGAACTTGGGGAACTGACCGGCGGTTTCGCCGCACTGGTACTCCAGCATGTGAGGCGGCAGAATGAAATCGTAACCGTCTGCAATGTGAGTGTCGATAAAGTAGTTGAGCAGTGCCCACTCCAGACGGGCGCCCATGCCGGTGTACATCCAGTTGCCGGTACCGGCCAGCTTGACGCCGCGCTCGTAGTCGATCAGGCCCAGGTCGGTGCACAGATCCACGTGATGCTTGGGCTCAAAGTCAAACTTGTGAGGCTCACCGAAATAACGCAGAGGCTGGTTGTTTTCCTTGCCGCCGGGAACCAGATCGGGATCGGGCAGGTTGGGCAGGCTCAGCATGGCGGTTCTGTACTCAGCCAGAACTTCATCCAGCTTTGCAGCGTCTTCTGCGATGCCGGCCTTCAGCTCGGCCATTTCCTTGAAAATAGGAGAGACATCCTTGCCGGCCTTTTTCAGGGCGGGGATCTCCTTGGAAACCTTGTTCTGTCTTGCCTTGCGCTCCTCGGTGCTGGCAATCAGCTGACGGCGCTGTTCATCCAGCTCCAGAATCCGGTCCACGACGGCGTCGCAGTCCACTTCCTTGGCCCGCAGGCCAGCCTTTACGGCTTCGGGATTTTCCTTGATTCTTTTAATATCAAGCATTGTTTTCGCTCCTTAAAATGAATATATGATAATGGGTTTTATTTCTTCATCTTCATCAGGGCATCCAGCAGAACCTGCAGATCCTCCTGACCGTAGAATTCCAGCTCAAAGCGTCCCTTGCGCTTTCCGTTGATGATGCGCACGCCCCGGCCCAGATGTCGGCTCAGGCTTTTTTCGCATTCTGCCACGTAATCCACGGACAGCGGAATTTCCTTCTTCTTTTCCGGCTCCCGGGTCATGTTCCGGCACAGAAGCTCGGCCTGTCGGACGGAAAGTCCCAGCGCCACGATCTTCTGGGCAGCTTCCTGCTGCTTTTTCTCGGTTTTCAGGGTCAGCACCGCACGGGCGTGTCCTGCAGTCAGTTTACCCGAACGGACCATCTGCAATACCTGAGGGCACAGTCCCAGCAGACGCAGGGCATTTGCCACTGCCGGCCGGGATTTTCCCACCTGCTTTGCGGTTTCCTCCTGAGTCAGCCCGTAATCGTCCATCAGGGACTGATAGCCCAGGGCTTCTTCAACCGGGTTCAGGTCCTGGCGCTGCAGATTCTCGATCAGGGCCATTTCCATGGCCTTCTGGTCGTCTGCTTCCACGACAATCGCGGGAATTTCCGTCAGGTTTGCCATGCGGGCTGCCCGCCAACGGCGTTCCCCCGCAATAATCTGGTAGTATCCGGAGGGCAGCTGCCGCACCACCAGCGGCTGGATCAGTCCGTGGACCGATATGGAATCAGCCAGCAGCTGCAGCTCTTCCTCGTCAAAATCGTGCCGGGGCTGTTCCGGATTTGGCTCTACCTTATGAAGGGGCAGGATCTGATAGGGCGTGTCGTTTACCGGCTCGCTGTCAAAGTCCCCGAGCAATGCGCCGAGGCCCCTGCCCAGACCTTTCTGGGTCGCCAATTTTATCATCCTTTCCTGGGAAAATCTCCCGAATTGAGGTTACAGTTTTGCTTTTACTTCTTCCGCCAGGGCGTTGTAAGCGTGGCTTCCCCGGCTGGAGCGGTCATAGGCCAGCACCGGCAGGCCATGGCTGGGTGCTTCTGCCAGACGGACATTTCTGGGGATTACGGTTCCGAAAACCTTTCCCGGGAAATGCCGGCGGACCTCCTGAGCAACCTGCGTGGAGAAGTTGGTTCTTCCGTCGAACATAGTCAGAATCACACCGAAAATATCCAGACGGGGATTGATTTTCCGCTTGACCATCCGCAGGGTAGCCATCAGATCGGACAGGCCCTCCAGCGCATAGTATTCGCACTGGACCGGCACCAGAATTCCGTCGGATGCGCACAGACCGTTCAGGGTCAAAAGCTCCAGAGACGGAGGACAGTCAATGAGAATCACATCATATACATCCCGGACAGGCTCCAGCGCACGCTGCAGCTGAAACTCCCGGTTTTCCTTGCTGATCAGCTCAACCGCTGCACCGGCAAGATCCGCCGAAGAGGGGAGAACATCACCGTAACTGGTGCTGACAATGGCCTCCGTAACGGGAACTTCGTCAATGACCACGTCATACACGGATTTTTTTACGTTTCTTTTATCCAGACCAAGACCGGAGGTTGCATTGGCCTGGGGGTCAAAATCGCACAGCAGGACCTTCAGTCCCAGCTCCTTCAGTCCGGCAGTCAGGTTGACTGCGGTCGTTGTTTTTCCGACGCCGCCTTTCTGATTTACAACGGCAATCACTTTACCCATATTGCAATACCTCCTGTAATACTCTGCTATTATAACAGTTTTATTTTTTTAAATCAACCCAACGGCCTCCGGAAATAAAAAAGTTTCACGTGAAACATTTCCTTTGCGGATGTTTCACGTGAAACAATTTATTCAGCAGAACAGAATTTTCAGCAGCAGCGGCAGCGTAACCACGCTCAGCAGGGTGGAAATAAATACACCGCTGGCGGCTGTGACCTGATCGCCGTCGTATTTGGCGCACAGCAGCGTGGCATTGGTGGCTGCGGGCAGCGCACTGAGCACCACCATCACCTGCAGGATCATGGGATCGGAGATCACAAACCGCAGAACCAGCCAGGTCAGCACGGGAATGACAATCAGCTTGAAAAAGCTCATCACATACACCCGCCAGTCGGTAAAGACCTTTTTCAGCGGGAAAGCCGCCAGCGTGCAGCCGATGACCAGCATGGAAGCCGGTGCGGTGATTCGGTCCAGATAGCTCAGAACCTCCGTAACGGTGTGGTGGAAGGGCACATTTGCCAGATACAGCACCAGCGCCAGCAGGGAAGCGATGATCATGGGCGTGGTAAAGGTACGCCAGCTCAGTTTCCGCTGGGCGGGATCTTCGGCGATGAGCATGATGCCATAGGTAAAGACCACAAGCTGGAAAACCAGATTAAACATGGCAGCGATGAACACCGCATCGGGACCGGACAGGGCCTGCACCACAGGATATCCCAAAAATCCCACATTTCCGAAAATCAGCATGAACCGATAAACGCCGGACTGGCTTCTTTTCAGGCCCATCATTGCTGCAACGGGCAGGGCAAACAGAATCAGCACCACATAGATCAGCACGGAAATTCCCAGAATGAACAGCACATCCTGATTGGAAAGCGCCCGGCTGCTGGTGGCAACCGCATAAATGGTGGTGGCAGGGCAGGAGATGTTGATGACCAGATCTGCCAGAAACCGGTTGGCGTTTGGCTGCAGGAGCCTGGTTTTGGCCGCAGCGTAGCCCACAAAGATCAGAACAAACAAAATGATCATCTGACCGTTAAGTGCTTCTATATTCATATGTATTATTCTCCTGTCGAGGTCTGGGTTTCCTCAGTCTGATAGTTCTGACCGATGATCGGCAGCCGTTCATCCTTAAAATAATAGATAAGCAATGCACCCAAAAACATTCCCATAGTCAGAATCACCAGAACCAGTGTCACCGCCAGAGAATGAATGGTGGATTTTTGCCGCTGAATCTGCTCTTCGGGACTGAGTGCCCTGTGTACCTTTCTTGACGGACGCTTGGGCGGCTCTTCAGTCTTACGGACCGGAAGCTGCAGAACCGTTTCCTGCGGAACGGGATACCGATCCATTTCGGTCAGACAGGCATCGCAGAACACCTGATCTTCGGGGATTACGCAGCCGCATTTCAGACAGTGCATCCTTCAGTCCTCCTTCTCCAGACGTAAAGTTTTTTATATTATACTACATTTTCCCCTGTTCGTAAAGGGAGAACCGGTATATTCTATCACAAATTGTTCAAATATAATTCACAAACTCCCGTTGACAATCACATGACCATGTGATACAATCATCTCACCACAACAAAAGGAGGTATAGCCAATGGAATGGATGGTACCCGGTACAGTGCTGCGTGCACCGCGGGATGAAGCTGACAGTGTTCCCCAGCAGATTTCGGCCATGTTTCTTGCCGGCGGCATCGTGCTCAGCCAGGTTGCGAAGGTTACGGGCCTAAGCCCTTATACCGTTCAGAACTGGGTCAAACGGGGGTTTGTTTCCCCGCCTGTGAATAAACGCTACTCAGAACGGCAGCTTTGTCGGATTCTGACCATCAATACGCTGAAATCTGCCCTTCCGATGGAAAAAATCTGCAGTCTTCTGGGCTATGTCAATGGTCAGCTCAATGACGAAAGCGACGATCTGATCGATGACTCTGTGCTCTACATCATGTTCGTCCGGCTGGCATCCCGGGTAGACCGGCTGGAAAATGAAAAACACCTGAATCAGGCCATGCAGGAAGTCCTCTGCGATTATCAGGAACCGATTCCCGGTGCCCGGGAACGTGTAGAAAAAGTTCTGCGCATCATGCTCACCGCATGGGTCGCCGCAAAAATTCGCGCCGCGGCGGAAGAAATGATGGCAGAGCTTTCATAAATAAAACACAAATAAGTAAAGGAGAACATCTATGGAAGACGGAACCTATCGCTGGGCTGCCCCGGGCGGAGACAAATCTCCCAAAAAATCCGGAAGCCCCAACAACATCGGCAAATGGATTCTCATTGCTGCTCTTGTGCTGTTCGTGGCTGTCGGTGCCATGACCTGTTACTACACCGTCGATGACAAGCAGCAGGCCGTTGTTACCACCTTCGGAAAAGTCACAAACATCACTGATGCAGGTGTCCACTTCAAGCTTCCCTTCGGTATTCAGAAGGTAGAGAAGGTAAACGTCAACGTCTACCAGAAAATTGAACTGGGCTACCGCACCTCTCCCCACAGCAGCGACGGCGAGGATTTCGACGTATTAGAGGAAGAAAGCTCCATGATCACCGGCGACTATAACATCGTCAACGTGGAATTCTTCATTGAATACAAGATTTCCGAGCCGGAAAAATACCTGTATTCCTCCAATGAACCTGAGCTGATCCTGAAAAACCTGATTCAGAGCCAGGTCAGAAACGTGGTCGGCTCCACCAGTGTCGATGCTGTCCTCACCGACGGCAAGGAAAATGTCCAGATGCATGTCAAAGAACTGGTCACGGAAATTCTGAACGAATACGACATCGGCCTTTCTCTGGTGGATGTCAAGATCCAGGACTCCGATCCTCCCACGCAGGAAGTAATCGAGGCTTTCAAGGCCGTGGAAACCGCAAAGCAGAAGGCCGAAACCGTTGTCAATGACGCCAAGGCCTACCAGAACGCCCAGATTCCCAAGGCTCAGGCTGAAGCCGACAAGCTGATTCAGAACGCCGAATACCTCAAGCAGAACAGAATCAACCAGGCCAACGAGCAGGTTGCCATGTTCAACGCCATGTATAAGGAATACGCTCAGAATCCCCAGATTACCAAATCCCGTATGTATTACGAAGCAATTTCCCAGATTCTCCCCGATGTAAAGGTCTTTATCAACACCGCACCCAACGGGGACAATGTGGACATGGTGCTTCCGCTGGAGGAATTCGTCAAGTCCGCCGAAAGCACCGATGGAGGTGAATAATCATGAAAAAAACCGGTAAAATTGTCATTATCGCAGTGGTCGTCGTAGTCGCTCTGCTGCTTCTGAGCAACTCTCTTTACACTGTCCAGGAAAATGAATACGCCTGTACCGTACGGTTTTCCAAGATTATTTCCACCACCGATCAGGCCGGCCTGCACTTCAAGCTGCCCTTCTTCGATTCTGTGAAATACTTCTCCAAGGCTACCCAGCTGTACGACATTCCGCCCTCTGAAGTTCTGACTTCCGACAAGCAGAATATGACCGTAGACTGCTACATCCTGTGGAAAATCGAAGATCCTCTGAAGTTTTACCAGACACTCGGCAGCAATTCCGTTGCGCAGCAGCGTCTGAATGCACTGACCTACAACAGCCTTAAGACCGTCATGGGTACTCTGGCGCAGTCGGATATCATCAATATGAAAGACGGAGCCGAGCGTAACCAGATCTACAACGGAATCACCACTTCCGTCAATGAGCTGGGTAAAAATTACGGCATCGCCGTATCGGATGTGAAGATCAAACGCTTTGATCTTCCGGAATCGAACCTCAACGCCGTATATTCCCGAATGATCTCCGAACGGAACCAGATGGCAGAAAAATACACCGCTGACGGCAACTTTGATGCTTCCATCATCCGCAACGACGTGGACAAGCAGGTAAACATTCTGGTTTCCAACGCCAAGGCAGAGGCCGCCAAGCTGGAGGCTGAAGGCGAAGCCGAATATATGCGTCTGCTGGCTGCCGCCTACGACACCCAGGACAAGAAGGATTTCTATGAATTTACGCTTGCACTGGATGCCCTCAAAGACAGTCTGGACGGAACCGAAAAGACCGTCATACTCGACGGTGATTCCGAACTTGCCCGGATGCTTTCCGGAAATCGCTGATTCTCTCCGGAGCCGGGCGCAACCGCCCGGGCATCCGCTGTGAAGAATTCCTGAGATAAAACAACAGAACCGCCCCCGGCACAGCTTCTGCGGAAGCTGTGCCGGGGGCTTTGTTGTCCGGAAGCAGCAGGGGACAGGCGGCGGATTTTTAAGAAGCAGTCCGCAGCTCAGATCCTACTCGCAGCTGCGGATTTTGTCTGCAGCGGAGCTGGGCGGGAGCATCGCTGCAGCAGCGGAAAATCAAAGCGTAAAACAGAATGTTTCATGTGAAACATTTTCGCCGGGGAACCTGAAAAACGCCGGATTTCCCATGGTCATTTTCGAAAAATTGGGTTTGCCCCTCTGTTTTTCACGCTGTTTTTTCGTAAAAAATAAGCGGAAAATTTCCACCCGGATTTCCGCACTTGCGCCAGCAGATTCCGCACCGGGTTTTGCTCTGCGGCGCCTCCTGTTTCCGGCTCCGGACAGCCGGGAAATGTGATCTGCATCATATAATAATCGACTGCGGTAATTGTCCGTTCCCGGAAAAGCCCCACTGCGCAATAGAACAGACGGATTTTGTAAAACTGCACTGCATCCGAAAAACGGACAAGACACGTCCGAAAAAAACATCCGCCGGGCACGCAACCCCCGGCAGCAGAGCCGACGGGGAAGCCGTCCGGAAACTGCTGACCTTTCCGAACTCCCGGTTGCTCTTCAGCCAGGAAGGCCGGCGTTCTCAAAGCTCCGTAATTTCAGAAAATTTCCGGCACAGGACGAAAGCAGGGGAGCGGCTCTATTTTTCGCAAGGGACTGCTGCTCTCCAAAAAATACCTGTGTTTTCCGCTTCCGGGAGCTTCCATTTCTTTCAAAAGCGCACATTTTCCGGAATACACCGGAAAATTTCCCACACAATAACTGCTTGCTGCTGTTTTACGGATTCAGTTTTTCCCGATGCAGGGTGAAAATCTCCACAGCCCCGTGCAGAAGTGTGTAAAAATGCCGTTTTTTCCACAGGAATACCCCCGGACGACCTTGCATACAATGGCCGCAGGAGGGATCAGATTTATGCAAAAACGGGATGTTTTTCTGGCAATCGGCGCGGTTCTGCTGGCTGTGGGTATGGGACTCAGCGGAATCCGGCAGCCATACATCGAAACCGGATCCTGGGGACTGCATTTTTCCCAGGAAGGGCAGGCCCCATCCGCACCGGCCAAGCCGGAGCAGCTGGCACAATATGATGCGGTTTACATGGGAAATCCCGAGGAAAAAGTGTTGTACCTGACCTTTGATGCCGGATACGAAAACGGCTCCACCGCAAAAATTCTGGATACGCTGAAACAACACGGCGTAACTGCTGCCTTCTTTCTGGCGGGAAATTATCTGCAGCGCAATCCCGATCTGGTCCGCCGGATGGCAGATGAGGGACATATTGTCGGAAATCACACCATGCATCACTACGATATGAGCAAAATTTCCGATCCGGCCACCTTTGAAAAGGAACTGAAGGATCTGGAAGAACTGTATCTTCAGATCACGGGCAGGGAAATTCCCAAATACTACCGCCCGCCCCAGGGAATATTCAGCGAATCCAATTTGAAAATGGCAAAGGATCTGGGCTACCGCACCGTATTCTGGAGCCTTGCCTATGTGGACTGGAACAACGACAGCCAGCCCACCCGGGAACAGGCCTTTTCCCGGCTTCTGCCGAGAATTCACAACGGAGCCGTGATTCTCCTGCATTCAACCTCCCGGACCAACGCCGAAATTCTGGACGAACTGCTGACAAAGCTGGAATCCGAGGGCTATTCCTTCCGGAGCATTGCGGAAATGTTCCCCTGAATTTTTTCACCTTATCATTGCATTTTTCCCGAAAATCATGTATAATCGTATAAAATCCGTGATTTTCTGGAGGAAATATAATGAAACGATTTCTCATGGCAATTCTGTGTGCTGCCCTGGTGATCGGAATCCTGCCCTTTCCCGTCCACGGTACCGGCGGGCAGGTGGTCATCGACCGGCAGGACACCCCTTTCCCCGCGGATACCACCATCACCGGGGATCTTCTGCTGACAGACGACTGTCCGAAAACGGTGATTCTGATCAACGTCATCGTGGAAGGCACCCTGAAAATCGAGGCAGAGCACGAAATCACCGTACGGCTGCAGGGCAGCTCCCGGTGCGAAAATGTGGAGCTGATGTCCCCGGCGCAGATCATCGGCGGCTCCTGCGGAACCGTCGTTTCCCATGCCCGGATTGCCAGACTTACCGGCAGCAGTGCCGAATCCGTCACCCTGGAAAAAGACGGCGGCTATTTTCTGGCTGACGGGGAGCTTGGCACCGTGACCATGAACGGAGAACGGGGCCTTCTGGCGGGAAACCACCACGCAAAGTCCCTGACCATCTGCAAACCCGGCTGCAGCATCGGCGGACGGTACGATTCCACGGAAAAAACCTTCACCGAACCGGTTCCCGAGGAAACCGCTCCCATCAACCACGGCGTAAAGGCAGAAATCCGGCTGGACCGGCCCGCCGTTTCTCCTGCCGAAAACATCATCCACGGAACCATCACCTTTACGGAAGTTCCCGAGGAAATGCAGGGAGACTACCGGATCTACTGGTACATCGGCGATATGTATGCCGACGGCTCCTGGCATCTGGACGTAACCGAAGGAACGACCGCCGAATTTACCTGCAGTGCACATTTTGATGGTGTCATGCCGGAATATCTTCCCGTCTGGGCCGAACTGACCAGCACATCAGACAGTTCCGTTCAGCTCCGGTTCGCAACCCCCGTGGCTGTTGAAGGTTATTCCACGGCAGAATACCAGGACGTGGAGTTCGGAAGCGACATTTTCCCCTATGAAATCCATCTGTACCGCAATCATAATGTAGTAGTGGTCTACGGTCTGGACGAAGCGGGCAGCTACTCGAAAATCGTCAACGTCTTTGTCTGCTCCGTGGGCACCTACACCCCCACGCCCACCGGCGAATATGAAATCAACTACAAGGCACGATGGGGCTCACTGAATCTGAACGTCTGGGGTCAGTTTGTCAGCCAGTTCTTCGGAAATATGCTGTTCCATTCCGTTCCCTACCGGTCCGATCAGCTGGACGATCTGGAATGGGAGCAATATAATCTTCTGGGATCGCCCGCATCCTCCGGCTGTGTGCGCATGGCTACCCGGGATGCCATGTGGATCTACGACCACTGCCGCAAGGGAACCCGGGTCACCATTTTCGACAGCGAAACCTGTCCTGTGGAAAAACCCGTTCCCGTGCGCATCGATGAAGACAGCCGTCTGCGCGGCTGGGACCCCACCGATCCCAATCCCAAAAATCCCACCCGGGCCGCCAGCGTGCCCATTCTCCGTCCGGAGCAGGACCCGGCCCTTCGCCGGCGCCGTCCGGAACCGCTGTTTCAGTAATCCAAAACCGTCTCTGCCTGCGGCAGAGACGGTTTTTTTTTGCATTTTTCAGCTTTTCTGAAAAAAAGTTGCACGAATTCCGGCAACTCCGCCCGGGTCAGAAAATAGGGTTATCAACAGGATTCCTCCCGGGTTTTTGGCCGAAAAAAATTTTCCTGCAAAAAAAACCTGTGGATAACCTGTATACTTCTCAGGTTCTATCAACAGAATCCACTTGTTTTTTCCACAGGGATATGCTAGAATTTAGGTTGAGATATTATGGATTTTCTGAACCTTTTTTGTCGGAAAACAAGAGAGAGAATCCTACGAAAGGAGCCACAATATGTATTCATCCGCTTATGTCTGGGCAAAGGTCCTGAGCTACCTGGAAAATCTTCTGGGTCCGGTTACCATTTCCGCCTGGTTTGACGACGCGGAGGTAGTGGAACTTACGGAGGAGCATCTGATCCTGTACAGTGCCTCGGACTTCCGCCGGGAGATCATTCGCCAACGCTGCGTCGGTCACATTCAGGACGCCCTGAAGGAAATTTTCGACTCGGACGCAAAAGTCATTATCTATGGCGATCAGGAACTGAATGCCTTCCGTTCCAAGGGAAAACAAACCACCTCCATGGATTTTAATCCCCAGTTTACCTTTGAAAATTTCGTGGTTGGTCCTTCCAACCGCTTTGCCCACAGCGCCTGTATCGCTGTCAGCAATATTCCGGGACAGGTCTACAACCCCCTGTTCATCTACGGACCTCCCGGCGTGGGCAAAACCCACCTTCTTTACGCAATTGCCAACGGCATCCGCAAAAACAACCCCAATGCCAACATCGTCTACATCAAGGGCGACCAGTTCACCAATGAGCTGATTGCCGCTATTCAGAGCGGTAAAAATATCGAATTCCGCAGCAAATACAGAGAAGCCGACCTGTTTTTGATCGATGACGTTCAGTTTATTGCCGGTAAGGAATCCACTCAGGAGGAGTTTTTCCATACCTTTAACAAGCTTTACGAGGAACACAAGCAGATCGTCATGACCTCCGACCGCAAGCCCAGCGATATGCTGACCCTGGAGGACCGGCTGAAAACCCGTTTTGAATGGGGACTTCTGGCCGATATTCAGCCCCCCGACTACGAAACCCGTATGGCCATCCTGAAAAACAAGGCCCGTCAGCTGGGTCTGGATCTGAGCGACGATGTCTGCAACTACATCGCTATCAACGTCACCAACAACGTCCGGCAGATTGAAGGAACCGTCAAGAAAATTCTGGCCTACCGGGATCTGAACAATATGCCTCTGGATCTTGCCAACATTTCCCGGGCCATCGATGACATGTTCAAGAGCGAGGGCAACGCCGTTCCCACGCCTGCGCTGATCATCGAGCAGGTCTGCAATTTCTATTCCGTGGACGAGTCCGTTCTGCGGGGCACTCTGAAAAACAAGGGTACCACCGAAGCCCGTCAGGTCGCCATGTACCTGATCCGCAAGCTGACCAATCTGAGCCTGCCGGATATCGGCAAGGAATTCGGAAAGGACCACTCCACCGTACTTTATAATATCCGTAAGGTCGAAACCATTCTGAAAAAAGGCGACGAGACCATGCAGAACAATATCCGCGATATTACTGCCAACATCAACTCGAGCCTCTGATTTTTTTTACGCTGAAATTTTTCAACAGGCGCTGTGGAATGTGGAATGACAGACTGTGGATAACTCCGGGCGACGGAATTTTTCACAGACCCTGTGGAAAAGTTCTTGTTTTCCAACATTCGACTGTGGAGAAAAATCCATTGTGGCTCTAAACAAAAAATGGGTTTTCCACATAAATTTCCTCTATTACTGTTGATACTACCTTTTATTCTTTCTTGTATATATAAATTAATCTTTATTAGGAAAGGACGTACCCAAATATGCGTTTTACCTGTGAAAAAAGTACGCTGGTTACAGGTCTGAACATTGCAGGCCGGACAGTAGCCCAGAAAAGCAGTCTTTCCGTCATCGAGGGCATCCTCTGCAGAGCTGCAACTGGTCTGAGTCTGACCGGCTACAATATGGAAACTGCCATCACTTATCTGATTGACAGCGATGTTTCCGATCCCGGCGAATGCATTCTGCCGGCAAAGCTGTTCGGCGATATCGTGCGCCGGCTGCCGGAAGGTCCCGTAACCGTGGTTGTGGACGAAAACTACAAGGTTTCCATCCGCGCCGGCTTTGCTTCCTTCTCTATTTCCGCCGAAAGTGCCGACGATTACCCGGAGCTGCCCGATGTCAGCACCGGCCGGAGCATCCGCATTCCCCAGAGCGAGCTCAAGGAACTGATTTCCGGCACCATTTTCTCCGTTTCCGACAATCAGGGCCGGCCCATCCATACCGGTGTTCGGTTTGAAGTGGAGGACACCTCCATTTCCGCCATTGCCGTGGACGGTTTCCGGCTTGCCCGCCGGAGCTATCATCCGGCCGAACCCACCGGACGGGAAATTGCATTCGTTGTTCCGGCTCCCGGCCTGAAGGAAGTGGAAAAAATCCTGACCGATTCGGACGAGGATGTGGCATTCACCGTCGGTCCGAAGCACATTCTCTTCCAGATCGGCAGCGCAACGCTGGTCTGCCGCCTGCTGGAGGGTGATTTCCTCAAGTGGCGCAGCGTGGTTCCCACCGACTGCCCCGTAAAAGTTGTCGCAAATGTTGCCGAACTTTCCGCTTCTGTGGACAGAGTCGGCCTGATCGTATCCGAAAAGTACAAATCTCCCGTCCGCTGCACCTTCTCCAACCAGATGCTGATGATGCGGACCAACACCACCATCGGCGCCGCTGCGGACCAGTGCTCCATTGCCGGCGACGGAAAAGAGCTGGAAATCGGCTTCAATGTCCGTTTTCTGGCCGATGCCCTGCGGGCGGTTCCCAGCGAAGAGGTTACGCTGGAGCTGACCAACGGTCTGAGCCCCATCGTGCTGACCCCCGTGGATGACAAAATGGATTTTGCCTACATGATTCTGCCCGTCAGAATTAAAAACGGCTGAGTTTTTTCTCAGAAGGAGCCTTTATGAAAGTAGTGGTCAAAAAGAAAAATCCGGAACAGGATGTTCCGGTGGTCATCGGGACCGAATTCATCAAGCTGGAATCTGCCATGAAGCTGGCCAATACCGTACCCTCCGGCGGCAGCGCCAAACTGGAAATTCAGGAGGGAAATGTGTCCGTCAACGGAGAGGTCTGCACCATGCGGGGCAAAAAACTCTACCCCGGAGATCGTTTTTTCTTTGACGGTACGGGCTATCTGATCTGTATCCATGAACCTGTGTAACCTGACGCTGCGGGATTTCCGCAGCTATGCTCTGGAAAATCTGGAATTTTCCCCCGGAGTCAACCTGATCGTGGGGGACAATGCCCAGGGAAAGACCAATCTGCTGGAGGCCATCGTCTATCTGGGCTCGGGAAAAAGCTTCCGGGCACAGAAAAGCGCAGAAATGGTGCGATTCGGCGCGGAAATGGCCGATATTTCCGGAACTGTCTACTCTCAGGAGCGGAATCAGACCCTTCGGGCCGTGATTTTTGCCGGGAGACAGTCCAGGCAGCTGTGGAAAAACGGCGTAAAACAGAAAAGCGCGGAAGGACTTTCCGGGGTGATGCCCACGGTTCTGTTCTGTCCCGAAGATCTGATGGTTCTGCGGGCCGGGGCCTCGGCCCGGCGCCGGCTGGGAGACAGCGGACTTTGTCAGCTGCGCCCCAATTACGACGCGGCGCTGTCCGAATACAACCGGATTCTGGAACAGAAAAGCCGGATTCTCAAGGATCGGTTCGAAAATCCCGGGCTGACTGATCTGCTTCCCGTTTACAATGACCGCCTGTGTCAGGTGGGAGCACTTCTGATCTCCTATCGGGCCAGATTTTATGACAGTCTGGGCAGAGCCGCCGCGGAATATCACAGACATTTTTCCGGCGGTTCGGAGGAATTTCGCCTGGAATACCGGACGGTTTCCACGGTGGATGACCCATTTGCGCCCATACAAACCCTGACGGACCGGCTGCATGCGCATCTGGAAAGTCATTTTCGCGGGGAACTGGATTCTGCCCAGTGTCTGACCGGTCCCCACAAGGACGATTTTGATGTAACTTTATCCGGAATCAGCCTGAAATCCTATGGTTCCCAGGGGCAGACCCGGACTGCGGCCATCAGTCTGAAACTGGCGCAGCGGGAGCTGATGGGAAGAGAAACCGGTCAGGAGCCGATTCTTCTTCTGGATGACGTACTTTCCGAGCTGGACCCGGGAAGACAGGATTTTGTGCTGAATCAGATCCGCACAGGTCAGGTTTTCATCACCTGCTGTGAGCCGGAAAGGTTTACAAAACTGGGAAAAACCATTGAAATCAGACAGGGTACAGTGGTTTGATCCCGCATATCCCAACTAAGGAGGACAATTCATGTCTGACGAAATAAAAGTAACGCAGGAATACGGCGCCGAACAGATCCAGGTTCTCGAGGGTCTGGAAGCGGTCCGGAAACGCCCCGGTATGTATATCGGCTCCACTTCCGTATCCGGCCTGCATCACCTGGTTTACGAAATTGTGGACAATGCCATCGACGAAGCACTGGCCGGATTCTGTAAACACATCACTGTGACCATCAATCCGGGCAATTCCATCACCGTCACCGATGACGGCCGCGGAATTCCCGTGGATATTCAGCCCCAGACCGGACGGCCTGCCATGGAAGTTGTTTTCACCGTTCTGCACGCCGGCGGCAAATTCGGCGGCGGCGGATACAAGGTTTCCGGCGGTCTGCACGGTGTTGGTGCATCGGTTGTCAATGCACTGTCGGAATGGATGCAGGTCCGGGTGCACAAAAACGGAAACATCTACCAGATGCGTTTTTCCAGAGGCCACATTACCCAGGAAATGGAAATTGTGGGAAAAACCCAGAAAAACGGCACGGAAGTTACGTTCCAGCCCGATCCGGAGATGTTCGATACCCTGGTTTACGACTACGAAACGCTGCACACCCGTATGCGGGAGGAAGCTTTCCTCAATGCCGGTCTGTCCATTTCCATTGAAGACGCCCGGGGAGAAGAGAAAATTTCCGACGTTATGTGCTATGAAGGCGGCATCCGGGAATTCGCCGTGTGGTGGAACCGGAACAAAAACGCCCTGCATGACGACGTGATCTACATGAACGGCCGAAAAGGGGACGCTTCTGCGGAAATCGCCATTCAGTACAACGACGGCTATGCCGAAAATCTGCTTTCCTTTGCCAATGACGTGCGCACGCCCGAAGGCGGCATGCACGAAACGGGCTTCAAAACCGCTCTGACCAGAGTGCTCAATGCCTACGGTGTGAAAAACGGAATCATCAAGGGCGATGACAAGGTTTCCGGCGAGGACTGCCGGGAAGGAATCACCGCAGTGATCTCCGTCAAGCTGACCGATGCGCAGTTTGAAGGCCAGACCAAGGCAAAACTGGGCAACGCCTACATCCGCACCCTGGTGGATCAGGTGGTAAACGATCAGCTGACCGTTTATTTCGAGGAGCATCCCCAGACTGCAAAAATCGTGCTGGAAAAAGCAATGACTGCCAACCGTGCCCGGGAGGCTGCCCGGAAAGCCCGGGATTCCATCCGCAGAAAAACCGCACTGGGCGGAGCGGCCATGCCGGACAAACTCCGGGACTGCAACGAAAGCGACCCCACACTGACCGAACTTTACATCGTCGAGGGTGATTCCGCAGGCGGTTCCGCAACACAGGGAAGAGACTCCCGTTTTCAGGCAATCCTTCCGCTTTGGGGTAAAATGCTCAACGTGGAAAAAGCAAGAGAAGATAAGGTCATCGGAAATGACAAGCTTCAGCCGGTCATTACCGCACTGGGCGCCGGAATCGGAGAAGAATTCGACGTTTCCCGCCTTCGTTATCACAAAGTGGTCATCATGGCCGATGCCGATGTGGACGGAAGCCATATCCGGACGCTGCTGCTGACGTTTTTCTTCCGTTTCATGCGTCCGCTGATCGAAAACGGCTATGTTTATGCCGCAATGCCCCCGCTTTACAAGCTGGTCCGGGGCAAAGTTACCCGCTACGCCTTCTCCGATGAGGAGCGGGATGCCATTTCCGCAGAAATGCGCGGCGACAATCCCAATGCCAAGGTGGATATCAGCCGGAACAAGGGTCTTGGTGAAATGGACCCCCATGAACTGTGGGAAACCACAATGGACCCGGAAAAGCGGACGCTCAAGCGGATCGAACTGGAGGATGCCTCCCGTGCAGACGAAATTTTCACCCTGCTGATGGGCGAAAAGGTGGAACCCCGCCGGGAATACATCGAAAACAACGCAAAATTCGCCATAAACCTGGACTATTGATGCCAATTGTGCCGGATCTGTGCCGAACAACCGTGAGTTGTCCGGTATGATGCGAGGATGCAGGAGCTCCTGCAAAATTTCACAGAACTTTCAAAGAACATTCTGTGTGTCCACCGCACAAGTACACGTCCAAAAATGCATTAAATAGTCAGCTGATTTTTGCTGTCCGTCTGCTGCGGACAGTCTTGAAAAACAGCACCCGATTCCCGGTCTTTCCCATGGAAACCCCATGCAAGGCAAATCAAAAGGAGGAAAATTCTTTTGGCACAGCATAAAAAAGACTACAAGCCCGAGGATATCATGTACCCCGATCAGCAGATCGTTACCTCTGAGCTTGTTCACGAAATGAAATCCAGCTACATCGAGTACGCCATGTCCGTTATCGTCGGCCGTGCGCTGCCCGATGTCCGGGACGGCCTGAAGCCCGTCCACCGCCGGATCCTCTACGCCATGTACGAGGACAATCTGACCTCTGACCGGCCCTTCCGTAAGTCCGCCACCTGCGTCGGTGACGTTCTGGGCCGCTACCATCCCCACGGTGACGCTTCCGTTTATGATGCCATGGTCCGTCTGGCACAGGACTTCTCCATGCGCTACATGCTGGTGGACGGCCACGGCAACTTCGGTTCCGTGGACGGAGATCCCCCCGCAGCCTACCGTTATACCGAAGCCCGTATGTCCAAAATCGCCAACGAAATGCTCCGCGACATCGAAAAGGACACCGTGGACTGGGATCCCAACTTTGACGAGACCCGGAAAGAGCCCCGGGTCCTGCCCAGCCGGTTCCCCAACCTGCTGGTCAACGGCTCCTCCGGCATCGCCGTGGGCATGGCCACCAACATCCCGCCCCACAACCTGACGGAGGTAATCAACGCCTGCATCTGTGTGCTGGATGATCCCGAGGCAACCCTGCCGGACATCATGGAGCACATCACCGGACCCGATTTCCCCACCAAAGCCATCATCATGGGCAGAGCCGGCATCCGTGCCGCCTATGCCACCGGCAAGGGACGGCTGACCCTCCGGGCCAGAACCCACTTTGAGGAGTTCGGCCAGAACCGGACCCGGATCATCGTCACCGAGATCCCCTATCAGGTCAACAAGCGGATGCTCATCAAGAACATGGCCGATCAGGTCAACGACAAGCGCCTGGACGGTATTTCCGATATCCGCGACGAAACCGACCGCACCGGCATGCGCATTGTCATCGAGCTGAAAAAAGATGCCAATGCCCAGGTGGTTCTGAACCGCCTGTTTGCCCAGACCCAGATGCAGACCACCTTTGCCATCAATATGCTGGCCCTGGTCAAAAACCAGACCCAGCCGAAGGTGCTGTCCCTGCGGGAAATTCTGGACGAGTACCTGACCTTCCAGGAAGAGATCATTGTCCGCCGGACCCGCTACGACCTGCGCAAGGCTCAGGAGCGGGCACATCTGCTGGAAGGTCTGCTGATTGCACAGGACAACATCGACGAAGTCATCCGCATCATCCGCAGCTCCTACGACAACGCCAAGGAAAATCTGATGCAGCGCTTCGGCCTTTCCGAGGTGCAGGCACAGGCCATTCTGGATATGCGCCTGAAGGCCCTGCAGGGTCTGGACCGGGAGAAGCTGGAAGCCGAGTACGCTGAGCTGAAAGAACGCATCGCCTACTACCAGCGGGTTCTGGCGGATCCGGAACTGGTCAAATCCATCCTCAAGGAGGAGCTGACCGCCATCCGGGACAAGTACGGCGACGAGCGCAAGACCGAGATTCAGGATGTAGAGGACGAAATCGACATCGAGGATCTGATCGCCGAGGAGGACTGCTGCTTCACCATCTCCAATCAGGGTTACGTCAAGCGTATGCCTGTGGATACCTACCGCACCCAGAGCCGTGGCGGCCGGGGCGTCAATGCCCAGAACCTGAAGGAAGAGGATTACGTCAAGATCCTCACTGTGGCTTCCACCCATGACCACATCCTGCTCTTTACCAACATGGGCCGCGTGCACCACCGCAAGGGCTACCAGATCCCCGAAGCCGGACGGACGGCCCGTGGTACTGCCATGATCAATATCCTGCCTCTGGAGCCCGGTGAGACGGTCACAGCCATGGTTGCGACCCGGGAGTACGACGAAAACGAATATCTGGTCATGGCGACCCGCGCCGGTACGGTCAAGCGGATTCCTGTTGCCAGCCTGCGGACCAACCGCAAGGGCGGCATCCGGGCCATCACGCTGGAGGAAAATGACCATCTGATCAATGTCCTGCGGACCAACGGCAACGACAACATCATCCTTGCAACCCGCAACGGTATGGCCATCTGCTTCTGCGAAACCGACGTGCGCCCCATGGGCAGAGATGCCGCCGGTGTCCGGGGCATCCATCTTGACGACGGGGACTACGTCATCGGCGAGGAAAAGGCCGAGCCGGGCAAGACCCTGCTGACCGTTACCGAGAACGGCTTCGGCAAGCGTACCGAGCTGGAGGAATATCTGCGTACCGGTCCCGACGGCAGCCGCATTCCCCAGAACCGTGGCGGCAAGGGCCTGAAGAACTACAACATCACCGCCAAGACCGGCTGTGTGGCCGGCTGCCGTGTGGTGGGTGAGGATGACGATGTCATGCTCATCGAAACCGGCGGTGTGATCATCCGTATTCCCGCCTCCTCCATCAACATCTACAAGCGGGATGTGCAGGGCGTTATCGTCATGCGCGTGGAGGAAAACAGTCAGGTCGTATCCGTGGAGCGCGTTGCGCCCGTGGAAGATGAGCAGGCAAAACCGGAAGATGCTGCTGACAGCCCCGTGGAGGACGCACAGCAGTGAAAACGGTGACCCTCTATACCGACGGTGCCTGCTCCGGAAACCCCGGCCCTGGCGGCTGGGGTGCCATCCTGGAATATAACGGCGTCCGCAAGGAATTCTCCGGGGGAGAGCCGAACACCACCAACAACCGCATGGAGCTGACCGGTGTGATCCGGGGGCTGTCGGCCCTGAAGGAGCCATGCGTGGTGGAGCTGTACTCCGACTCCAAATACGTCATCGATGCGCTGCAGAAGGGCTGGGCCAGAGGCTGGCAGAAGCGGGGCTGGATCAAGTCCGACAAAAAGCCCGCCCTGAATCCGGACCTGTGGGAGCAGCTGCTGCAGCTGACCGAGATCCACACCCTGCACTATCACTGGGTCAAGGGCCATGCGGACAATCCGCTGAACAACCGCTGCGATGAGCTGGCGGTGGCCCAGTGGAAAAAAATCCGGGAGGGAAGCTGACCGTGTATCTGCCTATCGGAGACAATCTGGCGGTGCGCAGCAGCTCCGTCATCGGTATATTTGATCTGGACAACACCACGACCTCCCCCCGGACCCGCTCCTTTCTGGAGCAGGCCGAGAAGGAGGGCCGGGTGGTGCCCTGCGACGAGCTGCCGAAATCCTTTCTGCTGACGGCGGAATACGGCCTGAGCCGGGTGTATCTGACATCGCTGAGTGCCGCTACGCTGGAAAAACGAATGAACCACGAAAAATAGGAGTCCATTTTTATGAAAACCTACGAACTGATTATCGAACGCAAACAGCCTTCCTGCGGCGGCAAGGACCCCAAGGAAGTCAAAATGATGACCGTTTCCACCGATGACCCCGTGGAATACGTCCGGCAGATCGAGAAAACCGGCGAGCTGGAAGTGACCGTGAAAGAGGACGGGGAAGTTGTCGTTTCTCTGGAAGCGGGCATGAAGCAGATCCGCTACAGCTTTACGGAGGAATAAGTCTGCCCCGGAGTGCGCTCCCGGGGAGCAGCCCCGGAAACGGGCGGTTCCCGTCGAAAAAAGGGCACGGAAACAGGATTTTTTCAGGAGCTGAGAACGTTATGGAGATTGTCAGAGCAGATCCTGCCCGGCTGCCGGAGATCATGCAGATCTATGCGCAGGCCCGGCAATACATGGCTGCCTGCGGAAACCCGGACCAATGGATCAACGGGTATCCGTCGGAGAGCATCGTGCGCGCCGACATGGAGCAGGGCTTCTGCCGGATGTGCGTGGAAAACGGCGAGATTCTGGGCGTTTTCTGCTTTTTCATAGGGCAGGAGCCAACTTACCGGCATATTTCCGGGGGAAAGTGGCTCAATGACCGGCCCTATGGCGTGATCCACCGGGTGGCGGTCCGGGCCAGACACCGGGGCGTGGCCTCGGCCTGCCTGCAGTACGGTCTGCAGCAGTGCGGAAACCTGAAAATCGACACCCACCGCGACAACCTTCCCATGCAGAAAATGCTGGAAAAAAACGGTTTTGTCAGATGCGGCACCGTCTGTCTGGAGGACGGAAGCCAGCGCATTGCCTATCAGAAAGCAGACCCCTGACCGGGGGTCTGCTTTTTTTGATCTTCCCGGCAGGGGACGGATCGGCGCTGGGCATAGAATACCGCTCCCTGATCGCAGGAGAAATCTGTAAACCCTTTGTAAAATTTTTTTTCCGTCCCGGATTTCGTTGCTCAAAGCGGGAAAACAAGGTATACTCACAGTGTAAGACTGCCTGTTTTGTCTTGCCATTTTTATGGAGGTGATGGCTGTGAAGATTGAATTTATCGGCGCAAACCATGAGGTGACCGGCAGCTGTACTCTGCTGGAGGTCTGCGGAAAGCAGTATCTGGTGGACTGCGGCATGGAACAGGGCCAGGATATCTTTGAAAATGTCCGGCTGCCCGTATCTCCCGCCCGGATTGAAGCGGTATTTCTGACCCATGCTCACATCGACCACTCCGGAATGCTTCCGAAGCTTTACAGAGACGGATTCCGGGGCCCGGTGTTCGCCACGGAATCCACCTGCGATCTGTGCAACATCATGCTGCGGGATTCTGCCAATATTCAGGTTTCCGAAGCGGAATGGCACAACCGCAAGGCTGAGCGGGCCGGAGAAGATCCGGTGGAGCCGCTTTACGACCTCAACGATGCCGCCGGCATCATCAGGTCCTTCCGCAGGTGCGGCTACAGCCGTCCCATCGAAGCCGGGGAGGGCATCGTCATCCGCTTTACGGACATCGGCCATCTGCTTGGCTCGGCCTGTATCGAAATGTGGCTCACCGAGGAAGGCCAGACCCGGAAAATCGTGTTCAGCGGCGACGTGGGCAACACCGACCAGCCGCTGATCAAGGACCCCCAGCCTGTGGAGGAGACGGATTATCTGGTGCTCGAATCGACCTACGGCGACCGGCTCCACGAAACCCGGGGGGATACGGTGGCGGAATTTGCCGAAATTCTGCAGAGAACCTTTGACCGGGGCGGCAGCGTGATCATCCCATCCTTTGCCGTGGGCAGAACTCAGGAGATGCTCTATGCCATCCGGGAAATCCGCCAGCGGGGCCTGCTGCAGGGCCATCCGGATTTTCCCGTGTATGTGGACAGCCCTCTGGCAGTGGAGGCCACGGGAATCTTCCTGCAGTGCTCCAGCGAATGCTTCGACGAGGAAACGGCGGAGCTGGTCCGCAGGGGCATCAACCCGCTGTGGTTTGACGGAATCGTGCTGTCCGTCACCGCTGAGGAGTCCAGACAGATCAACTTCGACCGCCGGCCCAAGGTCATCCTTTCCGCCAGCGGCATGTGCGAGGCCGGCAGAATCCGGCACCATCTCAAGCATAATCTCTGGAACAGCGCCAATACCATCCTGTTTGTGGGCTATCAGGCGGAAAATTCCCTGGGCCGGCAGCTTCAGGACGGAGCCGCCACAGTCCGGCTGTTCCGGGAGGACATTGCGGTGCATGCGGAAATTGCCTCGCTTCACGGCACCAGCGGTCACGCCGATCAGGCGGGACTGGTGGCATGGCTTCAGAAATTCCGGGAAAAGCCCAGAACGGTGTTCCTCAACCACGGCGACGACGGCCCGTGTATGGAATTCCGGAAGCTGCTTACACGCATGGGCTACGATGCCCAGGCCCCCTACAGCGGTACGGAATACGACCTGCTGACGGGAACCATGCTGACCTGTACCGACGGAAAACCCATCAGCCGGGAGCAGAAGGGAATGGGCCGTGCAAGGGCTGTCTACAGCGATCTGCTGCTGGCAGCGGAGGACCTGCTGGCACTGGTGAAAAAGTGCAGGGGCAGAAGCAACAAGGACAACGCCCGGTTTGCCGCCCAGATCCGCAGCCTCATGGACAAGTGGAAATAAAAAAATACCCCGGTGCAGTTTCGGTGAACTGCGCCGGGGATTTTCTGTATCAGAAGGAACTGACAGGGGATTCCAGCTGCTGTTTTTTTCGCTTGAAGAAGAAATGGAACAGCAGGATTTCCAGCAGGAAAGTGATGAGCCAGGACAGAATATAGGAAAAATACAGGCACTGGGGCGTATGATATTCGGGAATCTGGAAAACGGTATAGATCCAGCCGATCCGGAGACCGCAGATGCCCAGAACCGTCACCACCATGGGCACGAAGGAGGCACCCAGACCCCGCAGGGCACCGGTGGTCACATCCATCAGGCCGCAGATGAAGTAGGGCAGGCAGATGTAGCCCAGCCGAAGAATGCCGTATTCGATGGCCTGCTGAGAGTCGGGGATGTAGAATTTCAGCAGGACCGGGCCGGCAAAATAGGCGGCAAAGCCCAGCGTCAGGCCGGTAAAGGTGACCAGCCCCAGACAGGTGCGCAGAATTTTTTTGATCCGGTCAAATTTCTGAGCGCCCATATTCTGACCGATGTAATTGACGGAGGTCTGGCTGAAGGCATTCAGAGAGGTGTAGACAAAGCCCTCGATGCTGCTGGATGCGCCGTTTCCGGCGATCAGGGCACCGCTGCCGAAGGAGTTGACCGAGGACTGAATGATGACGTTGGAGATGGAGAACAGAGAGCCCTGCACACCGGCGGGCAGGCCGATGCGGACCATTTTTCCCAGCTGACTGCCGTAGATGTGCATTTCCCGGAAGGAAAAGCGGCAGGCATCGGTGCGCTTCATCAGCGCTCTTACGACCAGAACGGCGGAGATTGCCTGAGAGATGATGGTTGCCAGTGCAACACCGGCCACGTTCATCCGGAAGCAGATGACGAAAACCAGATTCAGGATCAGGTTGATGACACCGGCTACCGTCAGATAAATCAGAGGGCCGTTGGTATCACCGGCAGCCCGGAGGATGGAGGCGCAGTAGTTGTAGAGCACCACAAAGGTAATGCCGGAAAAATAGATGGTCATGTAGGTGGCGGACAGCGGCAGCACGTCTTCGGGCGTGCTCATCATCCGCAGCAGGGGCTTGGTCAGAAAAATGCCCGCCACGGTCAGAATCAGGCCGCTGCCGATGGCCATGGGTACGGCAGTGTGGACGGTCCGGCGGACCACCTCATCCTGACGGCTGCCCAGACCGTGGGCCACGCAGACACCGGCACCGACGGAAAGGCCGACAAACAGATTGACAATCAGGTTGGTGATGGCACCGGTGGCACTGACGGCGCCGACGCTGATGCTTCCGCAGAACTGACCGACCACGACCAGATCAGCCGCATTGAACAGAAGCTGCAAAAGACTTGAGAGAATAATGGGGATGGTGTAGCGGATGATGCCGGAGAACAAAGGACCATCGACCATGTTAATGCCGCGAGATTTCATGAGGGCTTCCCCTTTCTAAAGTATCGGTATAGAAATAAACTGGCACAAGTATTATAAGCCATTTTGCCGAAAGTGCAACGGGAAAACAAAAAATTCTTCGATTTTCAGGGGAATTACGAATGTTTCCGGGGTTTATGCAAAAAAATCATACAAAAATGTCCGTGCCGGCGGAATCCGCCCAGCGGGAAAAGCAAAAACCTCCGAAGGGCCGGGGCGGTCTGTTTCTGTCCTTTGAGATGGTTGTTCTGACAGGTGTCATCATTTCCGGGGGGAGAGAAAAATAAGCCGTCCGGCACGAAAAAATGGAGGGAGTTCACGCGCGCTATTGGTCAGTTCCGGATCTCCGGGCAGGACACCTGAAAGCAGGTGTTTTTACAATTTACAGAGGTTCCGGACAGGAGAAAATCTCGTCCGGAGCGGGAAAAAGACATCAGACAACAGAATTTCTACTTTTGCGCTTGACAATTTTTTGAAAATCGTTTATTTTATTTCAGGATAAATTTTCGGGGTTCTTATTCCAAAGCTGCCGGTCCGCAGGACGAGGCACAGCGGGATAGGAATTTCTTTTCCGTAAAAGGTTAGCTTTAACTAACCTTTTTCCGGCAGATGCCTGTTCCGGCGTCCTCCCCTCTGAACCGGCTGAAGAAGCTGAAAAATAGTCCCGGCCCGGGGCCTCGTCTGCCCATATGTTACCTGACGCTAACCAATTGAGTCAGAAGGAAAACATTCCGGGTAATTTTCAGCAGCGACCCAAATTTAAGGAGGACAAAGGATGCAATCCGGCCCCAAGCGTATATTTCCATGCGTTTGTCCGTTGTGCTGGTGCCGGGCATCGATCTGTCTGTGATCCGGGCAGAAGAAAAACTCTGTGTTATGGCAGTTTAAAGGAGAAAAACATCTATGAAAATCTTGTTGATCGTTTTGGGATTTATTACCCTTGGTCTGGGAGCCGTGGGCGTGGCGCTGCCCATTCTGCCTACCACACCGTTTCTTCTGGTGTCGGCGTTCTGCTTTGCAAAAAGCTCTGAACGGCTCAATACCTGGTTCCGTGGAACAAAACTCTACCGGAACAACCTGGAAACTTTCGTCCGGGGACAGGGCATGACCAAAAAGGCCAAGCTGAAGATCATGACCACCGTAACTGTCATCATGGCGATTGCCTTCATCGCTATGAAAAATACCACCGTTGGCCGGATCTGTCTGGCAGTGGTGTGGTGCGCCCATGTGGCGGCCTTCTGCTTCTTCATCAAAACCTGCCCCGATGAGCAGCTTTCCGCAGCGGAAACCGCACAGGATTGAATTTCTTCCGGAAAAGTGATATAATTTTCACTGTTTTACGGAACAGATTCCGAAATCTGAATGCTGAAGGAGAACCCACTATGAAACTGATGATCGCATCGGACATCCACGGCTCTGCATATTACTGCAGACAGATGCTGGAGGCATTCCAGCGGGAGCAGGCAGACAGACTGCTGCTTCTGGGAGATATCCTCTACCACGGGCCCCGCAACGACCTGCCGGAGGAATATGCCCCCAAGCAGGTGATTGCCATGCTCAACCCGCTCCGGCAGAATTTTCTCTGCGTCCGGGGAAACTGCGATACGGAAGTGGATCAGATGGTGCTTCAGTTTCCTATTCTGGCGGATTATTGCCTGCTGAATCTGGACGGACAGAATATTCTGGCCACCCACGGTCATGTCTGGAATCCGAAAAATCCGCCCATGCTGCAGCCCGGAGACATCCTGCTCAACGGTCATACCCATGTGCCTGCCTGTGAGCAGATGGAGGGATTTGTGTACATGAACCCCGGCTCCGTTTCCATTCCCAAGGAAAATTCTCCCCACAGCTATATGATTTATCAGGACCGGGTTTTCCGGTGGAAGGACCTGCAGGGCCGGGTCTATCGGGAGTACAGGCTGTAAAAAATACGCTCTGCGGCGATGAAAAAACCTGCTGTCTGTGCAGAACAGGCGGCAGGTTTTTTGCGTGCAGTACCGGCCTTGTATCAGCCGGAAAAATCCCGTGCTGACGGATGCCGAGCGTGCCTGTCCGGAGCCGCAGTTCCCCTGAATCTGGATGTGACCCGGATTTCCCGGGAGACTGTGGCGGCGGTACCGCAGAAGTACTTCGGACCGGGCTTTGCGGATATGTCCGGTGTGGGACCGGAAAAGCTGGGATACTGCCCGGAAACAGACTGTTATTACAGCAGCAAAGGCGCTGCCCAATATGCCGGGGATTTTCAGATTACCGGCAGCAGGCGACTGCCGGACGGCACGGGTGCGGACAGAATACAGCAGGAACATCGGGGGATGCTGCTGCGTCCCGTGGAAAAGGGCTGCAGAATCATATCGAACATGTGTTTTAACAGTTTCCACTGAGTTATCCACAGGGTATGCTGTTTGCACAGCTTCTGTGGAATGATGAAAAAGTTCGTGTTTCTGTGAAAACAAGTAAAATACACAAGAAATAGAGAATCAAAACTGGCGGATTTCGGATACAATGTCCGAAATTTGGCTCAAAATTTCTCCACAGTCTTAACTGCTTTTTCCACAGCCTGTGTATGAAATTTCCGTTTTTCCGGGGGAAAACGGGGATGGAGCAGGGATTTTGCAGACAGGTTTCTCCACAAAAAGTGGAAAACTTCACAGCAGCTGTGGAGAAAATCAGAAAAATTACGGGATTTGCACAGGAAACGGGAGCTGCTCTGGAGGCTTTCCACAGAATGGGCATACCGATGGTCAGCCCGTGTGACGCGGCATCGGCAGCCGTGGAGCCGACCGGCAGTACCGGATTCCGGCAGACAGCTTTTCCGGCGGGCGCTCCACTTGGGGGAAAAATTTTCCGGCGGCATTTTCCCCACGGTTTCACAGCCGGGCCGGACAGCAGGAAATCCGGTGCAAATGCGGAATTTCTCCACAGCCCGGTGCAGAGCTGTGGGGAAATCTCTGTTTTCCGGGCATTTTTCCACAGTGCACCAAACCGCCGGAGCATTTCCGGCTGGCTGACACTGTGCAAGCTCGGGGTGGCTGGCAATTTTGCGTATCTCCGCAGGTATGAAAAAGCATTTTTCCGCGGCGCAGATTCACCCCTGTTTATGCTCCCCTTGAAGGCTCATAAGGGCAAATGCAAGGGAAAGAAAATCCCATAAAAAGTTATAACAGAGTCTGGAAATCGGCAGATAAGTGGCATGTGTGGGAATATATGATACTAACCTTTGGCCTTTACACATTGACTGCTTGTTAGTATAATTAAAGGAACCATAAAAATAAAATTTGTAGGTGTGACTGATGAATATTTGCGAGTGGTGCAATTACAAGGATAACAAATGGTTGATTTATAAATCCCTGCATTGGTCCGTTTATTTGGCGGATGTCCAGGACTATGTTGGAAGATGTATCTTAGTGCTAAACAGGCACTGCGGATGCATTTCAGAACTAAACACTTTGGAGTGGATTGATTTAAAAACCATTATAGATCGGTTAGAACAAATCTATAAGGATGTATTAGGGGCAGAGTTATGCAACTGGAGTTGTTTGTTGAATAACTTTTATAAAGAGCCCAATCCAAATCCGCATTTACATTTTCACGTAAGACCACGCTATAAAAATCCCATTACTATCAATCATCATTCATACGTTGATGCAGAGTTTGCACATCATTATGCTCTAAAGAAAGAGCCTGTGTTACTTGATGAGGATAGACAGGTATTATTTGCGCAAATGAAAAGTCATTTTTGTATTTAAATTCCAATCTATGGGCGGGTGTCTGCAAGG
>RCNH01000260.1_pt1 | contig 43781 bp, 66 predicted proteins | sample 2041161 | NCBI WGS metagenome assembly RCNH01 (sample SAMN09708215, study PRJNA481090) | Feces metagenome, whole genome shotgun sequencing project. | biome: feces | host: Leptonychotes weddellii | place: Antarctica: Sion Island | collected 2010-03-01 | reverse complement strand
TTACTAATTCAATCAAAACAACAGTTAGATGAATACACTCTACAAAAGATTGAGGAGATTAAAAATGCTTGTGAACAACTATTGACATTAAAATATAAACTATTTAAAGCAGACACTATTGAACAACTTAAAAATATGACATTCTTACAAATTGGAGAGGTAGTAGAAGTCTTAGGCTACTACAATGCTGACGACGGAGCAACACATAAAAGAATAATAACTCAAGAAGATGACGGGTCGGGAGTACAACTTGCAAATGGATTATGGGCTAATATAGTTCATAATGGAGGGGTTAATGTGGCTTGGTTTGGTGCTAAGGGGGATGCAATTACCGATGACACAGAAAGTATACAAAAAGCTATAAACGTAGGTCGCTCGGTTAGTTTCGGCCAAAAAAAATATGCTATTTTAAACACGGTAATGTTAAAAAAGAGACAAGTAATTAATGGAAATGGCGCAGTGATACACTCAAAAAACGACATATCTGTTTTTAAATTATCCGATAGTAATATTATTTCTGATTTGATTTTTGATAACAACAACTCTAAAATAGGTACGGCACTAGATCTTACCAGTGAAAAATCAGAAATGATGACTAATCCGAAAATGAATAACCAACTGAATAATATTCAAATACACGGGTTTAAAAATGGGTTGCTTTTTGGGAACACGGTAGGGGATCATTCAGGCAATCAACTAAACAGTATATTAGTAAAAAATTGTGAGGTCGGATTTAATGTTGGTGAGAGGGGAGAATTTAACACCTTTACAAACTGCACAGCCACTGGGTGTAATATAGGATTATTAATCATAGGAGGTAATACTCATTATGTTGGTGGGAACATAACGAATAATAATATTGGTATAAAAATAGCAAAAGGTCAAAATGATGCACATGGTTTAGTATCTTCAACATCGATTAAACACAACACTCAATATGCCATTGTCATTGATAGTATTAATGTCGGGGAGTTTTTGTTCACAGATATATCTTTATATTATGGGGATATTTGGTTGAAGAACTGTCAAGGCGTCAGATTTTTTAACTCTGTACTAGACACTTGTAAAGTTATTGAAGAAAATGCGATAAATTGTAAATTTAAAAACATAGGGTGTTTTACCAAACCATTATCAAACGAGCCAAATAAAAATAATAAACAGAGTTTTGTGATTTACAAAAATGTAGAAAATAAAGGCGAAGTTACAAGTGCTAACAATTTGAATGGCGGTGCTTTCAGAGGGTTAATATCTGAAAATATACCAGTTCATAGTGACTCAAATGGCGAAATAAAGTTTTATATCGTATACAACAGTATATGTAAAAACTTCAATTTTACTTATTATAAATTTTATGATACAGTTACCAACATTTTAGATTTATCCCACAAAATATCATTTGGGTGGTATGCTAATATAGAAATACAAGTCGCCGTTGCGTCAATAGAGAATCAATCTATTGCTGATGCTGATTTTAACGGACTAGATATCTATTTAGAGGAAGAAACCAATAAACCAAATAAGAGACGTTATTTCCTAAATAAATCAGTTAGGGCAGATCGTGTGACAGAAAAAACTAAGCCAGTATATATTTATACTCTTACAGGTAGAATTATGAAAGCAAGATATAAAGTAAAATATTCTAATACAACTGGTAAAAACTTCTTTATACCTAGAGAACAACAGTATATAGATACCGAGATTAACATACCCGGATTTATTGAAATAACAGATATTTAGGTTTGTATAAGACATTAAAACTACAGGATAAAAAATTGTAAAATTCGTGAAATATATATATAAATGTAAGTGTTGTGAATACAGACTTACAGAAAGTGCAAAGTAACTTGAGGGAACTAGAGAAGTTAAATAACTATGTTGATTGTGAGGATATGAAAGAACAAGGTGTGTATGAAGATTATAAAATATATAGGAAAACTTACATTGAAAGAAGTAATCAAGGCTTATCATTGTTAATAGAGATGCCACAACCAAGTGAAAAACTATTAGCTTATATCAACAGGAGAAAAGAGGAGGGAACATTATGACAACAACATTAATTGTAGTTATGTCAATCTTATCAGTATTCGGAGTTTTATTTATCATTCAAACTTGTAATTTCTTTTATGACAAAGATATTACTTGGGAATTGATAAAGGAATATTGGCATAAGGTCACTAAACGTAAAAATAAGTAGTTCAAAGCAATTAGGCTAGTACTAACTAGCCTTTTGTTGTAAACACGTATTAAAATCAAAATGAGGTGGTTATAGTATGTTGATAATAGATAAAGTGCTAGACATCGTAAACAAATTCATTCCAGATAAAAGTACACAAGCTGAATTGGAAAAAGAATTAAGGAAAATAGATATTGAGGAATTAAAAGTCAAAGCTGATTATATAGAAAAGATTAACAAATGTATTCCACTCGTATTACCAGCATTTTTCTTAGCACTATTAATAATGTTTTCATTAACATTTTTATCAGATTTTATATTTGCTATCCTTGGGAAAGAAGCACCTATTATTCACATAGATGATAGATTAATAGAATTCAACAAATGGTTTTTGTCATTCCTTTTTGGGAAAAAGACAATTGAAAAATTTGCACCTAAGAAATAATTTAAAGCTAGATTTATTCTAGCTTTTTTTATTTTTTGATATTATTTAATATTCTTTTCAATATTATCAATCTTAAAATGGTAAGATAATGACATAGAGAGGTGGTTATATATGGGAGATCAACAAGCAATAACTTGTATAGTGGAAAATGGAAATATTTTTAAATTAGAATTTGGGCAAAAAATATGCATTGGAGTTACTGCAGAAGTCTTTACAGATTTAAAAAACTCTGCTGAAAAAGCTATTACAAGAAATGATGAATTAGCAACTGAAAAAGACAAATATTACAATATGCTAATAGAACATGGAATAATAACAAAACCTAAATCAACAGAAGATAGAGTGCTTGAATTAGAGCAAACTAATTCTAAAATACTATTATTCTTGGAAAAAATAAATTCAAGATTAGATGCTAATGATAAAAAGTTGGGGGTGTTAGAAGATGGACCTACAAACAATATTAAAAATGGCAAGTCAAGTAGGGATAGGGCAGGACAAGATACAACAAGCATTACAGTTGTCAACTAAATATCCTAAAGATATTCAAGGTTTAAAGCAAGTGATAAATGATAATGGAGGAGTTAGCTTTTTAGAGAAAGCTTTAAAAACTGCAGAAAATCCACTTTTAAAACCAATGCTAAAAAAAATAGGAGTTACACCAGATGTTATAGCTGGGTTAAAAAAAGATTTGGGTTATGGCGGATCTATTGAAACTACTACAACTAGTAACAATAACATATTAGAGAGATTGAAAAACTTAAAATAATAGCAAATAACAGGAAACTGTTAAAATAAAATAAAGGAGGTTTTATCATGGAAGATAAAATGTCAGGATATGGAATAATCATTGTTCTACTTATCTTATTTGCAATCTTTGGATTCAGAGGTTTTGGCAACGGATTCGGTGGAGGTTACGGAAACTTTGGAGGATATGCACCATATGGTTGCAATGCAACAACTAATTGCCAAGTTGAAAAACAAGGTTTAATCAACAGTGCAAGAACTCAATATTTGATTCAAGAAACAGCTGAACAAGGAATACTTGCAACGATGGCAGACGGAGATAAAACTAGAGCCAAAATAGATTTTTATGCTTACCAAGAGTTGAAAGATCAGTTGGCTCAAGAAAGAAGCAAAAATATAGTGTTAGAGAACAGAATTTACTCTGATGCTAAATTCAATGCTATTGATGCTAAACTAGCTGAAATATCTTTCAACACACCAAAAAGACCACCATTCTATGCAGCTGGAGGATTACCTTGTGCTACTGTTTACCCAACAGGTTGCGGAAACTCACAAGCTCTAGTTTAATAGATTAAAACATTAGCCTTGCTAGATAGCAGGGCTTTTGTTAAAAAAAAGGAGGAAACAGTATGAGAAATATAGGATTTGCTTTTGGATTACTAACAGGATATTTGCTATTTACAGAAGATGGGAAAGAGTTATCTAAGAAGTTCATGGGGAGTATTAATAATGCTACCGAAGAAGTTCTTTCAACGGGTAAAAAAATCGCTAAAGAAACTATGCCAGAAACAACAAAAGCAATAGAAGGAGGTAAACAAAATGAATAATCAATGCAATTATTATTTCAATCTATGGTTTAGAATAGTAAACAGATTAGGTTACTACAATGGTATATTGAACAGTCCTTGCTCTTCTGAATGCTCAATAGCTATTTCTAAATCATATATAGGAACTCTACAAATACAGCTTGAAAAAGTAGAAAAAATATTAGAAGAACTAAAATGTCCAGGATTTGTAACTGTAACATTAGGAGGAAAATAATATGGATAAACATGAAATAGTTTTGAGAAGTTTGTTTAAAAGAATGCAAGATGATTTAGATGATAGTTGGAAAATGTATAATGATGCTATGGAAATGAAATCTTGTGATGAGGTGGAAATGGCTAGATTTACTATAGAAGATGCTAAAACTAGATTAAACCACTCTGACATAATCAAGGAAAAGATAGATTATTACATGAGAAAAAATAATTTAATGGATCAATCACATTACAAAACATTCTACTGCTTTGTGCTAGATAAACTAGAAGAATTGAAAATGAAAGTTTCTAAATTTTCTGTATAAAAAAATCAGAGAGTCTAATTAGGCTCTCTTTTTTTAATTCTATTTATTTTCTTTCTAAAATTTTTGTGATAATATCTTATAGCTTCATTTAAAATATCAGTTCTGCTACAGAAGTAAAACTCACTTATCTCATCTATCTTTTTCACGTTATCCTTTGGACAATTAAAGCTTATTTTTTCATAATTTATGTTTTTCTTGAATATCATATCACCACCCGCCTAATTTGATTATAGCATATTTTTAAAAATAATGATACAATACAAATGAGGTGATTGTATATGAATTTAAAAAAAGCAGGTCAAGCTAATTATAACTTAGTGGTAAAATTACTTGTAGGATTGTTTATTATAGGATTTTTAATGATGTTTATGTTAGGTGTGCTTGTAGGAATGTATTATAGAACTAATTTTTATAATAATAATTATCATGCACAAACTCAAATAGTAAATATTGATAACACACCAAAAGTGGATAAGATAAACATAAACAATTGTTCCTATGAAGCTTTAAATAGTTTGAAAGGTATTGGAGAAATTAAAGCTAAAAAAATAATAAGTAATAGACCATACAATGATATTTATGAGATTAAAGAGATTGTTGGAAAAACAACTTTTGAAAACAACAAAAATTTAATCACAATATAATAAAATAAGGAGGTAAAAAATGAACAAAGCTAGTAAAAGAACTATGAACAACCTATACGGTGTTCATCACAAAATGGTAGCATTAGTTGGATATGCTCTAGCAATATCTGAACAAGACTTTTTTGTCAATGAAGGTTTGAGAACTGCTGAAAAACAAAACCAATACTTTAAAGAAGGTGCATCTCAAATAGACGGGTATACTAAAAGAGGAAAACATCAAGATGATCCAACTACCGAAGATATTGACGGAAGAGCTGTTGACGTTTACTATGTTGGTTGGAAAAACACTGACTCCAATAATGATCCTAGATGGGAGAAGGTTTATAAAGCATTTAGAACAGCGGCTAACAACTTAAATATAAAAATAGTTTTTGGAGCTGATTGGAAAAGTTTTGTTGATAAACCACACATTGAACTAGATAAAAGCGAAATATAGAGGTGAACTTTATGGAGTTAGATTTGATCCAAATTATCAAGGAAGCTGGTGTGAGTAGCACGATAGGAATAGTAGTTGTTCTTATGATGAAACACTATGTACAAAAAATAATAGATCAAAATACAGAATTTATGAATTATCTAATGAAAGCTAATGAACAATTACTTGAAGTAAATTCTAAGATCCAATTAGAGAGTACCAAAGCATTAGAAGAACACGGAAAACTGATAAAAACTCTTACAGATGAGATGAGAAGAAAAAATAATGGCTAGGGAACACCTAGCCTTTTATGTTATAATAAAATCAAAAAGGAGTGATACAATGTTAGAAAAAAGTAAAATCATTGAATTAGCATTAATCAAAGTTGGTAATATAACTGACTACAATGACAACAGAAGCAATATTTACAAAATAGCAACTACTCTACTAGATGATATAGCTGATACAGTTTGTAAAAGTAATGAGTTTGATTTTCCAAGTACAACAGTTAAACTTACAATAAGTGAATTAAATGTTGAAACAGGAGAACATAGATATAATATTCCAGAAGATTTTTTAGGTATAAAGAAAAAACCTGTTATCAACTCAAGGACACCTTTTACTGTTGAAAGCATTGAAAGTTTAGTAAATAGTAGAAGAGGTATTGATTTAAGAATAGAAGGAGAATATATTTATTCTTATTCAAATCCATTGATTCTCAATTATGTTAGAAAGTTAGAATTAACAGAGTTCCCAGATTATATAAAAGATTACTTGGTACTCATGTTAGCTATAACATTAGCTCAAACCTTGCCTATGTATGCCGATAGATTGCCTTATCTTGAAGGTAAATTGTCAATAGAAAGAATAAATGTTATTCTAGCCGAAGGTAGTGCTAACCCTCTAAATTTAATGGGAGGTGCTTACAATGGCTAAAGGTAATTCATATGGGTATAAATCATCAACAACATTCTATCAAACTGATTATTCATTAGGGGAGGTTGGGGATAAGATAGGAATTAACAAGGATAGTCCCATTTATTTCTTAACTGCTAATAGAATAATAAATCTTATACCCACCGAAACAGGTAGCTTAAGAATGCTAAAAAAAATGGATTCAAAAGTTATTGAGAGTGGAATAGATATTCAACAAATAGTTAATACCAAATTTGACTATTATATATTAATAACAACAACAGGAGTGATTACAGTCGATAAACAAAACAACACTGTAAAAAACAAAGTTAATTTTGATGGTGGATTCCAATTCACTAGAAATTCAAATGGTGCTGTATTAATAGATAATTTTTTATTAGTTCCTGTTAAAAATGAAGATACTTCTAAAAGATTAGATTTTGAAATTTCATCAGATGGAAGAGTGGGGATAAACTCTGATTTTGCTAATAGTATTAGAAATCCTATTAAAAATAGGGGTAAAGTTAAACTTGATATTTATCAAGTTAGAAATATGTTAATAACTGTTGATAAAAAAGAATTGAGAGCTTTTAAAGTTTCTACTACTGAAAATCAAGAATTTAGTGTTGAGGGGGATTTACTAAAATTTAGATACAATACAGATTTAAATTTGACTAGAATTTTCTATCCTTATAGAACAGATTTAGTCAATGTAACAGAAATAAATGCCACTGAAAATGAATATTTTATTTCAATTTATGATCCAGAAACAATTGAAGGTGGAAAGTGGTATTTAGGAAATCAAGAAATAAGTTTCCAAGAAAAATCCAATGATGCAACAGGAACATATTATAAAAAAGTAAAATTAGGTGATGGAACTTTAGGTAAAACTCAATTGCTTAACTTTGGTCTTATGAAGCCACTAAACAATGATAGAGCCTTTACGATAGCTTTAGAATATCAAAACAGAATGGTTGTGTCTGACGGCTCTTATATCTATTTTAGTAGAGTAGGAGATTACAATTTCTTTTTAAACGATAGTGGAACATCAGATGCTTTTTTTATCAAGTTAACAAATGTTAACGGAGAAGAAGTCAAGGTTTTAAAAATGATCAGTGGTAGAGGTATATGGGTAATCACTGATAAAGGAATATTCTTAATCGGGTATAACCAAGTTATTACAGGAGCTACAGTTGATGTAAGATTAATAACTGATGATAATAGTACTACAGAATGTTGCCTTGTTGGAAATAGCCTGTATTATTTAACTATTGATAATGAGTTAAAGTGTATTCAGAACATCACTGCTAGTAAAGGGTATGTTGACTTTGATACTTTCTTTGTGGATAAATTTTTTAGCACAGAAAACATATTGAGATTATCAGAACATAAAATAAACAATAAAAAATATTTGTTAGCATCTGTAAGAAATAAAACTAAAATAAATGATTATAACGTTGGAGCTTACTTGTATTCAGAAGTTAAAATCAATAGTTTTAGTAGAGTTTCAGTTGAGTTTCCAGAGAATTGTATAGGTTTTAATGAAAATTTATTTGTTGGAGATTCAATATATACAACTACTAAAAATAATATTGAGAGTGCTTATTTAAAATTAAATGCAGCACCTGTCACAACAATAAAGTATGGTAATTTAAGAAATGATAGTACAACTATGATTTCAAGACTAACTATGAAAGTTTTCGAGGAAAAAGGGGATAGCTTAAAAAATGTTAAATTAGCTGGAATTGATACTTCAATAATTGGAGAAACATTTCAAGGTATATACAATGTCTACACAGTTGCCGTTTCAAAACAACTTAAAGACAGTATGTATATTGAATTAACAAGTAAAGGTAACACGGAAGAGCTTGAAATACAAGCTACTGAAATAGAATTTAAACCAGGAGAGGAGTGATAATTATGTCTGTATTAACTGCATTAGGAATAGGTATGAGTGTTGCTAGTGGTATTTCTGGTATATTGGGATCTCAAAAGTCTAAAAAAGAAGCTAAGAAAATGGCAGGTATTCAAAGAGAATTAGCAACTAGAGAGTATAATATTAACTTAAATATTTTAGGTGAAAATTTTGTCAATAATGCTCTAGTTAATTTTGATAGCATTGCAAGGCAAATGTCAGATCTAACTTCTCAATATACAGAAACTAGAAACAATTCACTTATGGCAACTGCTAGTTATTTTAGCGGTGGTGCTAGTTATAACTCTAATAGAGAAAATACAATAGCCACTCTTAACTTAGACTACAACTCTAAAGTTTTTGAATACAACAATTTGAGAGTCTATAATGAGGAAACTATAAAAAAACAATTTACCAATGATGTACTTAATTTAGGATCAAGATATAATAATACTATGTATGGTATTTCTACTAATTTATATCAAGCTAATAAAGCTGCGGACCAATCTGCACTAAATTCATTGTTAAGTGCTGGTGCAAGTATTTTTGGAATGTTAGGTTACACCGAAGCAAGTCAAGCTGGTAATACTTCAGTTTTTAGAGAAATACCAAAAGCAGAATGGCTAGGATAGGAGGAAATATGAAACCAAGAAATTTAGGTTTAGTTAATTTAGGAGTAAATCCTAATGAAGTGAGAAGAAGTGCTGATATGGCTCAAGGCTTAGATACAACAAAACTATTTCAAACGGTATCTAAAGCTATTGAAAGCAAATTAAGAAGTGATGAAGAGATACAAATGATGAAACTAAAAAGTGAGAGTGATAGATTACATCAAGAGTATAGAATAAAACTTTCTGATAAGGAATTGTATAGAGATACTGAAAAACTCCAAAAAGTTCAAAAGGAATATGAACAAAAAAGAAATGACTTGGCGATAAAAATAGCAAACACTACTTTAACAGAAAGAAACAGAACTATCATAAATGAGTATAATACCACTTCTTTTGATAATGTAAATGCTTATTATGATCTCCAAGTTAAAGAACAAAAATTCAGTGAACAACAATCAGAAATAAATGCTAGACTTTATGAACTAAATGATAGAGCCTTATCTTCTAGCTATGAAGGTAAAGCTGGTTGGCAGATGATGGAAACCTCATTCAGAGAATATGACTCATTACTAAAATCACAAGTGGAGCAAAATATTTTAGATCCTGTAAAAGCTAATAAAATGTTAACCTCTACACTTGCCAAAGCTACTCTAGTATCAACAGCAACAGAACTAAAAAGTGGTATTATAAACTCAAATTTAAGTTACGAAGATAAGTTAGAAAGATTAAATAACATTAAGAAAAATTTTGAAGATCCTAAATATATAAAAGTTTTAGCTCAAGAGGGATCAAAAGGATATGGGAATACTACTTTTGAAAGTTTAAATGTAGAATTAAATGAAAATGCTAATCAAGCTATCAGTATTATAAACCAAGATATTAATAGATTAAATGCTATGGAAGGAATAAGAAAAGCTAAATCCAAAAGAGAAGATGTATTAAATCTCAATGAAGAAATGGTTTATAAAGGTTTGCAGAATAGTGGAGATGCTTATGGAGCTTATAGATTCTTAACCACTAAAACAAACCAAACTCCAAAATATCAAGATCAAATTTCTTTCCAAATTGACAACGGAGAAAAATTATATGGTATAAAACCAGATGATTGGGCAAATCCAGACAATAAAAATGTACCTATGTGGAAACCTCAAGAGGAAACTTTCAATGTTCTTGCTGGGCTTTTGACAGAGCCTAAAGCTATACTAGGAATAACTGAAAATATTTCAGAAACAGAGTTACTTGATACAGTTATGGAAACAAGTTTTAATGTTGTGGGAAATGAATTAGGACTAAGAGCAGATACCCCAGAAAACAGAACTACAATAGCTAAATTCTTAGCTGGTAGTGGAATGGCTGGTGGTTTACTACCAAATGGTTTTGACTACAATATGACTATGAAATATGCTGATCCTAATAATGTCCAAATGAGTGATAGTCAATTCAATAACAACAAGGTTATATATGCTAATCAAGCTGCATTAAAAAATTTAACTGAAAGTTCAAATATTATTTATAACTTACCTTCTAAAACTACAAATCAAAAACAAAAGAGAACACAAGAAATTATTAATTTATCTTCCAATGGAATAGCACTTCCTAAGACAGTTATCAAGCAAAAATCTGATACTAACATGTTTAACAAAGGGATTATATTTAGTGTAAATCCTACTTCAGATGATTTAACAAAAAAAGTTATTACTGAAACAACGATACAATATTTCAACGAAAACAATTTGAGTAAAGGTAGAAGTAATATTAATCTCATAGAAGCTCAAAGTGATATTTCAAGTATGTTACAAAATGAAGTAGTTTTAAATGCTGTTCAAGACAGAGCTATGGTATATTTTAACAAAGCTAACTCACAAGCTATAAAAGCTGGAAATTACTTAGAAGGTGTTAGTAAATCTGATTTAAACAAGGAAGAGTATTGGGGAAGAGCATTAAGAGAAGTTATAGGAGAACAACTAGACTTGAAATATAATATGACTAATGGTAGAATTGGTGGAAGGAATGTAGATTATAGAAGAGCAAAAATAGTAAGGATAGAAAATTAAGTCGCACAAATGCGACTTAGTTTTTTAAAAAAAGGAGGAATTATGGGAACAGTATATGATTATTTAAAAGGTCTTAATAAAAGTGCTTTTAATGTTTTTAACCCTTTTTCTAATGAAAGCTTTACCAAAAAAGAGTTGGAACAAAGAGAGGAAAATTTTTCTAACCCTAGTTATATATGGAACTCCTACTATCTCCAAAGAGAGAAAATGGAAGAAACATTAGATAGAATAAATACTATTAACAAAATGAAAGAACTTAGAGTAGAAACTAAAGAACTTAGAGCAAAATTTTTAGGGAGAGATATAGAGGAAACAGAAGAAACTAAAAAAATGTTTGATGAATATGATAAGGAATTAGAGGAACTTGAATTTCAAAAAAAACTCCAAACTGCTAGTCTTAACTATGCTCAAAAAAGTCTTGGTGGTATTCAAAAATTCATTACTGCACCTTTGTATGATGTATTAGTTGATGTATCAAATCCTACAGATACAGGGGATTTAATATCAGTTGGTAGAGTTGGTGTAGCTTTAGCAAGTGCTGGTGTTGGATCTGCTGTCGCTCAAGGTGCTACTAACATTGGTATTGGAACTGTTGGAGGTGTAGTAGCTACTGAAGCTGCTGTTAGTGTTGCTGATACTGCATTAGATGTAGCTAGAATACAAGATGAAACAGGAGAAGAGGTTGAGTTAGAAGAGATAGCAAAATTATATGGTACAAATGTTGCTAGTGGTTTAATAATGAATGGTTTAATGACTGGTGTTGGTTATGCTTTCGGGAAAGCATTCCAAAAGGTTAAGAACAGAGTTAATACCGCTGGAGCAAGTGCTATGAACTCACCAAATGCTAGTAGCATGGCTGATGATATTACCCCTAACCCTAAAATGTCAGATGCACCTGTTGAAGCTTTAAAACAAGCATTAGGAGAAGAAACAGGGGAACAAATGGCAGACATAATCAAACCAACTCAAGCAACTAAATTTGATAGTTTCAGTTCTGTTGATGACGGGGTAATGTCTGTTACTGTTGATATGGGAACTACTACACCAACAGAAAGAAAGATAATGAATTTAACTCTTGCAGAATTTAAAGAAAAAAATAAAATTAAAAATGTTCCAGAAGGAGAGTTTCTAAATTTACCTAATACTAAAGAACTTATACAACAAGAAATGGTAAATAAATCCAATAAAATAATGGTGGACTTTTCAAATATGGCTGCTAACTTTGCTAGAAATTTTGCTAACTTAGCACAAGATAAAGCTAAAATAAAAAATGTAGATCCTAATAATTTTATTAACAAAGATGCACTATTTGTTAAAGAGTGGGTAAACTCATTATCAATCTTAAAAGAACAGGCAGCTGAAAAATTATCAAAACAAGTAAACTTAAATATTTCTTCAAGAGGTAGTGAACTTGGGATAAACAACTATGTTGATTTTGTAAAATTTTCTGAACAGAATGGTGTTGATATTTTAAAATCAATGTATACAGATACTCTACCTAGTGAGTTACCACAAGCTTATAAAGAGGTGTTTGGTTATCTTAAGGACTTAACTTATAAATACTCAATAGAAGTTACTCCTAGAGAAGTCTTTTCAGAGTCTGACGAACTCTTAAAACTATCTGGAGAGTATAAACTAGATGGTTTGTTTGTTGGTATGGACTATACCCCTAGTGATTGGGATTTTGAAAGCTTAGGAGTTCCTATGATGATAAACCCTAAACTAACTAAAAATCAAGCATTAGATATGATAAATAAAGTTAGAAGTGATTTACAACAAAAATTAACAGGAAGAGTTGATATAGAAAAAGCTGTAAGAGATTATGCTGATTCTGAACTTATCTCTTATGATGAAGGAATATCAAAAATATTAAAAGAAAATATATCACAAAGCAGAGCAAATATAATAGATAGATTAAGAAATTATGGTCTTAACAAAAGACAAGCTAAATCTGTTTATAGTTTTTTCAATAAAGCTAGATTATCATCTGGAGTTGATACTACTGCTTTAGAACTTGTTGATACTATTACAAAAGATTTTAGTAAAAGAAATACCATAAAAAATAGATTATTTAATTTTATACCTAAAAATCAAGCTATGGTTGATGAGGATCTATTTATGGTAACAAAAATAGAGGGTACTGATATTAATAAAACCATTAAAAACTTCGCTCCACAAAACGAGGTTGAAACAAATAGAAATTTTACAAAAGAGCAACTTGATAGAAGAGATAAAATAGTTGAGATGACTTCTAAATATTTAGGTGGAAGTATTAACCCTAGAGTTGAAAAAGCTTTCTGGGGATTCGATTTACCACTAGCACAAGGCAGAAGTAAAACAGTAGATATTAGAACTACTGATATTACAGAACTAGCTGATGCTTATTGGGAAAAGAATGGAGTTTTAAAAATAGATTGGAGAGAATTATCAGAACAGGATAAAATTAAATTTTTAGATGAAGTAGCAACAAAATTTTATAATCGTCTAGTGACGAGAGTTGGGGAATTCGCAAGACAACAAACAGGTATAAGCGACGTCACAACTTATGTTGACAATATGTTAACTAAATGGGGAATACCTCAAGGATTGATAGATGTTAAAATTAATGAAGGTGCTGAAAAATTTCAAGGGTATTTCAAGAGAAGAGGTAAAGTTTTAGTTTTAGATTTCCCAAGTGATGTTTCCTCTGATTTAAAACTTGGTGTTGCCAGGCACGAACTTCAACACATATATGATGATGTTGTATTAGGTGCTTTTGATGATCCTAGTTTTAGAACAAGTTTTAAAAACAAACCAACTGTTGAGGGAAAAGAAATATTTTCAAGAATAAATAATAGTCAACCTGTAACAATAAGAGAGTTTTTAGGATCTTTTTATGATAATCACTTTTATTCTCCGATGAATGATAACTTTGAAAATAGCTATCTTGCTGCTGCTGCAAGAGATAAATTTAGTAATAGAACTCCATATGAAAAAGCTCAAGATTTTTATTCTTTACTTAAAGCAACAACTCAAGGAAGAACTAAAAGTAGAACTAATGTTAAAGAAATATTTAGATTCTTAGAAGGAGCAGAGGATATACCAGATTATTTAGATAATGATTTTTATCAAGACTTTGCTATAAAATCTTTTATTTCTCCAGAGGATATGTTTGATTATGTAAACTTCTTAGCTAATACAGGAAACAACAGAATGAAAAATATAACTTCTAATTACTCAAAAATCATCAGTAGAATGACTACAGAAGAGCAAGGATTTTCCATTAACACTTTATTAAATCAATTGAATACAAGTAAGATTAAAAAAGATTTATTAAATCAAGGTGTTGAAGTTGATGACTTGTTGAATAATACTAATGCTGAAAAGGTTTTATATTCTATTAGAGAGGGAGTGAGAGAAAGGTTTATAAAAACAGGTAGCAGAGAATTTGACCCACTATCTTTTGGATCTTTGTTTTCATCTGGAATTACTTCTGCACTAATAGGAAGTAGACAATTTGTTGAAGCTACTGTTTCCCCAGTGGCTGCTGGTATATCACATATTCTTAATGGTGGTAATATTTCAGAAGCTGCTCTAATGACAATTAAAAATTATCCGCTATCATATAAAAATTACTTTAAATCTTATATATATGGTACAGGAACAATAGTAGAAAATGTTGGAGATTTTTTCAATGCTAATATAAATGCTATGACTAAAACTCTATTAGATAGACAGTTTGAACAAACTTTCACATTACATTTAGCAGACACATTACACAAGATAGGAGATATAAGAAATTCAGATATAAGTTTATATGATGCTAAGTTGTTTGGTGATTTTGTTACTCAAATGGCAATATTAAATTCTGGTGGAAATCCAGAAGCTTTTTTAGGAAAATTAGCTAGAATTTTTAACAAAGGTATTCATGGAAATAAAGCTGATGATATTCAATTACAAGCAATAGCTCAATCGGTTGCTAAATCAGAATTTAACAAAATGCTTGGTGTAAGTAGCATTTCACAACTTAATCAAGTTCAAAAGAAGATGTACTCTATGAGTGGATTTTCTAATGAGAACTTCAATCAATGGCAAGAGTATGCTAGAAGAATTGTAGAAAAAAATGGACTTGAATTACCAGATGATGCCTTCTCATTAAAAATGATGTTGGCTCAAGGAGAAGGTGCTGTTGATATTATGGGAATGTCAAGAAGAACTGCTACAAGTTCAAGAAATCCTTTTTTATATATGTGTCAAACTATGTTCAATGCTGCTCTGTTATCACTTCAAAAACTTAGAGCAACTTCTGTAAATGGATTGTCAATAGATCATATGGACACTAACATTATAGCTAAGTTAATGGGTATTACTGCATTAGGTGTAATAGGTGTTGGAGCTACTATGCCTAAGCAAGAAGTTGAGAAAATACTTTTTGGAAACAAGACATCACTTGAAGAATTACAAAAAGCTTATGAAACTTTTGAACAAGACAAGACAAAAGGAAGTTATGAAATAGCTACAACTTTACTAGATGCTGTTTCTCAACAAACACCATTGGCTTACACACTTAGCCCAAGTAGTAATGCCTTTGGTGTGTTAGGTGCTGCCTATAGTTTAGCAGATAGAAACATCTATGACTTCTCTGCTGGAGAAGCTAGAAGTCCTTGGTTAACATTATCGGTATTTGCTGCTCCTATTGTTTCTTCAAGACTATTAACATTAGCAAAAAGATTTGATTTTGATAATGGACCTTCAACTCCAATTAATAAAACACAACTTAAAAAGCAACTAGCAAATGATATAGAAACTTACTTGCCATATTCTTATAGATCAACTTCTAAGAAATTGAGAAGGCAACAAAAGATGAATGAATTTTCAGTATGGGGTAAATAAAAAAAGAGGGTAGATTAAGTTCTACCCTTTTTAATTTATAACACCATTCCAGCTACAGCTCTAATTTTTTCTTCAACCTCAACTAATTTTTCTGCTAGTTCTTTTTCAGTTATTTTATTATCCTTTTTAGTTCTGATAACTTTTATTCTAGCATCATTTTCAAGTTGAGTTATCATGTGTCTACATAAAGATTTTTTAAAATTTTCTTTATCATAGATATTTAATTTTTTAATTATATCTTCTAATGGTCCATTTAATTCTTCTGCTATTTTTTTTACAACATTTTTAATGTCATTATTACAACTCTCTTTAGCCTTTGCATCTCTTAATTTTAAATTTAGTACTTCTATATGAAAATTCATTTTTTATCTCCTCCTGCTATCCAATCTTTATTTATTCTTCCAATGTTTTCATGCCATTTATTTTTATAAGTTTTTATAATTTCATTCTTAGAAAATCCTCTAACTGTTGCTATATGTTTCCAAATTGATATAACTTTTTCTAAATTAAAATCCCATAGATTGTATTTTAAAACAGGGACCAAATCTTTTAAACTAACATCATAATAATAATCTTCCCAACTATTAAATACAAATTCCATTCCAACTCTTGCAATAGAATTTGTAGTATAGTTGTAATACTGTAATAAGAAAAATAAAATATCAGTAAATTCAATAAGTTCTTTTTCTCTGTTGTAAGTTTTTTCTTTCCAAGTCTTGAAGTTATATTCTGTCGGTAATTCTTTTAACCATTCCTGGATCTCATCATCTATAGATAACATAATATCTATTTTATTTCTCGATCTTGGTTTAAATCCATTCTGCCTTGTTTTCCCAACTTCATTATCAAGTTGTTCTTGTAATTTGGCTAAACTTGCAAATGTTTCCATATTATCACTCCTCTGGAAATTCAATTCTTCCTTCTTTGTCAAGTTGTAAAATCTTCTCTATTTTATCATCAAGTTCTAAGTTGTCATCAACTTCACTCCACAGCATACAGAAGTTACTCCAGCAAATATTTTCTTTTACTTCATCTGACAAGTAATTGTTATAAACTATACTTGAAATCATTTTAGTTTTATGTTGTATCACAATTTTTGTATCTTCATTTTCAAAAGTAAATCCAACTTTTTTAAGGTCATTAGTAGTTGCTACTAGCTCATCTTTTTCCAAATTAAATATCTCGCAAGTATAATCAAGTAAATATTCAACAATAGTTCTATCTAACATTTTTTCTCCTCAATTCTGCATAGCCTTTTCTTTTTAGAATTTCAAAATTTTGATTAACCTCAAGTGTAACCTTATGTTCAATATCCACGTTAGAGCCTGTTATTTTGCTTTTAACAACCTTACATAACTCTAAGGCTTCAATTGTACCATAACTAAATCCTGTTGCCTTTAAAAAGTATTTAGGAGCTTTCTTAACTTCTACCAATTTAATTCCATATTTTTTTAAAAACAACTTTTTTTTAATCTTATACACATCAGTTACAGTTCCTTTATAATCTATTGCTAAATTATCTTCTGGAAAATATAGATCTGGTGTGTAAGTTATAGCCTTAATCTTTTCTCCTTCAAATTCAAATCCTTCTTGAAGTATGAATTTTTTTTGAGTTTGAAAATTAAATCCATTTTTTTTCATATACTCAACAAATTCTTCTTCTTGATTAGAGGTTTTGTTACCTCTCTTGTTAATAACATTGTACTTATTTCTCATCTACTATCACCAGCAAATCTCCAGGAGTTTTGTCTAGTACAGTACAATAACCAAGTAATGTACTGTAATCTATTCTATTGGAAATACCTTCTCTGTGCTTTTTTATCGTGATGTGATGTATTCCTGTTCTTCTCTCAAGTTCAGCTTGAGAGATATTTTTTTCTTTCATAGCTTTTTCCAATAAACATTTTATCTTCATTTTTTTTTTCGACACACTAATCACCTCCACAGATATAATTATATCATATAGATATGATTATGTCAACTTATAACTATTGATTTATTCTTAATTGTTCTAATTTTTTCTGTTCTTTTATTCTCTCAAAATTTTCTTTTACATTACCTTTTTTAAAGATACTTCCTGCTCCTATACCTCTTGAAACTCTTTCTAAGAATTGCCACAACTCTAAATTGTTTTCTGACAACTCTATTTTTTTATCAACAACCCTATCTTTGTTTAAATTTTGTAAGACAACTTGAGGTTTAACTCCAAGTTCTTTTACAAAATTCTCAAGGTCATTTTTTCTTGAGAAAATATATTTTCTTTCCAATTCATTTTTTTTAAGGACAATGGCAACAACTATATTTATTTTTCTACCATCAACCTTAAAATCTTCTATAAAGCTTGGGATTCTTTCATAAAATACATCTATTATTTTTTCTCCTGTATTAGTTGTAATTACCATTATTTTCTCCTTTCAACATCGACAAATTGTTGCATTGGTTTATTAAACATCATTTTATATTTTCCGATTCTACCATTCCTATTTTTGTTGACATTAGCAATAATAGATTTTATATCACTATTGTCTTGCTCATCTTCATCTTCTGATCTAAGAATAACTATTTGAGAAGCATCATTTTCAAGTTGAGAACTTCCTTTGAGTGCCGTCATATCACTCCCGTCTGTTCTCTTTCGACTAAGTTGAGATAGTCCTATTACTACTATCCCTAATTCCTTAGCGATTCTTTTTAATTCTAGTGAAATTTCAGTTATTCTTTGAACTTCACTAGCTGCCTTGTGTGAAATTAATTGAACATAATCAACTACAATGAAATCTAATTTTTTCTTAGAATTTTCTTTTTTGGTAATTGATATAATATCTGATAGTGTTTGTGCTTCATAACACATTACTAATCTATCTCCATATTTTTTTATTTTTGAAACAGCTTCATTGAATTTGTTGTATTCAACTTTTGTTAATTGAGAAAAACTATTAGAAGTCATTAATTTACTAATATCCAAATTAGCTTTCATAGCAATTAATCTTCTGTATAGTTGTATGTTATTCATTTCTAAACTGAAAAATATACCTCTGTTACCATTGTTTATTAATCCATCTACAACGTTTGTAGCATAAGACGTTTTACCTGTACCACTTTGACCTGCTATTAAAAATAAATCGGAAGGCTCTAATAAAAACCAACTATCAAAACTTTTAATCCCAGATTTCATAATTCTGGTATCATTATCATAATATTCAAACATTGACATAATGTCATCTTGAAATATTATAATACTTAGTACTAGATACAGTACCTTCAATTGATTTTTGAATTTCTTTTATTTTTTCCATTGCCTGTTCTGTTGTTGGTACTGTTCTAAGGTCACTAAATTCATTTCTAGTCCATTCTAAAACTACAAGGTTTAAATATTCAACTAGCATATCATCACTAGCATTAATATCCATTACAGATCCTAGTAGTGCTAATGTTCCAACATCTTTTATTTCATTATCAGTAAAAGTTATTGGAAGATCATTATTGTATTTTTCCTCACATAAATCTAATAACTTTCTCACATTAACAGAGAAAAAACTTCTGTCAGCTTTGAATATCAATTCAAGTTGTTTTTTACTTAGTTTATGTAATAACAATAAATTGCATATGCTTAATTCTCCATCACTAGTTTTAGAATTTTTATATTCCTCTTTCAATTGATTTAGTTGTTCTTCTTTTTTTAACTTGGTAAAGTCATCTAGTGTTAAATCATTCATTCTAAATACCTCTCTAACCTCTTTATTTTAAATTTAAAGCTATTGCAAAAGCTTTTGTGATAATTTAATCAAGTAAGATATAAAAAACCTTTATTTTAAGTTTTAGGAGCTCTAAACTTTTTTAACTAAAATAACAAATTTTTAAATATCTTTTCCAACACAGTAACTACAATTCCGTTTCCTGCTTGTTTATATAGTTGTGTATTACTTACACCTTTTATCTTATCAAATTGTTCATCAGTCCAACCCATTAATCTCCAACATTCTCTAGGTGTTAACTTTCTTATTCTAAAATTAATTTTGTCGTTTACAATTTGTCTTTTTTTCTTTTGTAAGAAATTTTCAACAGAAGTTCCTTTAAAATAGCTAGCATCTAAACAGTAAGATATTTCTTGATTAGGTAGTAATATTTTAGGTTCTCTTTGATCGCCACCCATAGTATCTAAGCAACGACAATTTTTATTTATGTCGCATACAGTTCTTGTAGTTTTGAAATTACCACCACAAATCCTAGCTACTTCATTCTCGTCATGTTTATCTTTTTTGTTATAAGAAAATTCCCGGTCTTTATTTATAAAGTATTTAGAATCTACATTATCCTCTAACATATCTTTTAATCTTAATTTTAATTCTTCTTTTGCTGGAAATACATAAGGTTTATGTTCTCCTAAAATACTTACCATGAATATTCTTTCTCTGTTTTGAGGAATACCATAGTCTTTAGCATTTAAAACTTGAAAATAATTAGTATACCCTAAACTTTCTAATTTATCACACCATCTATCAAAATCAGCTTTATTCTTTTTACCTATCAAATTCTTAACATTCTCCATTAATAGATATTTAGGTTTTTCAGATAACTCTAATAACCTTTCAACTTGTAACAACAGTCCACTTCTAGTACCCTCTTTTATACCAGCACCTTTACCAGCTACCGATAAATCTTGGCAAGGGAAAGAGTAAGTCCACAAATCTGCTTTAGGTAATATATCGATCTTAGATATATCTCCAAAATTATGTGTTTCTCCATGTAATTGTGTATAGCTAGATATAGCATACTTGTCAATTTCTGATATACCTATTACTTCATGCTTAACTCCTATATTTTTTAACGCTTGTGTTTGACTTCCTACTCCTGCAAATAATTCAATTACTTTTAACATTTCTAATTTCCTCCTAAACTATATCAGCTTCCTTGATCTTATCAAGTATATATCTATACTTACTGTATAGATCATTATTCACTATATCTTCCAAGAAATCTTTATCCTTAGCATATATCATATTACTACTGTCTAGTAATATATCTATATTCTCTATTCTCCTAACAATCTTAGTATCTATACTAGGTTTAGTATCTTTGTTATTGCTAGGTATTGGATTTTCATATTGCTTAGTTCTTAAAAAATTATTAGGATACATAATATACCCATTCTTTACTGTATCAGTAGTCAAGTAATAGTCTGTATAACTATTTACTTTCTCTACTTGTTCATCAGATAACTTCATAAAGTGTTTTTCCGCAGTTACTCTATTACCTTTAAAACAACCATATCTATTATACCATTCTTCAAATTGTTGTTTTCTTAGTTGTTTGTTATTTTTGGTAGTTGTATTAATAATATTTGGTTTTATATTTGGTTTTATATCTGGTATAGGTTGGACAGTTTCGTCAAATCCATTGGACAATTCTGTCTTTTCCATTGGACAGTTTTGGGAAATGGATTTACCACTTTTGTACTGTTCGCTTAACTTGTAAAATTTTATAAGTTCCTCATCACAAATAGCATACCATTTAGTTCTATCGTAAACTACTTTGTTATAGTTGCCACTTTTAATAGCTCCAGCTTCTTCAAGTTTATTTAACAGTCTTGATATTTTTTTACTGTTGAAATACGGGAATAATTCCTCAAAAGCTCTAGCACTATTAAAAGTCCAATAATAACCATCGTACAAATTCTGTTTATTAGCTTTGTTGTGTTTTATCCAATAAGCCAAATTATATATTATAACAGCTTCTTCTACGCCGTACTTAATAGCCACTTCAATATGAAAATGATGTTCCATTTATACCTCCTTAAAATATACTAACAATATCACTTTCAAATTCAAAATCATAATCTATTTCAAATGTGCAATCATCTTCAGTTTTGCAATCCGAATTGTAAACAGGTTTGAATTTTGAAATAAAGTAAAGTTCTAAAACATGCACGTCAGATAAAGTCTTACATATTTTATAAGAAAAATAAAAAGCTTTTCTTTCTTTTATACTTTGTGGGATTCTATCAAATAGATTTTTGCTTTTTCCAATATAAATAAGTTCTTTATTTTCATTAAATAAAAAATATATACCTTTTTTATATTTTATTTTATCTAACTCTGTAATAAAAATTTCTGAAACCTCTTTATCAAAAGTATATTTAAAAAAAACGTTGAAGTCATATTCTCTTACAAACCCCATTTCTTTGAACAGTTTATATTTAATATTTTCATTTTCCAACTTCATTATTTCTTTTATGTACGAAATTTTATTTTTTTTCTGTTTCTTTTCAGTCCTTAACATATAAGTGAACGAATTAAAAGCCTCTTTGTAAAAAGTTATGCTTTTTTCGGCTTTTAAATAAAATTCACTTATCCAAAGCCACTCTTCATTGAGTTCAAGTTCTTCTTCACAATTTTTTCTTAAAAAGTTTATAAAATGTTCTTCGTTCTTAAAATAAAGCACAATTCTATTTCTCCTCCTTCAATTCAATTTCAATATAATCTCCTGTATCTTTTCCTAGTTTTTTCAGAATATCCTTAGGTATTGTTATACCTTTTGAATTTCCTATTCTTGTAATTTTTAATACTAACTTCATAGCTCCTCCTTGTTACTTGTGTTATATCTTATTATAACAAATTATAATTGATTAGTCAATATATTTTTGTAAAAAAAAGAGAGGTGTTATACCTCTCTGTAACTTAAATATCTGCCTTAATTATATCCAATTTAATTTTTTGTAAGCTTGTTTAAGTTGTTTGAGTGTTATTTTGTTATCGTTTAACGTACCCAAAACTTCAAAACTTATTGAATTGAAATACGGGAAAGTTGACTCGGTTTGAATGTCAATGTTTATGTATAGTGCTTTGGTACTATAATCATAAAGTAAAGTATAATTGTCACTTTCATATTCAAATTCTTTGGGTACTAAATTCTCTTTCAAAAATTCCACTAAATCAAGAGGTTTAATAATCTTTTCTAATTCTTTGATCTCTTTTGTAGATTTTATAATTTCACATTCTAAAAATTTTATAAAATTTTTAACTTTTATTGGCGAAGCATAACCATCTCCGAAACCTGTAAAAATTCCAATCGGTAAAACATCAACTCCCTTAAATGAAGCTTGAGTTTTACATTCTTCTATTAATTGTTTGTGTAAAGTTATTTGCTGTTTTAGGTTGTTTATTTTTTTCTCCATTTTTATTCCTCCTATTTGATTATTAAAAATGTTTTCTGCTTATTAGCCCCTTGTTCAATAATTCCCAATAATTTTCTTTTATTCTTTGAGGTAGGGTGCTTTCTATATAATCTTCATCAAATGTTAAATAATACCCACCTATAATAACCGTTGTATCTTTCAGAAGTTGCAAATTATCAAATATACTAGGTATTTGTTTTGCACAAAAAAATTCACGTGGTGAGTAATGTTTCTCTATGGACATTAGTTTTGCAAATGCTTCATCATTTTTTAATGCTTTTGATTCCATATTCCCTCCTTATTTCAAAAAAGTTACATATATCTTAACAGGTATACCTTTTTTTATTAATTTGATATATCCTTTTTCTTCTAACTCCTTTGTTAACTTTCTAGTTGTTAGATAGATCATATTAGTTTCTTGCTCTATCTCTGTGTAAGATAGTATATTCCCGTGTTCTCCTATCTTACTATTAGCTTTTAACCATAGATAAAATCCTAAAGCTTTGAAGCTAATATTTTTTGTGTCCTTTTCATCTATTAACATTTTAGCCATTGTTTTCCTCCTTCAACATTTTTTATATTTTTAATTATAATGTATTTATTGTGAAAAGTCAATAATAAATTTTTATAAAAAAATAATAAAATAATATTGACAATTATTAATAAAAATGATATGATTATATCACGAGGTGAGGAACATGTATAATAAATTTGAGAAAGAAATGGCATTGTGTACTTATCTTCAAACTTACAATTCTAAGGTTATAATAAAATTATGGGGAGATTTAATTAAAAAAGAAGGTACTAAGTCAATTTCTCCATATTTAAAAGGAGTTATGACAAGGTTAGTTCTTAATGCTAGTAAGTTGGAAGAACCTTACAAGTATAAAAGGTATGCAGAAAAAGAGAGTACAGCTTTTATAAGAAAAATAGCTGATTTCTATATAAGCAGAAAAGGTGAGTTTGCATATTTAATGAAAAAGAATTATATGGACACCTTAAACAAGACTTTGCCAGATGATTTATTTGGAGATAGTTTTTTAAGCTTGGTTGTTGCTAACTATTATCTCAAGAACAATCTAATTAAGACAATAGAGAGGGATAATAACTTAGAAACTTATAAAAAATTTCAGTATGCTTTAGATCAACTTATAAAATTTTACAGAAAAGAAATTATTTATACTGAAGATGATTTGTTGGAGTTGATAGCATGTTAGGAGAATTTTTGTTAGTGACACTTGTAATGGTGTTAATATATATACAGGAGGAATAAGATGAAAAAAGATGTATTAGTTGTTGAATTTCAAGAAGTATTTGATAAGGTAGCTTGTAGAATAGTTTATCAAGATGATGAGATTTTGAAAAGAGGTAAGTTTTTAGATGAAAAAATAGGAGTATGTTCACAATTTGCACCACTTTTTTATGATGAGAAAGGATATTTTAGGATAAGAGGAATCAGAAAAGACTATGATGACGAAATAATGCTTGTTCATAGAAGTGATGTTGAAATCATTAAAGAAAAAGTGAAAGCTATAAATGAAAAGTACGGAAGAAAAGAGCGTTGGAGAGCTGAAGAAGGGGGAGAATACTGGTCAATATTAACATTGTTTGATAGTTGTTATACACCGTGTTTGCAATATGATTATCGTGATAGTGCAGATGATGGATCTTATGAAGCAGGTAATTATTTTAAAACACAAGAACAAGCCGAAATAGCTTCAAAGAGAGTACTAGAAACATTAAAACAATATCAAGAAGAATTATTAAAGGAGGAATAAGATGAGAGATACTATGATAATTGAAAATGAAAAGTTTGAATTAACTACTGATTTGGTAGTAGTTCCAGGAACAGTTTCATTTGATAAGGACAAATATATCAAAATGATTGATGTGATGACTGAAAAGTATAAAACAATGGTTGTTACAGAGGAAAAAACAAAAGAGTTTAAAAAAGAGGTTGCTAATCTAAGATCCTTTAAAAAGCAAATAGAGGACTTTAGAAAAGAGCAAAAGAGAAAATACTACCAGCCTTTTGAGGACTTTGAAAATGATGTTAAGGAGCTTACAAGTAAAATTGATGAAGCTACTAACTCACTAACAGATCAACTTGATGTTTTTGAGCAGGAAAGAAAAAGAAAAAAACAAGCTGAAATTGAAAAAATAGAGCAAGAATTAATTTCAGAGTATGGAGAATTAGAAGATTTTGAGTTTGAGTGGAGAAGTGATTTCTTAAATGCTACTAAAAAAACGAAAGAAATTAAGATTGAGCTTGAAAATCAAATTGTTGAGTTCTTAAAGTTGAGAAAAGAGAATGAAGAAAAAGTCAAGATTCTCCAAGACAAAAAAGAAAGTCTGGAGATATTTTTAGAAATGTTACAAGATAAATATCAACTTGAGGAAAAAATAAGATATATAGAAGTTGAGTACTTGCTAGAAATGTCAACTTCTGAAATGAAAGACTCTTTAAAAGCAATATTTGAGCAAAGAAAAAATAACGAGATCGAGTTTAAAAAGATAAAAGAAGCAAATAACAAAGAAGTTGATAATCTACCAGGAGAGGAAAGAACAATAACACTTGAATTAAAACTTACTAAATCTAAAGCTATTAAATTGTTTGGATTCCTAAAAGAAAATGGTATTTCTTATATTAAAAAATAATGGAGGTTAGAAATGACAATTGTTAGTAAAAATGATTTTAAAAAATTAACAACCTGCATGATATTATCTTGTGTCACAATTGTTGAAAATAAAGGTAACTGTGAAAAAGTTAGTTGTGTAAATTGTCCTTTTTTCTTCAAAAATAGAAAAGATGAGAAGTTTATGGATATGTGTTGTTACTTACCGCATGAGATGAATAAAGAAAAATTTGTTCATGCTAAGAAATTGCTGGATTTACTAAATGAAAAAACAAATGGAGTTAAACCCGAAGCGATTTGTGGCAAATATATAAATTTTGGTAAAAAGGAGTGGTATTAATGATTAAGATTATAGTAGACGGAATTGAAATGGAAGTAGTGGGGATAAGAAAAGATAGACTGTTGTGTGAGTATATACAAGTTACTGAATTAACAGAATATAAAAAAAGAATTTTCAAGAAAGATAGAATTGAACAGTTAAGAAAACCAAGCTATAAAATCAAGAAAACTAGAAAAGGAAATTATATACAAAGGAAAGGAAGAATTTATGTAGACGAGCAAATAAAAGAGTTAGTAAAACTTTGGAGTGAAGAGGAGGAACAATAATATGCAAATAACAATTAAAGCTTTCAAAAGCAATATTCAAGGAGTTTTAGCTTCTTTGACAATTGGTATTGATGGAGTGTTTTGGATAAATGGAGTAACTGTTAGAGAGGGTAAAAATGGACAATTCCTTTCTTATCCAAGCTACAAGTCTGGAGATGAATGGAAAAGTTACATAATGGCTAAGAAAGAGTTTACTGAAGCTATTCTAAATAATTATAACATCAAGCAAGAGGTTAAGTTTACATTGGGAGAAGTGACACACGGGAATAGATACAATACAAAAATAGAAGATAATACAGAAAATCCAGAGGAATTTCCTTTTTAGTTAGGAGGATAGATGGCTAAACTTGGTAGGATATTATATGGAGTGGGAATATTTTTCCTGCTCCTAAAAGTTATATGGAGGTAATGAATGAGCTGGTTATTAGTCTTTAGGATATTGTTTGGTTTGAAGTGTGGTTTTGAGTTTATCACGTTTAATTTTCGTGGAAAAGATGGTATCGATTTTATAATTTATATCGTTTATATGCTAGTATGTTCATTGTTTGCTTGGTGGGGATTGTCACCAATATTGGATTTGATTTAGTGGGAGGATAAAATGGCACAATATAGACCAAAAAGAAAAGTAGAAGCTATTCAGTGGAATGGCATTTATGGAGATAATTTTGAGGAAGTTCAAAAGTTTTTAGGAAGTAATTTTACACTTGACTTTTCAAGAGATCCTAAAGGAGAACTAAAAATAGAAAGTTTTTTAGGAAAAAACAAAACGGAAGAGAAAGTTAGTGTTGGAGATTATATCATAAAAGGATATGAAGGTATTCGTAGTTGTGATGCTGAATTTTTTGAGAGATTCTATGAGGAGATATAATGGAATGTATAACAGATAAGCAAAGAAAAATGATATTTGCTCTTGCTAAATGTTATTCTAAATATGTATATGAAGCAGATGATAGTTTTCATGTAACACAATCATTAACAGAACTTAAAAAGAAATACCAGCAGAACTCATATCACTTTATTTTAGAACCCTTTAGTGATATGAGGAATAAAATACTAAAGGTATTAAATAAAAACTCTGGAATTGAAGATAAAGAGCTGATAGCTGATGATTTAGAAAAAGTATTAGTAAGAGAGATACAGTTCTTTAAAATAAAAATTGAAGGTGTGTTCAGTATATCCTCTGCTTTATTTTCCAAAAACAATGCCAGTAAATTCATAGATTGGTTGATAGGGTATTTTGTTTATGAGGAGATAGAACTATCGCCAGAGCTTTTAAAAATGCTTGAAGAGCAGCAAAAAGAAAGGTTGGTGTATGCTTCTCTTATGAATGGTAAATGTTGTGTTTGTGGGAGAAAAGCTAGTTTACACCATGTGAAATCTGTAGCATTTATAGGTGGATATGCTAAAGATAAAGGACAATTGCCTGTATCTCCATTATGTTCTGAACATCATGCTGAAATACATACTATTGGACCTATTAAATTTAAAAATAAATATCACACTTATGGAAGTGTTAAATTGAGTGAGAGAGATGTTGTGAAAATAAAAAAAGTATATCCTAGTCACTTTAAAGCTTATAGTCTGAATGGTGGTGATGAGTTAGATGAATGTTAAAGAGATAAATGGAGAAGGTAGAAAAAGAGAAATACCTGTAAGATTGAACTTCCCAAGTCTTAGAATAGTTTTCCCTAATGAAACCAAGACTTATATTTTTCATTCAATTGTGGCAAGTGGAAAAATAAAATTCAGATGCACTACTGAATTAGCTGATGGAACTACTAAAACTAGATTCACTCAAAAAACACTTTTAAAAGATGCAACAGGAGTATATTTTGTGGTAAATAAAAAAGTCATTAGGTTGAATGATCTAGTGGCAGAGTTCTTAGCAAGATTTAAAGTGAGTAAACCAGCTAAATTAGCATTGATTTGTCCACATTGCAAAACTCCATTAAAATACATGTGGAGAGATAATGTTAATGCAATTTATGATTATATCCAGCCAGGTACTTACTCTGGAATTGGAGATTATAACATTGAGAGAGAGTTTAATATCGAAGGTAAGGGTAACTTTGAATATGTGTATTGTCCTAATTGCGAATTTACGGAAACAAACATAAGAAAATTAAAAAACTCAAGAAAAATAACAGGAGAAAAATATATTGACTTAGAAGATCCTGTTGATTATTATGAGTTTAAATATGGAGGTAATAATGAGTAGACAGATGAAGAAAAAAGAAATTAATAAATATAGAGTTGAGATGTGGAAGTTAAGAAAAATAAATTCCGAACTTAAATTTTGGAAGATTGAATATCAAAATAGATGCCAAGAACTTTCCCAAGACATAACTAATTTACAATTGGAAATAAGAGAGTTAAAAGCTGAAAAATATTCCTTGAAAAAAAGAGGATTGATTGACAGGATAATGAATAAGTGGGAGGAATAAAAATGTGGAAATGTAAAGAGTGTGGAACTGAAGTTTTTGAAGTAAAAATCAAAGTAAGAGAAATTATTTCAAAAATGAATGAAAATGGGGTAGCAGTTGAAGTAGTTTATAAAGACAAGGTAGCATCTGAACAAGATACAATATACAGATGCGATGGCTGTGGTATGGAAGATTCTAACTTAGAAGATATAGCAGAATGGGAGGAGTAAATGAGAGCTTATAATAGTAGAAAAATAAAATATAAAAAGTGTAAAATTATTCATAGTTTTGAAGATTTAAACAACTTAACAAGTTGCTATGGTTTCAGAATAAAAGCTGGTGAGTACGCTACTCCTAGTATGTTTGATTATTTCACACCTAGTTTTTATGATATGATAGCTGTATATCACAAAGAAACTAATATAATAGGATTTGTTCCAGAGGATTTGTATTTATATACAGATATGTTAAAATCGTTAGGATTCAATTTCAAGTTAGCTGAAGATTACAAGTATATAAAATAAGGGTAGTTAATTCTACCCCTTTTTTATTGACTTTTATTAACAAATGTGATACAATTATATCATAGCAATATAACAATAGGAGGCAAAGTTATGTCAGTTTATTCAAAACTATTAGAAGTCCAGAAAAGAATAATAGGACTTGGAAAAGATAAAAAAAGTTTTAACTATGATTATGTAACAGGAGCAAAGGTTTTGGATAATATCAAACCAATAATGAATGATGTTGGATTGTTATTGAAGCAGGAAGTAGTCAAACTAACTCACGAGAGAATAGATTATGAAAGCAAAGGGAAACAAAAATCAGAAATATTGTATACCGCTGATTTGATTTTTACTTGGGTAGATGTTGAAACAGGGGAAAAAGATGAGAATAGATTTGCTGCTTCTGGAATGAATGAGTGGGAGAAAGGGGTAGGAAGTATATTAACTTATGCTGAAAGATATTTCTTACTAAAGTATTTTCATATCAAAACTGATGAAGATGATGTAGACAATCCAGATAGAAAAGAAGATGATGATCTTAAGCAACCAGCTAAGCAGCCAATTAAACAAACTCCTAAGAAAGAAAAACCAAAAGAATTGAGTAAAAAAGAGCTAGATAGAGAAGCTATGCTAAAAGCAATTCCAATAAAATTGCAAAAAAAACCAGTAGGATATTATGAAAATGTTCTGAAATTTTTCAAGGTTGCAGAAGATACATCATTAGAACAATTGAATGATAAACAACTAGAAACATTATATAACAACTTAAATAAAAAGTAGGAGTGATAGAAATGTTGTTAATAGTTGAAACTAGTTGTACTAGATATAACTTCACTATAATTTAAAATTAACCATTTTGCTGATGTCGGCAAATTGGTGATATAAGGAGGAGAAATAATGATAATGGGAGTACAAAGAAAAGAAGGTTACGAATACAGAGGTTGGAAATTAGGAGAAGAAGTTAGATATAAAAGCAATAATATTAATTATAAGATTATAGGCTTTTGTGAAGAAGAAAATAAAGATGGATTTATAGCTATAAATCGTGATAGTTGGAGAGAAAATATTAAAAATTCTATAGTTGCAACGTCTTACATCGATACTGCTTCAATCTATTTTGAGTGGGTAAGTGAAGATGAAATAGAAAAAATAGAAAATGTTGTTGAAGAAAGGAATAAGGAAGTTATGGAGAAGATAAATCAGTATGAAGCAGTAAAAGAGGAAGTACAAACAAGTGATGTTCATATTAAACCTGATCACTACAAAGTTAATATAGCTGGTAATGAATGTGAAGTAAAAGATGTTATCAAAGCAGTAGTGAAAGACTATGATAGCTTTAATGTAGGTAATATAATAAAATATGTAATGAGATATCAAAAGAAAAATGGACTTGAGGACTTGAAGAAAGCTAGAACATATTTAGATGAGTTGATAAGTGAAAAGTAAGGGGAGGAGTAGATGAAAATAGAAATTTTTATTGAAAAAATATCTCAAGATGAGAGAGTAGATGAAATAAGACATGATAAAAAAACAGGATATGAGTTAATATTGAAAGATGGGTATTGTGTTTTAAACACATCGTATCGTTCACAATGGATAGGGAGCGACTGTTTCGATTATCTAGAAACTTATGCGAAGTGTTGGACGAAAGAAAGTTCGCAAAGTGATATAGAATGGTTTTTGAGTAAAGTTGTGTCTTACAACGAGCAAGAGTTAAAGTTGAAAAATAAAAAATCTAAATTGGAAGCTTTAAATAAGGTGTTAGAAAAAACTACAAAAGGAATATCAAGAATAGAAAATGAAATTAAGTATAAAATAGAATTGAAAGAAAAAGCTGAAAAAGATAAAAACAAAGTATTAGAAGTTATTAAACAACTTGAAAAAGAAGTAGAAGATTGTTTAGGAGGAAATTAATATGATACAAACAAAATATATATTTGAAAGTCCTTCATACTATTTAGAAGCAACTATAAACGAAGAGTTAGAAAAGTTACAAAAAAAAGGATATTCTATCATAGATATTAAAATTAATATTTGTAATGAATATCCGTGGGCATTAATAATTTATAACGATCTAATGTAATGAGAGAGTAGATTAATTTCTACTCTTTTTTTATTAAAAAACATTAAAAATGCTAGTCCTTTTATTAACGGAGCTGCTAAAGGAAAAAGTGGCTAAAATCAAGGGTTTTGAGGTGGTATAGAATTTTAACTAGTGTTTTTTTACCCAGTAGGAGAAGAGGGGAGATAAAAAACAGGATTCCAAGAAACTGACTGGAAAAATTTTAAATAAAATAATTTTATAATAATAATTATTTTTTGTAATTTTTAATTTTAATTTTAAAGCAAAATAAATTTTAGGTATACAATTTACCAAAGTTAAAAATTAATGGTGTTAAAATCGAAATAGCGAGATCAGAATATAAAATAAAAATATGGTGTTAGAAGTAATAATGTAAATGCTGGGGGATTGATCCAGAAATAAAAAAAGAGCCATTAAAGGCTCTTAAAATAGATTCTCTATTCTATAAACTAAAACATCTAAAATTTTACCATAGATTTTTAAATCTCCAATTTTCAAAATCCATCTATCTCTTTTGTAATCTCTAAATATTTCTATTTTTTTATTATATTTGTTTTCTAATTTACAAACTCTTTCGTTCCAGTTTTCCCAATTTTTAAATTTTTTAATATTTTTAATCATCTTTCCCACTCTCCTATTATAAAACTATAAATTATATTTGAAAATCTATCAAATTTATTTTTCATTCTCTGGAGTTCTGCTGGAGTTGCTCTCATAACCTCTCTAAAGAATGAAATTAGCTGTTCTTCTGTCGTTGGCATATTGTTTATATAACCAGATCCTAAAAACTCTTTAAAAGCTATTTTAGGACCTAGTGAAGCTTTTTTATTATAATGGCTGCTACTCTTAAAAGCTTGTAGTATTTTAAAGGCTGGATTTTCTCCAGCCACTTTAATTAAATAGTTGCTTAAATTTTTATTTGTCATCTCTCTTCTCCCTTGAAAAGCTTTGTAAAATATTGTCTTAACATTTTTCCTCCTGTTTTCTAATTATAGTAATATATTTCGTCTTTTATTGTTATTACAATTTCTTTTGATCTCCTTCTTTTATATACCCCTTTGAATAAATAAGTTTCGTCGTCCATGTATCTAATTAATAAAAGTGGTATTACTTCTTTAGCTCGTGGGCACCACCTATCGACTCTAATAAGATCTCGTATAGTGATGTTGTCCATATTGCTGTAAGATATGCACATTTTTTTTAAAAGTTCCTTAGCTAACATATCAGCTCTAATTGCTTTTATATAGATTTCTTTATTGTTAAGATCTTTACCTTTTATTTCTTCCATCAATTCAATTATTTTTTCCATATTTTCCACTCTCCTATTAGATCTAAAATGATAATTGCTAAAGCTAATACATTTACTACTACTGTAAACAGTAAAAATAAATTGCTGCTGAAAAAGTCCACTAGATCCATTAAAATCCCCCCTTATAATCTACCCAAACAATTTCGTCTGTGTTATTGTTATAGTAACAATCATACCCAGCTTTTTCCAATTCTCTTAGCTCTTCAATTATATTCCCGTCACCCATTACATAGCATCCCATTTCCTCTAAAAATTCAATTCTTTTATCCATTTTTTTACCTCCTATTTTTTTAAAACCTTATCATATTTTAATAAGTCCATTCTTTTAGCTGCCTTGTGAGAACTTAAAGCGAAGTTAAACCAACCAGTTATTTTTTTCCACTCTCCACCTTTTTTCTCAAATTCTATTGCTTCTGTATTTAGAAGCTTTTTAAATTGTTTGATTGAATATAGTTTCATACTTACCACCTCTTAATTTTTTTCTTTTTTTTATTTTAGAAGATACTACTTTAATTCGTATCTTCCAATTTCTATTTTTCTAAAAGAGTTATCCACAATCAGATTATGCATGTAATTGATTGTAGATACAACTTCTAATGATCTTGAATGTGAGATCTTGAAGTAACCTACCTCCTCATTGTTTACATATACAGGGATATTCCCTGTATGGTCTGTAATCTCTTCATTGACAGACTTTAAAGTGCCGTCGACCCAAGCTTGCATGAAGTCTGCCCATTTTGTATAAACCTCGATTTTATGTCTTGAGGCATCAAATTGTGCCTCTTCTAAAATTGACTTTAATATTGTTGTTTTGAAATTCATATAAATCACTCCTTGTTTTTTTATTTTAATTTATTCATTTAAGTAGCTAATTTATTTTAGCTACTCAATCAATAAACTAATTACAGTATATTTCCATTCCGTCTTTAGTTTTCATTCCTTCTGCATCTTTGACATCTTTTAAGATGCTTTGAATTTCTTTTGCTAGATCAAATTCATTGAATATTTTTTCAATTGTTATTCCATGTGCTGCTGTTGTTATCTTATAATCTTCAGCATCTTTGATTACTGTTATTTTAACTTTTTCCTTGTTGAAACCTCTAAAAAATACCTTTGCCATTTTACCAGCATTTGCAACTCTTATTACTTGATCTGCTATGTTTTTTATATTCATTCTTTCCACTCTCCTATATTTCTTTCTTGTTGTTGATTTAAGTATATTCTATTTTACACAAAATGTCAATAACTATTTTTATATTTTTTTATAAAGAATGAACAAACCGTTGTTATTACTGCATTATAGTAGACAATATTTTTTTCTAAGTTCTATACTGAAGCTAGCAAGATATGATGATAACGTTGTATGTGTTCCAGCGAGTTAGTCAAATAATGTAGCCGAAAGGCTAATAAGATGCAAAGCATATGCTCTAATTATATATAACAGTATAGTAGTAAGTAAGTAATGTAATAGTAATAGTTAATAAGATAGTAGTTAAGTTAGTAGTTAATATAATAGTGTGGTTTAATGTTATATAGTAAAGTTAGTTGTGAGAGTGGGAGAAGAGGGGGAGAAGCATACAATTACTACATATATAATAACACTAACCCTCTAAATCAGAGAGTTTCTAGCTATAAATTACGCGATCACAGTGTAATAATTACACGAATAACAATTATTTTAATTAATTTTACCAAATATAATGTTAATTATATGTGGTGTAGTTATTTTGTTGTGTTAATAATAATTATTTTGAATAATTATTAGTTATTTTCATGGTAGTAATCAGCTTGGAATGAGGGAGTTTTTAGGGGACCCCCCCACCTCTGATTTTTCCAAGTCGGCGATATATATCCCCCAACTATAAGTTAAATTTCAAAAACTCAAACTCTTTTCTCCAAAGTTTACAAAAACAATAAAATTGCATAAAAATATGGTAGGTGGTGTTGTATTTTCTCGGTAAAATACAAAACAACCAAGCAAAAAACAATTGATTTTTAAAAAAATGTAAACTGTTATAAAAAAAAGATATATGATATAATCTAAATAAAGGACAGGAGGTAAGAAATGGAAATAACAAATATTGACTTTGAAACAGTTGAGATGATAAGTGAGAAGTTAAAAATTAGTGCAGAGGAAGTATTGGAGTTAGCTATTAAGGAATTAGCTCTATCTGTTATGAACGAAGATAATGTTGATGAGGTACAGAAGAACTATAAAGCTTGTATGAAAGAGATAAGGAATAAGATGTTCAAACTGTACAATGATATTAACTATGGAAAGATAACAGAGGAAGAAGTAAATCAGAAGTTGAATATGTACAATAAGTTAATTAAGAGTTTTTCTGAATTAAGTAGAGTAGATGGAAACATGACAGGATTTATCACTGATTATAAAACTAAGTTAGAAATGTTGATGAGAGATAGAGAATTGAGATTAAAAGCTAGATCACAACATGTTCAAGAGAAAATGGCAGAGCATACTATTGCTATGGGAATGATTAAGTATGGGGAGGAAATATAATGGCATTTATAACTGATAGTCCAGAGTATAAGGAAAAGATGAAAAAATTGCTTGAGAAAAAGAAAAGCAATAATGAGTATGAATGCCATGTTAATTTGATAAGCGATACAACACTAGTGTATTTTCTAACTACTAAGTACCCTAAGGTATGGGAAGAGTATTTAGAAAGTCAAAAAGGACATAAGAGTATAAACGAGATAATAGAAGAGATAACAGGAGGTAAGAAGTTATGAAACTGTTACCTAAATTTTTATTAAGAGATTTCCAGCAATATGCTATGCAACAGTTCTTGATGCCAGAAGCTAGAATTGCTATCACGGCAGCAAGGGGAGCTGGTAAGGACTTTACTGGTGTTACGTGTGCTAATACTTTGGCAGTTTGTAAACCAGGTAGCAATATTGTTTATTTAGGAGTTAGCTTGAAGGCAGTTAAGAAAATACTAACAGCTAATGATGATAAGACAGGTAAACCTATGTTTATGGGAATTATTGATACTGATTTACTAAAACCAACTCTTGCTGGAGATTATTTTCATAGGGAAATGAGTTGTTTTAAATATAAAAATGGTAGTATTTTATATATTGCTGGTAGTGATCAAAACTCTGAATTAGGAACATCAGTAGATGCTCTTATCATCACGGAGAGTTCTCGTATCACGAGAGAGTCTTGGAAGTACTTAAAAGGTAACGTCAACAGGGCTAATGGTAGAATACTTGAGATAAGTACCCCATTCTATTCAAGTGACTTTAATGAGTTGATAGATGGTAACCTACCAGAGTCAAATAGATATATAAAAATAAAAGTACCAGCAACCATATTACATAATCCAGATGGTACTAGAGTATACCCAGATGATAAATTACAACTGTTAAGACAGGAATTTGATAGTTCTAGTTTTGAGCAAGAATATATGTGCAGTACTGATGTTATGAACTCTTTTTCTGTACTGGGAGAGAGTTTGGCTAAGGTTAAAAGAATACCTGTTAGTAGTTTCACAATTGGAGATTACAGAGAGATATATTTTAGTTTTGACTTAGGGCAATCAGATTATACAGTTATGTATACTTGCTATAAAGATGAGAAAATGCTATTTCCAACTATTGTGAATAGAATGATTAAGAACCAAACCAACTTAGAAGAGTTTATTCAAGAAATACATAGACAGGTTGATATTTATAGCCCACACAAGATAAATATTATTCTACCTTTTGATGCTAACAATGATATTCAAGGATATAGTGGTAAATTAAATAGGAAAAAAGAGATAGAAAAAAATATACCATACCATTGGAGAGTCCATATCATTCAGAGAACAGATAATATAAGACTACTACAAATAGTTAGAAGAGTGCTTGAAACAGGCAAACTTGGTATTATAGCTGGAGACCTTGGCGATGCTATCATAAAAGAATTAGCAAGTATAAACTACAGAGAAAATAAAGTTACAGGTAAACCTACTTTTGAGGTGGAGAAAAGAAGTGGGATATTTGAAGATCATCCTCTGGACAGTTTAAAATACTTGGTAGCTTTCTTATTTGGTGAAATGTTTGAAGAAGGCTATGATAACTCGGTTAGAAATAAGATAATGAAAACTGATGTTAGCAGAATTACCAATGTTAATATACCAGGATTTACTCAAGGAAAAGTTATTGATAAATTGATAACTGAAATGATGACAGGTAAATTAAAAGGAAATAGTTTTAGTAATTTTAGGGGGAATTTCTAATGATAAAAAATGTTTTGACAATTGATATTGATTTTATGTTCACAGAGATGAATAAGTACAATGAAAAAATAATATCTGAACTTAAACCAGAGCAAAGTTGGCAAGTTATTAGGTGGTTAACAGGTCAAGATGAGTTCAAACCTTGTCTTAACTCTATTAGTTTTATATTAAAAATTATAAGACAATTTTGCAAAAATTCTATTGTTGAGCAAATAGTTGAACATAATGAGATAGTTGATGTACTTAAGAAGTATGGTTGTAAAGACACAGAGTTATGGAATATAGATTATCATCACGATCTGAACTATAAAACTATCCTAAGTGATGATGTTGACTTATCTAATTGGGTAACCCATGCTAGACATCAAGGTTTGATTAAAAATTATACTTGGATAAGGCAAGATGATAGTAAATTCCCTATCAATCCACCTATCCAATATCACTCTGCATCTTGGAAAGATTTGAGAGAAGAGTTGATACCTAATTTTGATCTTGTTGTTATCTGTACATCTAAACACTATACACCACCTAAATATTGGAAACTTAATAAAGCATTATATCAGTTTGCTTTAAAAGATAGAAATTTTGGGAAATTTATTGAGATTCCTAAAAATAAAATGCCTAGTGTTGATTTGAAAAAATATCCTCACTATTGGAATAATAATCAAGGCGAGAGAGTGTTTTTCTATGAAGGTCTTTTTATTGAATTAAACATGCTAGATACTATCCCTTATCTAAGTTTTATTAACTTTGGAGATCCTAAGGATATTTTAAATATTGGCAATGAGTTATTAGAATATATTTTAAGGTTATATGGGACTATAGGCTTTTGTTGGGATTTAGAAGGAACAGGCAAGTATGTCGAGAGATTATCTAAGAGATATAAATATAAAAAACAATTTACAAAAGGCAATATAAATTATATGATATTATCAAACAATATAATAAAATAAGGAGGTAAAAAATGGGAAGTGTTGGAAGAAGTGTTGAGAGAACTGTCAGAAGAACAGTTAGAGGTGTTGGAGGTATTATAGGAGGAACAGTTGATAGTGTATTAGGAACCAATATAACAGGCAATAATGGTATGCCAGAACTACCAACTATGCCAGAAAACAAACCAGATCCTAGTCTATCTACTCCAACTACTCCAGAAAATTCCCCTACTCAAATGGGGGCAGGAGATGGAACTGATACAGGATTTGGTGACATAACCAGCATATTTAATAGCATGAACAAACAGGAAGATGAATGGGATAAATTCTTAGGAAGATATTTCAAAAAATAAGGAGGTGTTGACGTGAGAAATGAGCTAGACTATTACAAAAAATTGTACAAAGCTTGTGAGAATGAAAAAAACTCTATAATAGGTGTTTATAACAAAATTATGGAATATACCTCGCCTTTTGGACAAGCTGATACTGCAGCATTACCAACTGATTTTGTGAATAGAACTATTAATTCGGAGATAAGAGATGCTTGTAATTCTTTTAAGAACTTTGTTATCTATGCTTTATTTGGGATAGAAACAGATTGGGCAGAGAGTGATGTTATTGTACCTTTACTTAGAAAGCAATATCAAGGAGAAGAACTAGAAGCAAATATATCAAGGCTAAGAAAATCATTATCATCACAAACTACAGACACATTTGAATATCTAAGAAACACAAACTATAAACAAGAAATAGGTAGGGGTATATATGATTGGGGAGAATTAGGAACTTCTTGCTATAGAGTAAATGAGTTAAATTCTGATACAGAGCCTTTTAATTTTAAGTATATACCAATTAATGAGCTGCTATTCATGGAAGATTACAAAGGAGATCCTAATATAGTTTTTAGAAAGATATTCAATAAAAAACCTAATGAGATATTAGACTTTTTTCCAAATGCTGATATTACAGAACTAAAAGAAGATAACAAGTATACTTTTACAGAGTGTGTAGTACCATTCAACGATAATGGTGTACAAAAATTTGAATGGTTATTATTTGATAATGATATTCAAGAGGTTTACTCTGAAAGGATATATTCTTACAATCCATTCACAGTCTATAGATTTAGTGTAGTACCTCAAAGCTCTTGGGGTATTGGAATAGGTGTTGTAGCACTAGACAGTTACCAAAGACTAGTATTTTATGAGAATTTGAGAGCAAGACAAGCATTAAGAATAGTAGATCCACCTTTGCTCCTATACGGAGATAAGAGATTAACAGAAGCCTTTGATTTAATGCCTAATGGTTTAAATTGGGGTGGTGATGGATTGAGTGTTAAAGCTGGAGTGACACCTATTAATACAACAGGTACATTGTTGCCTACTGAAAAAGACATAGACAGGCTTACTGCCACTATACAAGCATTACACTTTAACAATCCTTTTGGAAGTGCTGAAAATAAAACTACAAGGGCTACAGATGAAATACAATACAGAATGAATTTATTGCAACAAAAATTTGATGATGCTGTTACTAATCTGTTTAAAGAAGTTTTGATCCCAACTTTTTCCAAACCAAGAGAGATCCTTCTTAAAAAAGATTTGTTAGAAAAAATAGATGAAAATAAATATTTTAAACCTAGATTTGTCAATGCTCTTACTAAAAGTATTGATATGCAGAAAATAGAAGGTATAGTAAACATGGTGCAAATATCACAAGGTATTTTCCCTCAAGATGCTTTCTTTATTTTTGATTCTGAAAAAACAATAAATTACATGGCAGAAAAATTGAAAATTGACAATAGTTTATTACTTTCGGAAGATGAGAGAAGAGCTAGTAAAGAGAGTGCCGTTGCTAGTAGCTTACAAGCACAACAAATGTTAGGAGGTCAACAATGAGTTCGACTTTAAACCAAGCTTATGAAAAATTAAAAAAAGAAAACGATGGGTACTTTAACGATGATTTAAATTCTGTTTTAAGTGTAAATCCAGAGTATAAAATTTTGCTGGAGAAATTTTGTGATAATAAAGATTTGCAAAATTTGATTTTTTATTGTATTATGGATATAAAAGAAGGTGAAGAAATGTCTTATGTTGAAAAAGGAGAATATCCAAGTAAAAGAGATTCTCTTATGAAATTAAGATATGACTTAGAACTTGCTAGAAAAGCTAAGATAGTTAAGGAATTATCATTAAAAAATAAGGAGTGATAGGAATGAGAAAACAATTTTTAACAACTAAAGTTGTAGAAGTAGAAGAAATGAGCAGAGCAGAATATTGTAAGAGTAGAGGCTGGGAGTTACCAGCTAATGAAAATGGAGAAGATAGAGTATTTAAAGTATTCTATGAAGATGGATATGTTTCTATGTGTCCTAAAGATAGATTTTTAGAACAAGCATATGAAATAGAGAATAATAAAATACCAGAAAAATTAGTAGATGATTTCATAGTTGAAAAAAATATCTATACTAAAATTATGTTTGGTAAGAAAACTACTGTAATGGAGTACAAACTAGCTAATGGATTTACAGGAATAGAATCAACAGCGAGTGTAGATGATAAAAATTATTCAGAAGAAATAGGAGTTCAAATTTTATTAGAAAGAGTTAAAAATCAAATATGGTACGGTCTTGGATTTGCTTTAGGAATGGCAGATAAAAAATAAGGAGTTGGTAAAAATGGAACATATTAAAAGAATGGAAGTTGAACTATCTGAGTTAAATGAAAAAATAGAAAAGCTAGAAGAGTTCTGGGATGCAGAATTAAAAAATCCTAAGTACACAAATGAAACACAAAGATTACTGCTTGGAATACAACACCATAATATGTTAGGATACAGAGAGGCTTTAAAACAAAGAATAACATATGATACAGAAAAAACTAATAAAGATTAAAAGGAGGTATGATTGAATGGCTGGAGAATTAGAAACCCCAGAAGTACCTCAAGAGCCTACTGTAGAAACCAAAGAAACTAAAGTACCAGAAACACCAGAGGAACAAACTACAGAAACTCCAGAGGAAACTCAAGAGGAAGAGAAAGAAAAACCTTTCAATCCAGATGAAATGGATTTTGAAGAGCCAGAGAAAGAAGTTGACTTAACACATTATGAAAGTCTAAGAGAACAAGGGATAGATATTGATAGTCCTCAATTTAAAGCTAACGTATCTTTACTTGAAGAGTGCGGTATGAATAGTCCAGAGATGATAGCTAATTTCTTACTAAAGGTAAAGGAAAAACATTCTGAACTGAACAAGCAACCTTCTGCTAAAGAGATACAACAAAGTCTTAGACAGAACTTAACCAAAGAAGAACAAAGCAATTATAAAGCTATTGGTAATATGTTTAAGACTATTTTTGGAAATGATGAGGAAGCAATAAACTTAATAAACAGAGATATTATGAGCAATCCTTATTTAGTGAAAGTTGTCAACATGATAAGGAACTATTATGTTGGTAACAATGGAAATCCAACACCTAAAAACACAGCAGCCGTTGTAAAAAAAGATACTGCTAATACAGATTTTGAAACTGCTGTAAATGAAGTTAACAAAAAAATAGCACTTAAATTAAGGGAAAATGGAGGTAAAATTTCTAAATCTGAAAAGAGTGCTATAACAAAAGAAATAAGAAACAAGGTCAAGGCTTCTGATATTCAGAGATTTGATAATTATTTTAACTAAGGAGGTAAAAATGGCAACAAACAAAGGACAATTCGTGGAGTCTGGTACTCAACTAGAAAAGGACTTTGACAGAATCATCAAGCCAATGCTTGAAGCAAGTCAAGGTGGAATTTTTAGACAGTATTGTGACTTTGAAACAATTGAAGGTGAGTCTAAAGTAGAAACTAATGGAACACCAGGAAACTATGAAGATACTGCACCTAATGTTTATGCTACTAAACCAAAAGGTACAGCTGGAGGAACAAGAACTTGGGAAGTAGCACCTCACTTTATCTATGGGCATGAGATATTAGGACCATATGAGAAAGTGTCACTAAAGCAAAAAGGGGGTATTAGTGAGAACTCTTGGTTTATGACTTCTTTAATTTCTGCATTAGAAATTGGAGAGGACATTGAAATAATCAAAGCACTAGAGAGTTCTGAAAAATTATTACCAGCAGCTAATAAATTAGGAGATGCTTCAAAACCATTGTATCACCCTCAAAACCTAAAACAATTTAAAGCACTTTTAGTTTATGCTAGAAGTAGATTTAAAGGTAAAAAAGTAAAAGGAGATTTTGGAGCTTGGGCTATTATCCATGCTCTTGATTGGTCTAAAATTGAATTACTAGAGGGAGATCAAGCAATATTTGCAGATAAAGACTATGCACACATGACAGGAATTGATAACCAAAACATCACTACTGTTTGTGGTGTAGCTATTGAGGAAGTAGATGATTTAGATAGAAACTATGGATCTGATGGTGGTAGAAACTATTATGTTAAACCGGGTACTATTTGGGTATGTGTATTAGACAACATTAAGCTAGTAGCTTGGGAAGATGATGTAAGAAGTAAGTCAGAGGACAACTTATTGAATGAAGATACTTTTGCTATGGTTGTATCTAAGTCAATGGGAGCTAAAGTTAAAAATCCTAAAGGTGTATGGAAATTCAGTGCTAAACCAGAAACTACATTCACTTATGAAGAAGTTGGACTTGGAGAAGAGAAAAATCCTATTCACACTAAAACTGTTGGTGCTGGGGCATAAATCTAAGAAGGAGGTAAAAAATGGGAAAAAAAAGACAAGCTCAAAATCTTAATATTCCAATTAAATTAGGAACAGATATGTTTTTCATTGAAATGGATGTAAATCCTGGAGCAGATACAGATCAAATAATTGCTACTGCTATTAAAGATGATGGAACAAAAGTTAATTTCAAAGGTAATATTCCAGAGATAAATTGGACTGATGCTGGACCTTTAAACATAGCTATTAACTTAACTAAGATTAACTAAAATGTAAAGGTGGGATATACCCACCTTTCTTTATACAGGAGGTATTATGGCTGGATTTAAGAACGGTAAGATAATGTTACCTATCAAAGAATTTCTGATTGTGAAAGAACAATCTAGTTACGAGCTAAACATGATAGATATGTCTAAGGTAACAATATTTTATAGGAAATATAACAAACAAGCTTTCTTAGAAACATATCAAGTTATGCCTAAGGGAGATTATAGAGTTAACGAGGTTGGTGGAAATAAAAAATTAGAGATAACTAACCTTGATATATTAGATGAATATTACTCAATCCAATTGTGTAGAGTAGTAGACTTAAAAGCTTCCCCATACAATCCTAGTGGGGAGATTGATGTTATCACTCTTAATCAACACTTGAATGAGGTTGTTAGTGATATAACTTTTCTTTTTACTTATCTAAAAGATGTTGGAATGGTTATGGATAGTTCTGGCGGTAATAAGATACTAGCTGAATTAAAACCATTTACTACTTGGTTTATGGATGAAAACGGGGATATGGCTGCTATGCCTGTTAATAGCTTGTTCGACGGATTTAATCAATTGGTGGAGAGTCTAAGAAAAGAAATCTCTGTTTTACTTCAAGAAGATTACCAAAAGCTATCTAATCTACTCACAACTGAAACTAACAAACATATTCAAACTTTAAAAGATAAGCTAGATGAATTACTAATTCAATCAAAACAACAGTTAGATGAATACACTCTACAAAAGATTGAGGAGATTAAAAATGCTTGTGAACAACTATTGACATT
>RCNH01000084.1_pt1 | contig 43894 bp, 34 predicted proteins | sample 2041161 | NCBI WGS metagenome assembly RCNH01 (sample SAMN09708215, study PRJNA481090) | Feces metagenome, whole genome shotgun sequencing project. | biome: feces | host: Leptonychotes weddellii | place: Antarctica: Sion Island | collected 2010-03-01 | reverse complement strand
TTTTGTCGCGTCCCTCCTTGTCGTATTCCGATTTGAGGTTTTGTCCGAAGATGCGCGATACGGTCTGCCAGAAGCCCGCAATGAAGCCTCCGCGGAACTCGCGCAACACTTCGTAGGCGGTGTAGTCCGTCTCGCGGTCGATGAGTTTCAGGAGTACTTTGCCTTGGGTGCGGGTCATGTGTTTCAGGACGGGGGTGTATTCCTCCTTGATGTCGTGATAGACCCCGCGGATGTACTGACGCTGCTCCTTGCGGGTGGGCAGTTTGTCGAGTTCGCCTTCCATTTCGCGCATTTTGGCTTTGGCGATCTGTGCCAGCGGATACACCCGCTTGACGGCACGCACCAACTTCCAATAGCGGCGCATGTCTTTTTTGCGGTGATAGACCACCACGGGACGGATGTAGAAATGCGGAAGGGTGTCGTTCCCTGTGATCTGATCCTCCATGCGATAGAATCCCCGTCCGTAGCGCACGGGCGGTTGTGCAGCCTCGACTTCGGAAGGCAGCAGAACCGTTTCGAACAATACGGCAAGCGTCAGCAGTGTTATGGAGAGTTTCGAGGGCATGTCTCTGTCATAAAAACGGATTTCGGGCTGGTTTTATTTTGTCGCCCGCTCCACGGGGCGGATTTTCAGCGGTTCGATCGTGATGAACGGCGTGCCGTCACGAAGATCCGAAGTCGCCGTGATGCGGATGGATTTCAGGTTTCGCGGCTGACGCAGTATGAGCATTCCGTTTTTCAGGTTGCCCGCCTTGCGGTAGGTGTGTTCGTCTTCGGATGTCTCGACCACCCCCTCGATAAAGAGCGATTTGGGCAGTTGCGGATTACCCGTCTGCACCAAGATCTCCTCGGCCGAGAGATTGCGGGTGAACGTATAGCAGATCCAGTCGCCCGGACGCGCGGTGCGGCGGGTGCGGCTGATGCCGCGGTATCGGGCTGCATTGGCGTAGGGGAAACGGTCGCTTTCGCCCATCGACGAAGTAACTTCGACTTCGGGATGGATGCGGCGGTAATACTCCTCGTGGACGGTCAGCGGACTCTGCCCTGTCTTATAGCGTGAAATGAACTGATAGCGTGCGGGATATGCGGTTGCAATCGGGGCGGTGTAGGGATGTTCCTCCGCCGATCCGCGCTCTATATAGAAAAGTTGCGACTTGTCGTCCGCTTTGGCGGAAAGCAGGCCGTCTCGGTAGGTGATTCGGGGCGGGAAAAGGCGGAAAGCAACTCCCATGGCGGCAAGGCGGTCGTAGTGGGTATTGATCAGCGTCTGATAAAATTCCTGCCAATCGCCACCCGTGCCGTGCCAACCCATGTGGGCGAGTGCCGTCAGACGCGGGAAACACATATAATCGAGGTAATCGTTCTTTTCGGGGTTGTGCGACAGGTATGCCTCGCTCCAGAATGCGCCCTCGAATCCGACGACGTTGCGCAACTGCTCCTCGGTGAATCCCTCTTTGGTGAAGTCGAACGAATAAAGACGGCGCGCATCGACCACGCCTGCCCAGTCGTGACCTGCCTCATGGGGTGTCTGGCGCATGTCGAGGTAGAAATATTTGCCGGGCATGATGACCGTGGGGTAGCCGTCAGCGGCGGCTTTGAGACAGGCCTCGGTGTCCTTCCAGCCGAACACGAGCGTCTCGCGCGAAAGGCGTGCCGTGGCGACTGCCTCGTTCCATACGGCGGCGCGTTTGTGGTGACGCTTGAGGATGTCGATGGCGCGGTTGAGGAAATGATCCTCCAATTCGGCGGGCGAGGCCATCCCCTCGCGTCGCATCAGAAAGCGGCAGTCGGGGCATCGGAGCCATTGCTCCATATCGACCTCGTCTCCACCGATGTGGACATAGGGTGCGGGGAACAGAGTGCAGATCTCCGAAAGAATCTCCTCCAAAAGGGTGTAGTTCTCCTCGCGGGCGACACACCACGCCGAGCGGAAATCATATCCGCGTGTCGGGAGGGTGTCGGGGCGGTAGTTGCAACGGATTTCGGGGTGGATCGAGGCGATCGTGCGACTGTGTCCCGGAAGATCGATTTCGGGGATGATCTCGATGTTGCGCTCGGCGGCGTAACGGATCACGCGACGCATCTCGTCCTGCGTGTAGAAACCGCCGTATTTTTCGTGCCAACGGCCATAGACTGGTGTCACGGGCGAATCCCCGCCACGGAATCCGCCGATTGCGGTGAGTTCGGGGTGTGATTTGATCTCGATGCGCCATCCCTCGTCATCGGTCAGGTGGAGGTGCAGGCGGTTGATGCGGTGGTAGGCCAAAAGGTCGATCTGGCGCAGCAGCTGATCCACCGTGCACCACGTGCGGGCGACATCGAGCATCATCGAACGATAGGGGAATCGGGGACGGGATTCGAACAGCGTGTCGCAAAGCGGGGTCGGCGGGCATCGGCGGGCATAGACTTCCGCGGGAAGCAACTCGAAAAATGCCTGTACTCCGTTGAACACACCGCCGTAATCCCCGCCACGGATGGTGCAGCCGCGGGGCGAGACCTCCACGCGGTAGGCTTCTCCGCCGAGTGTTGTGTCACGCACAAGGCGGATCACATCCCACGTATTGTCGTCGGAGGTGCGTCCCGCGAAGTGGTCGGCCGTATATCGGGCAAGGGGTTGGAGTGTCGTGTCGCCCTCCGTCCTGACTTCGGTGTGTGCAGAAAGGGTGAAGCGAGGGGGTACTTTCGGGGTGCAACTCCATGCCGGAAGGACGACGAGCGAGAAAAGAGCGGCGGCTATGGTGTGTTTCATGGTCGGAGATACATTTTTTGTCTCTTGCAAAGTTATTATTTTCTGAGGAAAATACTACCTTTGTGGGTAGATAAACTTCTGACAGCAATAAATAAAAATTATAAAATCATGGAACAAGATAAGCGTTTGGAGGCCACGAGCCGGGTTCTGGAAGTGATGAATACCCTGCGTAAGGAGTGCCCGTGGGATCGCGAACAGACATTCGAGTCGTTGCGCAACAATACGATCGAGGAAACCTTTGAATTGGCCGATGCCATTACCGACCGCAATATGGCGGGTATCAAGGAGGAGTTGGGTGACCTGCTTCTGCACGTGGTTTTCTATTCGAAACTCGGCGAGGAAGAGGGCGCATTTGATTTTGCGGGGGTCTGCAACGATCTGTGCGACAAGTTGATCTACCGTCATCCCCACATCTACGGCGATGTGCACGCCAACACGCCCGAAGAGGTGAAAGCCAATTGGGAGGCGTTGAAACTGCGCAAGAAAAACCGCAAGAGCGGTACGCTGGGCGGTGTCCCGCGTTCGTTGCCCGCCATGGTCAAGGCATTCCGCGTGGGCGAGAAGGCCGCCGCAACGGGTTTCGATTGGGAGAAAAAGGAGGACGTTTGGGATAAGGTCAGGGAGGAGATCGCAGAGGTCGAAACCGAGATGCGCCGTGATTCGAAAACCGACATGGAGGGCGAGTTCGGCGATCTGTTCTTCGCGCTGATCAACGCCTGCCGCCTGTACGGCATTGATCCCGAATCGGCTCTGGAGCGCACCAACAAGAAATTCATCCGCCGTTTCAACCGGATGGAGAAATCGGCCGAGGCCGAAGGTCATACCCTTCACGAACTCTCTTCCGAGGAGATGGAACACCTCTGGAAGGAGGCTAAAAAACAGGAGTAGAAGATGGCACTCATCAAGAAAATCCGCGGTCACGTGCCGCAGGTGGGCGAAAATACGTTTGTGGCGGAGAATGCCACGCTGATCGGCGATGTGACGATCGGGCGCGATTGTTCGATCTGGTTCAATGCCGTCCTGCGCGGTGACGTGAACAAGATTGTCATCGGCGACCGCACGAACATTCAGGACGGAGTGGTGCTGCATACGCTCTACGACGGATCAAAACACCCCTCTCAGACGATCATCGGAAATGATGTTTCGGTGGGGCATAATGCCATCATCCACGGTGCGCGTATCGGCGACAACTGCCTGATCGGTATGGGATCGACCATTTTGGATAATGCCGTCGTGCCGTCGGGATGTATCATCGCCGCCAATGCGCTGGTGCGTTCCAACGAACATTTGGAACCCGATTCGCTGTATGCGGGCGTTCCCGCACGCCGCATCCGCGAAGTGACGGAGGAGCAGCGCGAGGAGATCATCCTGCGCACGGCTCGTGACTACCGTCTCTACGCTTCGTGGTACACTGAGGAAGAGTAAACCCTTGAAAAACAATTCCGATATGTCAGCCTCTTCGAAATATTCCGGTTTGTTGTTGAATCTGTTGTTTGCCGTGGTGATCAGCGTTGTGGTCAATTTCTCGACCGTACTCGCTATGATTTTGGAGAGCAACAGCGACCAACAGCAGAACGCCCTCCCGCCGTGTGTGGTCGAGAAGAAGGGCGAAGGTATCCTGAGGGTGCATCCCGACGGTTACGGATACCTTATTTACGAAGGGGGTGACACGGTCTATGTCTCGCCCCACCGTATTCATCGTTGGGAATTGAAGGCGGGCGACCGGCTTGAGGCAAGCGTCATCAAACCCCGTGCCGCGGGGGCGCATTCCGTACTGTTCGAGGTGAGCCGCCGCAACGGCAAGGAGTTTGACAGCCCGGTGTTCTTCAACCGCCCCTCAGCGGTGTTGGATCACGGCATCCAACTGCTGTTCTATGCCTTTATGACTTTCGTACTGCTGTCGGTGGTGACCCATACGCGACACGATTTCTCGACACGGGCATTCGCACGGCGATGCTTCGTGGTGCTGTTGCTCGGCGTGGTGCTTTACTTCGTTGCCCCCGCCACGAACTACCACCGCGGAACGATCCTCCCGAATTTTCTGATGGGACGATGGATCAACTACCTGCTGTTGATGAAATGTTCGTTTACGGTGGTTGTGGTGCTGCTCTACGGGCGTATTTACCTTCTCTTGTACGAGCGTCAGGCGGTCGTGGTCGAAAACGAAAAACTCAAAAACGAAAACCTTACCACGCGCTACAATATGTTGGTCGGTCAGATCAATCCCCACTATTTTTTCAATTCGCTCAATTCGCTGGCGATGCTCGTCCGCGAGTCGGAGCGCGAGAAGGCTTTGGAGTACATCGACCGACTTTCCTACACGTTCCGTTACATCATCCGCAACGGACAAAGCACGCTGATGACCCTCGAAGAGGAGTTGCAGTTTGCCACGGCATTCGAATACCTCTATAAGATCCGCTACGAGGACAAACTCTTCTTTGAAACGGAGGTGGCGGACGAATACCTTGGTTGGCGGCTTCCCGCATTGTCCCTGCAACCCTTGTTGGGCAATGCCGTGAAACACAACGTGATGACCCGATCGAACCCCTTGCGCGTGTCGATCCGGACGGACTCTGGATGGCTTGTGGTGTCGAACCCCAAACACCCGAAACTCGATGAGGAGTCCTCGACGGGTATCGGTCTTGAGAACCTGCGCAACCGTTGGCGGCTGATCGCGGGATGTGAAATCGAAATCGAGGATTCGCCCACGGAATTTGTGGTGCGTCTGCCGTTGTTGCAACCCGAAACACAGGCGTGATGATACGGGCATTGATCATAGAGGACGAAACGGCGGCGGCACGTAACCTTCGCGCGATTTTGGAGAAGGTCGCCCCGCAAATCGGGGTGGTCGGCATGACCGAGAGCGTGGTGGAGAGCGTGGAGTGGTTGCGCGAACACGGCGAACCCGATCTGCTTTTTGTGGATATTCATCTGGCGGACGGTGATTCGTTCCGCATCTTCCGCGAGGTGGAGATTTCGGCACCCGTCATCTTCACGACGGCCTATGACGAATATGCTCTGGAGGCCTTCAAACTCAACAGCATTGATTATCTTTTGAAACCTATCAACGAGGCGGGCGTGCGCCGTGCGTTGGACAAACTGAAACGCCTGTCGGAGTACGACCTGTGCCGGACGAACGAACGGGTGCGCGAAGTTTCGCGCCGGCGTGCGGAGACTTTTCTGGTGTATGTGCGTGACCGCATCATTCCCCTGCATCGTGACCGCATTGCTTTTATCCATACTTCGGACGAACGGGTGACGGCGTGCGATTTCGACGGACGCAACTATCCGATGGACAAGACGTTGGAGATGTTTCAAACCCTGTTGCCGGAGGAGGCGTTTTTCCGTGCCAACCGCCAGTTTATCGTGGCGCGGCGTGCCGTGCGCGAGATCGGGGTATGGCCGGGAGGTCGTCTTACGGTGCAACTCGGAGTCGATACGCCCGAAAAAATCGTTGTGTCGAAAGCCCGTGTCCCGGAGTTCAAGCAGTGGTTGGTGCAGGACGGGGGCGAAATTTCTTAAATTCGGGTCGAAGATTTGAAATTTGCTTGAAAAACAGTATCTTTGCAGCGGTTTTAAAGGTTAAAGACAATGAAAAAGATGATTTTGTCGGCCATGGCCGTATTCTTTGTGCTGGGTGCTTCGGCACAAACTCCGTTGAGATTCATTAAACTTGATCCCAAATCAACCCCCACGAGCGAGGTGCGTATGGTCACGACCATCACCAACCGCCCTTTGCGTCAGTTCCCCGATGAGATCCGTCTGGGCGAAGTACACCGATGCGAAAAGCAGTTGCGTCATGTGAAACCCGTCGTAAAGCAGAACCCTTCGAAAGAAGAGTACATCGACAAAGGTTACGAGGGCAAATGCTACGAGCATGATCCGCATTTCGGAACGATTCGTAAGCCGTATTCAAAGTAATTGCAAGATTACCTTATATATAAAGGTGAGGTCTTATGTACCTCACCTTTTTTTTGCCGGTGCTTCACCCCTCGGAGAAAGTCGATTGACCTTCGGTTTTGGTCGTTTCACCCGTGAGTGGGGCACAGTTTTGAAATAAAGGTTTATCTTTGTCTCCGATTTAATTTTTACCGACACACATGAACAAGTTTTTAACCACATTTTTCTTTTTGTTGTCAGTCCTGACGGGATTTGCCCAGTCGGGGTCTCTCCGATTGGTGGTCGTCGATCTGGATTCCAAGGAGGCTGTGGCCGGTGCCGTGGCTGAATTGTCGAGGATCGAGAGCGGCGCGAAACCACGCTTTACGACATCGGACTATAAGGGTGCGATCGCTTTTAAGTCCCTACCCCAAGGCAAGTATCGCCTCAAGGTGACGTTTTTGGGCTATGTCGATCTGAAAAAGGAGATCGAAATCTCGTCATCACCCGTTGATCTGGGACAACTCGGAATGAAACAGGGGGTCGAGATCGAGGCGGTGGTCAAGGAGGTCAAGGCCATCCGTACTTCGCAGCGCGGTGATACCGTGGCCTATAATGCCGGAGCCTTCAAGGTCGTGGAGGATGCCGATGTGGAGGGTCTTCTGAAGAAGATGCCCGGCATCACGGTCATCGACGGCAAGATCGAGGCGCAGGGCGAGGAGGTCAAAAAGGTATTGGTCGATGGCAAGGAGTTTTTCGGAGAAGATGTCACCACGGCGATCAAGTCGCTGCCTGCCGAGGCGGTGAACTACATCGAAGTCTATAATAAACTGAGCGATGCCGCCGAGTTTTCGGGCATGGACGACGGAGAGGGCTACAAGGCACTCAACATCGTGACCCATTCGCGCATGAAGCAGGGTAAGTTCGGTAAGTTCTACGGCGGTATCGGTTACGATGCCGACACGAAGACCGAGGATAAGGTCAAATATATTGCAGGCGGTAACTTCAATCTGTTCAACAAAGACAGCCGACTGTCGGTGATCGGTCTGTTCAATAACATCAACCAGCAGAATTTCTCGTTCGAGGACATCATGGGTGTCACGGGCAAGATGGGCGGTGCACACGGCGGCCGCCACGGTACGGGGCAGTATATGGTACGCCCGCAGAGCGGTGTGGCCACGGTCAATGCCGTCGGCGTGAACTATTCGGATGTGTGGGGAAAACGCAATCAGGTGACCTTCGAAGGCAGTTACTTCTTCAATAATACGCGCACGATCAACCGTTCTTCGCTCGAAAAGTGGTACGAGGCTCCGATCTATAAGATCGATACGTTGCAGACGCGCGGCTACTCCAATACGTTGGGGTTTAACCACCGCCTCGAAGGTCGTCTGGAGTGGAAGATCTCGGAAAACCAGAACCTGATGATCCGCCCCAAATTCAGTTTTCAGTCGAACGACCCGCTGTCGCAGACTCTGGGGTGGCAGTATGGTGCACCCGATTCGGGTAGCGGTTACAGCCGCACGGACGATTTCAGGGATCAGAGCCGTTCGGGTTATTTTGCGAGCACCTATCTGGTCTATCGCGCCAAACTCGGTAAGGACGGACGAACGATCACGCTGGACGGATTTGGTCGCTACTCCGATTTCGAGAATAACTCGGTGTCGTGGTCGAACGTGCAGGGCGTGCGTCCTGAGCGTCCCGAAATCGACCCCGAAACGGGCGAATGGTCGGACGAAGGATATGTGCAACGTCGTTACTTGCGCTCCTATGCCCCCACGACACACTACGGGTTGCGTGCCAACGCCACTTATACGGAGCCGTTGTCCAAGCATTGGCAGGCGAGCGTGCAGTATCGTTTCTCGTATGATGACCGCGACAGCGAAAAACGCGCCTATAATACGGGGGAAGATTTTGCGATCGGAGGGCTGAAGCCCGATCCGCGTCTGTCTGACTCCTACACGAGTCACTACACACGTCAGAGCGTGGGGCCGGGTATCCGCTATGCACGCGACAAAAGTTCGTTCATTGCCAATGTCTATTATCAAAATTCGCGCTTGGAGGGAGATGCGACACGCGCCCGAACGATGGGTGACAGCCGCATCGACAAGTCATTCGACAATGTGACTTACTTCATTATGGGACGATTGAACATCAACCGAGCCAATTCGCTGCGCCTGTTCATCTCGTCCTATACGTCGAGTCCTTCGGTGACGGATCTTCAGAATGTGTATGACGTGTCGAGTGCGCAGAACATCGTGCACGGTAATCCCGACTTGAATCCCGCTTATACGCATCATATTCGTTTCCACTACACGAACTCCAATATGGAGAAGGGACGCACGTTTATGTGGATGCTGTCGTTCCGTACCATTCGGGATTATAATGCCACGCAGTTGGTGCAAAATCCCGGTGAGATCTCGATCGACGGCACGCTCTACAAGCCGAACTACTATTCGATGCCCGTCAATCTGAACGGCTATCGCCAACTCTATTCGCAGTGGAGTTACGGTTTCCCCGTGGGTTTCCTGAAGAGCAACCTGAATATCTCGTTGGGTTTGAACTATTCGCAGATTCCTTCGCTGGTCGGCGGTACGGTCAATGCGGAGGGCATCATCGAGGGCGGCATGCGCAACGATACGCACAACATGGGTTACAATTCGAGCGTGGTGTTGGGCAGCAATATCTCCGAGAAGGTCGATTTCACACTGTCATGGAACGGAACTTACAACGAGGCACAGAACAATTACGAGGGCGGTAAGATCAAGAACCGCTATTTCAACCATACCGCCGAGGCCAACATGAAATTCGTGTTGCCGTTGGGATTTACCTTCACGGGCAGCGTGGCTTACTCGCAGTATTTAGGTTTCACGAACGACTACGATGATTCCTACACGCTGTGCAACCTGTGGATCGGCAAGAAGATCTTCAAGAACAACCGCGGTGAGATCATGTTCGGTGTGAACGATGTCTTCAACCAGAACAAGGCATTCGAGCGTTCGACGGGGTCGGGATGGACACAGAATGCGCTGAACAGTGTGATCGGTCGTTATTATATGATTCAGTTGAATTATAATTTGCGAGTGTTCGGTAAGAAAGGTTCGCACAATCTGAATGATTACGAGGGAATGGGCAACCTGCAAAAGAACAGTATGCGTGGCGGTTCGGGTGCGGGGCATCCTCACTACCACCACATGTATTAATCGCTCTGAAAGGTAAAGCGGTCTTCCGTCAGTCGGAAGACCGCTTTTTTTGTGTTCGGAGGATCACTTTGCGGTCGATCAGCACGCTCATGCCGGGACGAAGATCCTCGCGCAGGCCTTGACCTCCATCTTGACGATGAACAGACGCATCTCGAAGGTGTCGGTGGGGTGGCTTGCGCTCCATGTCGTGAAATCGGTCTTGGGCGAGAGGTATTTCACCTCCACCTCCCGATCCAAGACGGGGATGTAGGCGGGGATCGTCTTACCGGGCGTGAATGCCGGAAGGTACGTTTTGCGGATGCTGAATTGCACCCGGCAGTCGCGGGTGTCGGGAATCGTGCGGGGGTGGACAGACCGATAAATTCGCCCGTAGAGGCCATCACCGATGCCACCTCACCCGCAACGGGCGAATAGACGGCGGCATCCTGCATATAGGTTTCCAGATTGATGACGGGTTGGCGGTCGGTGAGGGTGGCGGCGGGGGCATTCGGACAGCCGTCGCTGACCAATTTATAGTGGATGCGTGCCGATTCGGCGATGGAACCGAGGTGTTTCAGAGCGGCAAGGGCGCGGTCGCGCTTGGCTTCGGGGACGATCCCCTTGCGACAGAGGTGTTCGATGCGTCCCGCCATTCGGTAGGTGGCGCGGTAGTTGGTGCGTTCGATGTAGTGGATGATGTCCCAAATGACAACCGCCACCACAGCAAGGGCGACGGTCGTAAGGATGAAGATGTTTTTGCGTTTCATGGGTTTCGGATTTTGCAGTGGATCAATCTGCAAAAAGCCATACGGAAGTATGCTTTTGATTCGACAACCATTCCGTTATGTCCGGCTGCATTTCCATGGGTGAAGTTCCGAAAAAAGAAAGGAGGAGGCAAAACTCATGTCTTATATGACATTGAAGCACAAGTTCCCGCCTTCTATACTGTAACCACAGCATCGAAGCACGACTCTACAGCGATGTGTTCAATCCGTTTTCTCTTTTTATCATGAAAAAGATTACCACAAAACAGATACATCCGGAAATTATAGTGGCTGATATATCATAGACATCATAAGTCAAACCGATAAATATAATACAAAGCCTGCACTGACATATAGAGGAGAATACTTTAGACGCGATATTGTAGATTTCTCTATACTTAACCAGAAACATATTGCTGCCGGAACAGCAAAAAAATTCGAATTTGAATCTGTTATATGGAAATCGAAGATATTGTTCTCATAGATATATGGTCTGTACAACAGATTCATAAGAGCCGCACATGAAACAAACAATACAGATAGAAGTAAGAATCCTATTCTCTGTTTTTTGCTCAATTTTATATATCTCTTTTCACTCATTCTATGGACTTGATCATGTTTGATGCGATATTTTCCTTTTTTTGAAATCCTATTTCTTCAGCACGTGGGCGTTGATCTCTTCGACCAGATGCCCCATTTCGGGATAGACTCTTAAATAGACTCCGTTTTCGCGCAGACGGCTCGCTCCGTGACACTTGACGAAGCATCCCGGTTCGTAGAGCGCGAAGGCTGCGTGACGGAATCCGTGGCGCAGGATCAGATCCGTGCAACTTTCGGGTTCGCTGGCGCGTTTCGAGCAGGGTTCCATCGACGAGTAGATGGATGCACCCGCGAGCGATGCCCCCGCGGCGAGTGCTTTGGCGACGGCTTCCTGTTCGGCGTGGTGCGTGGCGGAGGTCTCGTGGGTGTAACCCGTGAATTTCTGCCCGTCGGCGGTCACGATGACCGCTCCCACGCGGTAACACGTGGCGCAGGGGATGCAATTTCGGCTGACGGCGATCGCCTCTTCGAGCAGGGTCTTGTCCTCTGTGGTGGTGTCGGGGTGGAAGGTGTAGGTGGCGACGTTCATGCCGCCGAGGTTCTCCTTGTGGCAGGGGATGCCCTTGGGAATCTCAAATCCGAAACGGGCACGACCGCGCGTCTCGATCTTGAGCCTCGGGTTGATCGCCACGCGCAACGTATCGGCCATCCCTTCTTCCAAGAACATGCGCAGAGTCTGCGCCCCTCCCTCGACCAGCAGATGGCGGATGCCGCAACGCTCCAACTGATCGACGATCATGTGGGCGGTGATGCGTCCGTCGTGGACGAAAAGGTAGGCCTTGCCCTCCAGTTCGGGCAGGGCGCGGCGCGAGAAGATATAGCGATCGGCATCGCCTTCGGTGAAGAAACGCATCGCGGGCGAAAGGTTGCCCGAACGGGTGATGCAGATCTTGGCGATGTCGGGTTTGAGGCCTGCACGGCGGCGACGTTCGCGAGTCGCCTCGTCTCGCAACAGCAGAGACGGATTGTCGCGGCGCAGAGTTTCGGCACCGACCATGATGGCATCGCAACGGGTGCGCAAATCGTAAACTTTTGACCAGTCCTCAGGGGTGGAGATGATCAGCCGTTCGGAAGAGGTGTCGTCCATGAATCCGTCGGATGTCATGGCCAGAGAGAGTGTTATTCGCATTTTCTGAGCGTTATTAGGGTCACTTCGGGATAGGCTCCCAGACGTACCGGATAACCTACATATCCCGTGCCGTCGGAGATGTAGAGCATCTTGCCGTTCTGGTCGTAACGACCGCTCCAACGGGGATACAGGATACGTGCGGGGGATATTTCCAGTCCGAAGAGATTGATTTTGCATTGCATGGAATGAACGTGGCCGGCAAGGGTCAGATCGCCGAATCCTTTCTGGAGGATCTGATCCCACCACTGCGGGATGTGGACGGCCGTGATGTTGAACAGCGAGTCGGGGATCGGGCGATACACCTCGTCCAGATGAAGGGCGGGAAGGTCGCGGTCGTGACGCTCCTTGCGCTGCGTAACATCGAACGATGCGCCCGAAAGGGTGATCTTGTCGCCACCGCGCTCCAAAAAGATGCTTTCGTTGTCCAACACGTGCCAACCCATCTCTTCCTGAAGAGCGATCAGACGGCGCGTGTTTTCGGCGCGGGGCAGTGCCACCGTATCTTTAATATAAGCACCCACATCGTGATTGCCGAGGACGGCATATACGCCCATCGGTGCACGGATGCGTCCGAGGATTGCGCGGCGTGCTGCGTTGAGTTCCGTGTAGCGGATCGTCACCAGATCGCCCGTGCAGATCACAAGGTCGGGACGAAGGGCGTTTACGTTTTCGACGATTCTTCTCAGTTCCGCTTCGGGACGTACCAGCGTGCCGACATGCTGGTCGGTGAGTTGCACGATGCGCAGGCCGTCGAACGCTGCGGGAAGACGCGGCGATCGGTACTCCTCTTCTGTGAGGCGGATCGTGGTGCGTCCGAAGGTTGCGCCCCATGCGAAAAGGATGCAGATGCCGGATGCAAGTATCGCGCCGATACGCGGGTGGTGCAGGTAACGCATCACGAAGAAAACCATACGCGGGGCAACGGTCATCAGCCAGATCCAGTTTGTCCACATCAGCGCGTAGCAGAACGGCTCGGTGTTGTCGGGAAGGATGCGTCCGAGGATCATCATCGCGGGCAACAGCAGATCGTCCGCCCAGAGGAGGACTTTCAGAACACTGTATTTCCGGTCGGAGTGATTTCGTCCGATGTCATCGAGAAGCCTGCGGTCGGCGATGACGACAACAACGGACACGAAGAGGACTGCAAGGGTGATCATGAGAGGTCTAATTTATAAAAAAAAACATTTTTCCGCATACAAAGATAAGGAAAAAACGGACGAATGAAGCCCCGCACAAGAGTGTTTTATGTGAATTTCGGGCAGGCTGTTGTATAAATCAAATGAAAATATTAACTTGCAAGGATTTTTGAAACAAAGCCGAAACAACTACAAAAACCTTAATATGAAAAAAATCTACTTCTTGGTGGCTGCACTTTTCATGGCCACGACCCTTTCTGCACATGGCATCGAGCCCAAAGACGAGGCGGCGGCAGATGCCGAACAGCGTGAGAAAAACGTGCTGTACAAATCACGCAACAATAAATTCACGCTCAAGGCAGGCGGTCATGCCGATCTGCGTGTGGCTTACGACTTCAAGGGGGTGGTCAATCACCTCGATTTCGCCACATCGGAGATTCCCGTTCTGGGCGGCGAAAAACAAAAGCTGAGAATGGATGCCACGACCTCTTATTTCTGGTTGAACGGCGAGCTGGACGGCGGTAAACTGGGCCCCGTGAAGATGGTGGTCGATCTGGATTTCCGTGCCGGCAGTGAGTTGAGTTACACGCCCCGTATCCGTTGCGCCTACATCAATTTCAAGGGTCTTACGCTGGGTCGTAACGTATCGACCTTCTGCGACTTGGCAGCCGCGCCGATGACCATCGACTTCGAGCAGCCGAACTCCTATACGTTCCACTTTGCCACGATGATCCGCTACAATCACTCGCTGCTGAACGACAAGTTGGATCTCTGCATCGCCGCCGAACTTCCGTCGCTCAATATGACGCCGAGCCCCTATTTCGAGAGCATTTCGCAGCGCGTGCCCGACTTCCCGTTCTATGCCCAGTATAATTTCGGCAGCCGTTTCAAGAGCCACGTGCGTCTGATCGGTGTGCTGCGCGACCTCTACATCCGCAACACCCGCACGGGTAACAACACCTCGATGTTCGGCTGGGGTGTCGGCACGAGCGGTCACATCCAGTTCTGCAAGCCCTTCGAATTGTTCTTCAACGGTCAGATGGGTCAGGGTATCACGGCCTATATGCTGGATCTTTGCGGTCAAAACATGGATTTTGTACCCGATCCCGAAAACCCCACGAGCCTTGAGGCACGAAAAATGTGGGGATGGCAGATCGGTGCTCATTTCAACATCACGGACAACTTCTACCTTTCGACCGGTTATTCGGAAGTGGGTGCCGACAACAACATGGAGAAAGATTTGAGTGTTGAGGATTACATCATCGGCAACAACTACCGCAAGGGTCGCTATATGTTCGGCAGTGCCTTCTGGCAGTTCACCGAGCGTTGCCAGCTGGCTTTGGAGTACCTGCACGGTTCGCGCGAGAATATGGACGGCAAGAAAAACGAGGCCAACCGTATTCAGGCACGCATCCGTTTCAAGTTCTAATCGGAACACTCTTGGAACGGCACTGATTTCCGACCAATAAAAAATGTATATGGAATTTTTGGAACAATACAATCTGTCAGGTCTGGTGATCGGGATGGCAACATTCCTGATCATCGGACTTTTTCACCCGCTGGTCATCAAGGGCGAATATTATTTCGGCGTCAAATGCTGGTGGGTGTTTCTGTTGATGGGAATTGGTGCAACGGTGTTTTCGATTATGCTCGAAAACCTCTTCTGGTCCACATTGGCCGCCGTGTGGGGTGCATCGTCCTTCTGGTCGATCGGCGAACTGTTCGAACAGCGCACCCGTGTAAGAAAAGGATGGTTTCCCGAAAACCCCAATCGTAAAAAGTAAAACTATAAGTTTGACTTATACCGAGGTTGGGAAAACCGATCGGAAATGTTTGCACACGGCATTTTTGTGCCGTATCTTTGCAACAGAAAAATAAAACAACACACATATTAAATACTGAACATTATGGAAAAGAGCATTAAAGGAACCAAGACCGAAAAAAATCTGATGAATTCGTTTGCAGGAGAGAGTCAGGCTCGTATGCGTTATACCTATTTTGCCAGCAAGGCCAAGAAGGAGGGTTACGAGCAGATCGCAGCGATCTTCCTTGAGACCGCCGAGCAGGAGAAGGAACACGCAAAACGCATGTTCAAGTATTTGGAGGGCGGCATGGTGGAGATTACCGCTTCGTTCCCCGCAGGCGTGATCGGTTCGACGCAGGACAACCTGCTGGCTGCCGCACAGGGCGAGAACGAGGAGTGGACGGATCTTTATCCCCAGTTTGCCCGCGAGGCCATGGAGGAAGGATTTCCCGAAATCGCGGCGATGTACAAGATGATCGCCGTGGCTGAAGCCGAACACGAGAGTCGCTATCTGAAACTTCTGGGTCGCCTGACCGACGGAACGTGCTTCAAGCGTGACGGTAAAATCTGGTGGCAGTGCCGCAACTGCGGTTATGTTTGCGAGGCTTCGGAGGCACCGAAGATCTGCCCCGCCTGCAAGCACCCCCAAGCCTATTTCGAGCCCCGTCGCGAGAATTATTGATCTTTTGAACTTGGGCTTTCATACCCGAAGAGGAGAACCACCGTGGTTCTCCTCTTTTTTTGATTTTGGGCGTGACGTAATCTCCGAAAAAAATCGTACCTTTGCAATCTAATGGGGACTTCGGATTCCGCCCTTGAAAATCAGCGGGGTTGTCCCTCTTCGGAATAAGGACAAAACGAGTAATAATTTATAAAACGCAATTTTTATGGCAGACGAAAAAATCATCTTCTCGATGGTGGGCGTTTCCAAGACGTTCCAAAATCAAAAAAAGGTGCTGAATAACATCTACCTTTCATTCTTCTATGGCGCGAAGATCGGTATCATCGGTTTGAACGGTTCGGGTAAATCGACCCTGATGAAGATCATCGCGGGTATTGACAAGAACTATCAGGGCGAGGTCGTGTTCTCGCCGGGTTATTCGGTCGGATATCTGGAACAGGAACCCAAACTCGACGATTCGAAAACCGTGCGAGAAGTGGTCGAGGAGGGATGTGCCCATACGGTTGCACTGCTCAAGGAGTACGAAGAGATCAACATGAAACTCTGCGAGCCGATGTCCGACGACGAGATGGCCCGCATGATCGAGCGTCAGGGCGAACTCTACGAACAGATCGACCATGTGAACGGCTGGGAGTTGGACAGCGTGTTGGAGCGCGCCATGGATGCCCTGCGTTGTCCCGATGCCGACCAGAGCGTGAAATACCTGTCGGGAGGAGAGCGTCGCCGTGTGGCTTTGTGCCGTCTGTTGTTGCAGCAGCCCGATGTGTTGTTGTTGGATGAGCCGACCAACCACCTCGATGCCGAGTCGATCGACTGGTTGGAGCAGCACCTGCGTCAGTATAAGGGTACGGTCATTGCCGTGACGCACGACCGTTACTTCTTGGACAATGTGGCAGGTTGGATTCTCGAACTGGATCGTGGCGAAGGTATTCCGTGGAAGGGAAACTATTCGGGTTGGTTGGAGCAGAAGACCGCCCGTATGGCGATGGAAGAGAAGCAGGAGTCGAAACGCCGCAAGACCCTCGAACGCGAGTTGGAGTGGGTGCGCATGGCTCCGTCGGGTCGTCACGCCAAGTCGAAGGCTCGTTTGTCGGCCTACGACAAGATGATGAACGAAGATGCCAAGCAGAAGGAGGAAAAACTTGAGATCTTTATTCCGAACGGCCCCCGTTTGGGCGATGTCGTGATCGAGGCGCACGATGTGAAGAAGGCTTTCGGCGACCGCGTGCTGTACGAACATCTCGATTTCACGTTGCCGCCCGCCGGTATCGTGGGCGTGATCGGAGCAAACGGTACGGGTAAAACGACTCTGTTCCGTATGATCATGGGACTGGAGCAGCCGACCGAAGGTTCGTTCCGTGTGGGACCGACCGTCAAGTTGGCTTATGTCGATCAGCAGCACAAGTCGATCGACCCCGAAAAGACGGTTTATGAGGTGATTTCGGGAGGTACGGAGTTGATGATGCTCGGCAAGCGTCAGGTCAATGCCCGCGCTTATGTCGCCCGTTTCAACTTCACGGGAGCCGATCAGGAGAAGAAGTGTGGCGTGTTGTCGGGTGGTGAGCGCAACCGCCTGCATCTGGCTCTGGCTCTGAAGGAGGAGGGTAACGTCCTGTTGCTCGATGAGCCGACCAACGACATCGACGTCAATACGTTGCGTGCATTGGAGGAGGGTCTGGAGAACTTCGCAGGTTGTGCCGTGGTCATCTCGCACGACCGATGGTTTCTGGATCGTATCGCCACACATATTCTCTCGTTTGAGGGCGACTCGAAGGTGGTCTTCTACGAGGGATCTTACAGCGAGTATGAGGAGTGGAAGCGTGCTCAGGGTGGCGACACCCAACCCCACCGCGTGAAATACAAGAAATTAATGGAGTAAAATTTTAAAGACATGGCACAAAAACCTTCTATTCCGAAAGGTACGCGCGACTTCTCGCCCCACGAGATGATGCGCCGCCAATATATTTTCGATACCATCCGCCGTGTGTTCCGCACCTACGGTTTTGCACCGCTGGAGACGCCGTCGATGGAGAACCTCTCGACGCTGTTGGGCAAGTACGGCGATGAGGGCGACAAACTGCTCTTCAAGATCCTCAATTCGGGCGACTACGCCGCAAAACTCTCTTCGGAGGAGTTGATGCAGGCCTCGAAGATCTGCGAGAAGGGCTTGCGTTACGATCTGACCGTGCCTTTCGCACGTTATGTCGTACAACACAACAACGAACTGACCTTCCCCTTCAAGCGTTATCAGATCCAGCCCGTATGGCGTGCCGATCGTCCGCAGAAGGGGCGTTACCGCGAGTTTTATCAGTGTGACGTCGATGTGATCGGTACCCATTCGCTGTTGTGCGAGGTGGAACTGGTCGAGATTGTCGAGCAGGTGTTCAAGGCACTCGGCATCCGTGTGCAACTCAAGATGAACAACCGCAAGATCCTCTTCGGTATTGCCGAGACCATCGGCCATGCCGACAAGATGACGGACATCACGGTGGCCATCGACAAGTTGGACAAGATCGGTTTGGAAAACGTCAAGAACGAACTCTTGGAGCGCGGTCTGGATGCAGAGGCGATCGCCAAATTGCAACCCATCCTCGAAATGAGCGGTACGAACTCCGAAAAACTCGACCTTTTGGAGGGCATTCTCTCCGCCTCGGAAACAGGTTTGAAGGGTGTCGGTGAGATGCGCACGATTTTCGGTCATATTGCCGAGGCAGGTCTTGATCTGGATGTGCAGTTGGATCTGTCGCTGGCTCGCGGGCTGAATTACTATACGGGTGCCATCTTCGAGGTAAAGGCTCTGGATTTCGAGATCGGTTCGATTTCGGGTGGCGGCCGTTACGACGATTTGACGGGCATTTTCGGTCTGAAAGGTCTTTCGGGCGTGGGAATTTCGTTCGGTGCAGACCGTATCTATGATGTGATGGTCGGTCTGGATTTGTTCCCTGAGGAGGTCAATTTCTCAACCCGCGTGTTGTTCGTCAATCTGGGCGAAGAGGAGCAGGCTGCATCGCTGAAGTTGTTGCGTGAACTGCGTTCGGAACACATCCCTTCGGAGATTTATCCCGAACAGGCCAAGATGAAAAAACAGATGGAATATGCCAACCGCCGCGATGTGCCTTACGTGGTGATCATCGGTTCGCAGGAACTCGGCGAAAATGCCGCCACGGTCAAGGATATGCGTTCGGGTGAACAGCAGAAGGTCGCTTTTGCCGATTTCAAGGCTTATTTCACCGATAAATAAACGGGAACGATGCGTCGTCTGGTCGTATTGTTCGTAGTGCTGACGGGGTCTGTGTCGCTGGTTGCGGCACAGACCCGTTCGTCTTCCGCGGAGGAGTTTCAGAAACTTTTCCGTGTTTTCCAATACATTTCCCGCATCTATGTCGATGAGGTCGATATGGCTCCGCTGACCGAACGCGCCATTTCGGCGATGCTCGAAGAGTTGGATCCCCATTCGGCTTACATCGACCGCGAGACGATGCGCGGGGTGGAGGAGGAGTTCGGCGGGTCGTTCGACGGAATCGGCATCGAGTTCGGTATTGTGCGCGACACGCTCCGGGTGGTGAATACCATCGCGGGAGGCCCTGCCGAAAAGGTGGGCATGCTGCCCGATGACCGCATCCTCAGGATCGACACGCTCGATGCCGTGGGCATCCGACAGGGCGATGTCGCCAAATACCTGCGCGGCAAACGCGGTACAAAGGTGCGGCTTGAGGTGCTGCGTCCGGGCGAGCGGGATCTTTTGCATTTTGTGGTGGAGCGCGACCGTATTCCGCTTCACACGGTCGATTGTGCCTATATGGCTGCGGAGGATGTGGGGTATATCCGTCTGGCGCGATTCGGACGGACGACCTATGAGGAGTTGGTGGAGAATTACCGTCGTCTGAACCAGCCGCGTAAGATCATCCTCGACCTGCGCGGAAACGGAGGCGGTTTGTTGGATCAGGCGATCGAGGTGGCGGGGTTCTTCCTGCCGAAAAACAGCGAGGTGGTCTCGACCGAGGGGCGTGCCATCCCCTCCACTACCTTTCGTACCCAGTCGCGCGGGTATAATACCGACGGCGGGCTGGTGGTGCTGATCGACGAGAGTTCGGCCTCGGCCTCGGAGATCGTCACGGGCGCGATTCAGGATTGGGATCGCGGCGTGGTCATCGGCCGTCAGAGTTTCGGCAAAGGACTGGTGCAGCGTCAGATCGGATTGGGAGACGGATCGGCCATCCGTCTTACGATGGCGCGTTATCATACCCCGTCGGGGCGTGTCATTCAGCGACCCTACGAAAACGGACATCGTCGGGAGTATTACATCGACCACCTGCGCCGTTACGACGATCGGGTGGCGGATTCGCTCAATGCGACGGCACCCGAATATTTCACCCTGCGCTACAAACGCAAGGTGCGTGGCGGAGGCGGAATCCGTCCCGACATCGTGGTCAAGTCCGATACGGCGGGGTACAGCAAGTATCTCGGTGAATTGGTTCGTCGCGGAGTGCTTCGTGAGTTTGTGACGGAAAAAGTGGCGGGCGATCGCAAAAACATGCTGGAAAAATGGCCGACTGCCGAAAAATTTGCAGAGGGGTTCTCGGTTGCGGATTCCGAGGCAGATCGTCTGGCGGAATTTGCGCGGGAGCGCGACATCGAACCCGACACCCGAATCAGCGACGATACGCGCCGTTGGATTTCGATTCGCATAAAAGCCCTTGCGGCGCAATACTTATACGGTGCGGAGGGTTTTTACAGAGTGCTGAATACGGACGATGAAGAGGCTTTTCGGAAGGCCATGGAGGTACTGCGTGATTGGGAAGGTCGGGGCATGCGTATTTTGCAAGGGAGTTCCGATTAAAAAAAACATACTAAATGCGGGTGTAGATCGTAAAATGTAGGAACAAATTCTTGGAAAAACGGACTGAATTTTATAACTTCGTAATGGTATTACAACCGCAGACTATTTTTCCGTACAGATTTTTCAGTTATGTTTTTAAACTCTAATCCACACCGGGAGACCGAAGATCACGAAGAGCGACAGGTTCTCTCTAAAACTGTGAAAGCAGGTCGCCGTACCTATTTCTTTGATGTCCGTGCCACACGTGGCGACGACTATTATTTGACAATTACCGAAAGTCGCAAGATGACGCAGACCGACGGTTCGGTGACTTACGACCGTCACAAGATATTTTTGTATAAGGAAGACTTCTCCAAATTTGCCGATACGTTGCAGGAGGTCGTAGATTTCATCCGTCGGGAACGCCCTCAGGAACTCCGTAAGGAGGAGACTGTGCCGACCGGAGACCCTGTTTAGGCTTGCCGCAGATAAGTTTTTGAGTCAAAGTGATTCCGCCCGTGGTTCTTTTTTTCGAGGGACGACGGGCGAGATCACTTTTTTTTGGTATCTTTGCCCGATTACATAACCGATCCCGACTGTCTTTAAGTCGGATAAAGAGATGAATATGAATTTTACCAAAACCCTCATTCTGGCACTGAAAGGATGTGCCATGGGTATGGCCGATGTGGTACCGGGTGTGTCGGGCGGCACCATCGCCTTCATTTCGGGAATCTACGAAGAGTTGATCGCCTCGATCCGTAACCTTGACCTTACGGCACTCAAAGACCTGTTGCACGGTCGTTTCCGCCTTTTCTGGCACCATGTGAACGGCAGTTTCCTGTTGCCCGTGCTGTGTGGTGTGGCGATCTCGATCCTTTCTCTTGCAAAGGTCATGACCTTCTTTCTGGAATATTATCCCATTCAAATCTGGTCGTTTTTCTTCGGACTGATCATCGCTTCGGCATTCCTTGTCGCCAAGCAGATCTCGAAATGGAATTGGTCATCGGTGCTGATGGCCATAGTGGGTATTGCCGTGGCGTGGTGGATCACGGTCGCATCGCCTGCCGAAACCCCCGACGACTGGTGGTTCGTCATGCTGTCGGGGGCTGTTGCCATCTGTGCCATGATCCTGCCCGGTATTTCGGGGGCATTCATCCTGCTTTTGTTGGGCAAATACCAATACATCATGTTGGCGGTGGGTAATCTGAATATTCCCGTCATAGTCATCTTTATGGCGGGTGCGGGTGCCGGTATCATCGCTTTCTCGCATCTGCTGTCGTGGCTCTTGAAAGAACATCACGACCCGACAATCGCCCTGCTGATGGGTTTCATGTTGGGTTCGCTCAATAAAGTGTGGCCGTGGAAAGAGACCGTCACCTCGATCGTCGATAAGCAAGGCAAGATGATCCCGGTTTTGCAGGAGAACATCACCCCCAATGAGTTCGAGGCACTGACGGGTGCGGATTCCTGCCTGTTGCAGGGTATTTCGCTCTGCATCGTGGGTCTGTTCACGATCTACGCCATCGAACTCGCCGCGCGCATCCTGCTTAAAAAACGCGGACAATGAGACGTTTCGGATTAATCGGCCGTACGCTTGCCCATTCCTTTTCAAAGGAGTATTTCACCCGTAAATTCGAGCGGGAACACCTCTCGGATTGCGTTTATGAACTTTACGAGTTGCCCCGAGTGGAGGATGTGTTGTCATTACTGAAGGAACATCCCGATTTGGAGGGGCTGAACGTGACGATTCCCTATAAACAGCAGGTGATTCCGCTGTTGGACGAGGTGTCGTTCGAGGCGCAGAACATCGGCGCGGTGAACTGCATCCGTCGGATGAAGGACGGACGGCTGGTGGGGTATAACACCGACATTGAGGGTCTTCGTTCGTCATTCGGACAACTGTTGCAGGGCGCACAACCCGACGAAGCATTGGTCTTGGGTACGGGCGGTGCATCGCAGGCGGTGCAGTATGCCTTGGCGGAGCAGGGGATCGGTTATCAGCTGGTTTCGCGCGACGAGATGCGCGGAAATTACACCTACGACAATCTGCCCGTCGAGGTAGTCGGGGCGAGTCGTCTGGTGATCAACGCCACACCCGTGGGTACTTGGCCCGATGTGGAGGACGCGCCGCGAATCCCATACGCCTATCTTACGCCCGATCACTATTTGTTGGATTTGGTGTATAATCCCGATGTGACGACTTTCCTCGATTACGGCATGCAGCGCGGAGCGCACGTACTGAACGGACGCATGATGCTCGAAGTGCAGGCCGAAGCGGCTTGGCGCATCTGGAACGAATAAAATAGCGGAATTTTATATAAAAAGGGAGGCATCTTTTCGGATGCCTCCCTTTGTTTTGGGGAATCCCCTGTGGAATTAACGGATGCGCTTGCCGGCAGCCTTGACCTTCATGGCCTCGGTGTAAGCCGTGCGGCGTTTGTCGAATGTGAGTTCCTTCTTGAAATTGGTGACCTTTGCATCCTCGGCCATGATGCTCTTCTCGAAGACGGGTGCCGACATCGAGACGGGCTGCTGTGCGGCTTGGGTGCCGGGGTTGGGGTACTTCTCGACAAACTCCTTCGGATCGCTCGCCTTATCGACGGTGGCGGTTACGGGTGCGCCGCGGAAGAGTTTGGTGAAACGTCCCTCCTGATCGACGGCAAATGCGATGCCGACAACGGGCATGTCGTAGGGGGCACGCAGGATCGAGTAGGGAGGGGTTACCTTGGTCGGGCCGAAGCGGTCGATAACCATGGTGATGATCTGCTCGTCGGAGAGCGAATCGGCCTCTTTCTGGGTCATGAACGACGAATAGAACGTCGTACCCTCATCGAAGATGAAATCAACGGGAATAAATACGGCACCCTCTTTGGCCATGTTCTTGTAGCCGGGATCGAGTTCGGCCACGGCCATCGAATCGTAGAATTTGCCGTAGTTCAATGCGGCACGGGCATCGGAAGGCACGGCCTTGGCGGTGGAGAAACGAGCCTCGTAGAGTTGGGTGGTGATGGCACCGCTGTAATAACCGAATGCGTAAACGCGATACTCGGTTTCGGGGCTCAAGCCACGCATGTCGGCTTCAAAGGGACCTGTTACGGGGTCATTGACCATCGACATGAGGAATTTGGGCAGTTCTTCGTCCGTAAGGTCTTTGACCTGCTCGGTCGAAACACCCACCATGGCAAAAGGATCTTCGTTCGAGGGCATGATCATCACTTTGGCGGTGTAGGGCGTGATGTCCGAGATCCGGATGTCGATGACGTTGTCCGACGGAGGCACATCGCCCGTCTTGACGCGGACAAACTGAACGTCGGATTTCATGAAGGCGGTCTTTTCATCGACGGCATAGGCGTAGGCCACATAGGTGCGGTTGGCCAGTTTGTCGGTTGCCCAGACACACTCGCCGCTGGTACCCATCATATTGACGATTGATTCGGGGGTTTCGTCGAACATCAGATAGAGGGCAACGGCCTGATACCACTCCTCTTCGATGCGGGTGATGATCTGCTCATCGGTGGCATCGTCCGGGAACTCGATCACATCGTACGAATACATGCCTTCGTAGTTGTTCGGTTTGATGTTGAGATCGACCGTCACACCCTCGGCTTTGGCCTGGATGTCAAATTTGATGTTCTCCTTTTTGACGGGAAGCGTTTCGTATTCGACACGGGTAACCTCGGTCAGTTGCGTGTAGTCGGGAAGCGACACACCATATACATAGGTCGTGTATTTCTTGCCCGGAACAAGACCTTCAACGGGGTAGAGTTCCTGATCGCCCTCCTCCGAGTTTGACTCCATTAATTCGCCGAAGGGAACCTCGAAATCGACAGCCATCTGCTCGAAGTAGCGTTTGTCGTTGGCGACGAGATTCTTGTCGTCGGGGAACATATTGACCATGTCCGAGTAGAAGGTCATCACCACATAACGCATCGCCTTGTCTTTGGGCGTGATGTTGAAGTGTGCGCTCATCTCCGAGGTGTCCGTAAGTCTGACTTCGATCTGCTTGGAAGCGGCGGCCTGTTTTACCGTCAGACGGACATCGGCGGCTTTGGGATAGGTTGCCGTAAATTCGAATGTGCGGGGTTCGGGAGTTTGGTTCGATGCTACGGTGAACGAAATCTTGTCGCCGGCAACGGCTGCGGTCAGCCATTCGGGAGTCTCGGAGGGGGTAAGTGTCAGTTTCCCCTCTTTCGACGGGTTTTCAATGGTGTAATTTACCGTAAATTCACCCCCGGCGGCCTCGGCCTCTACGACGGAAGAGACCAATTTAATGACAGGTGTTTCTTCCGTGGGTGTGGGCGGAGCGGGTGGTACCACAACTTCGTCGTCATCACTACAGCCTACAAAGCCGAATGAATACATGGCGATGAACAATGCAAGCAAAAAAATCTTTTTCATAAAGCCAAAAAAAGTTTGTTATTAGGTTGATTTTTCCGGTTGTGATAAACTTTGAGTCGGTTCATCAAATCAAAATTAAGAATTTCGATTTAAACAAACAAGAGTTTTATGTCTCAAAGGCAACAGGATAGCCCCCAAAACAGATAACTGATTTTCGTAAAAAAACGCAAATGAATTTAACCTTTAAAGTTTGCCTTTTGGAAAAAGATCGGAGTGTAAGAAAAGAAAAAGGGACACCTTACATTTTGCAAGATGTCCCCTTTTTTGCGGACGGAATCCGCTTGAAGAAAAATTAGAACAATTTCTCCAATTTAGCTTTCAGATCGTCCTTCGAGCATGCGCCGACCTGCTTGTCCACCAGTTCGCCGTTCTTCAGGAAGATGATCGTCGGGATGTTGCGAACACCATATTTCATGGTGATGTCGTCGTTGTCCTCTACGTTGCATTTGCCGATTACGGCGCGATCACCGTACTCCTCTGCCAATTCGTCAACGATGGGAGCCATCATGCGGCAAGGACCGCACCACTCTGCCCAAAAATCAACTACCATGGGTTTACCCTGTGCTACGAGTTCGTCGAAGTTAGCCTGTTTAATTTCAAGTGCCATAGTTTCTAATGTTTTAAAGTGTTAGTAATGAGTTAAACAATCGTATAATTAATTTCGTTTTCGTCCAAATAATCCACCAACTGTTGCGTGAGTCCCAGTTTGAGGCTGCGCGAGGTGAAGTTGGCAATGACATGTGCCTCGCGGTCGAATACATTCACGCGGAGCAGGGTCTGTCCTTTCGATTTGCGGATGACCTTCAGCAGGTCTGTGCCGAGGGTCTTGCTCACATCCTCGATCGGAAGGCTGAGCGAGAGTTCCCTGATCATGTCGCGCACCTCGCTCAACTGCACGATCGACACGATCTTGAACTCCAATTCGTTTTCGTGGTAGGGCTTGGCTTGCACCTTGCCGCGGATGAAGAGGAAATAGTCGGGATACATCCACTGGCGGAATGCCTCATAATCCTTGCCGAAAAGGTAAAATTCGTGACTTCCGTTGTAGTCTTCCAACGTAAATTTACCCCACGGGCGGCCGCTCTTGCCGATCAGGTTCGATACCGAAGTGACCATACCCGCCAGAGCGATCTCCTGTCCGGCGAGGTGTTGCAGGTCGTCCAGATCGGTCAGTTGTGCCTTACACATGTGGTCGATGATGACCTTGTACTCGTCGAGCGGGTGTGCCGAGAGGTATAGTCCGATCACTTCGCGCTCCTTGGAGAGCACCTCCAACTGACTCCAGTCCTCGCACGAGGGCAGGGTGGGGCGTTGTATATCGACATCGCCGAAAGCCCCGAAAAGGCTCTGCTGGGCGTTGTTCTTTTCGTTTTGGTAGTTCTGACCGTAACGGATCAACTGTTCCAGAAAGGGTGTGGGGTTCGAGTTGCGCTGATCCACGCCGAAGAACTTGCTGCGGTGGAAATCGACAATCGAATCGAACGCTCCTGCCAGAGCGAGGTTCTCGATACATTTACGGTTCACGGAGGTGTAGTTCACACGCTCCATAAAGTTGTAAATATCGGTGTAGGGTCCGTTTTGTGTACGCTCGGCGATGATCTGATCGACGGCGGCCTCACCGACACCCTTGATGGCGGCAAGTCCGAAACGCACATCGCCCTTCTTGTTCGACGAGAATGTGCGGCGCGACTCGTTGATGTCGGGACCCAACACGCGCTTGCCCATACGCTTGCATTCGCTCATATAGAACGTCAGCTGTTTGATGTCGGCCAAGTTTCGGCTCAGCAATGCCGCCATGAACTCCGACGGATAGTGTGCCTTGAGATACCCCGTCTGATAGGCGACATAGGCATAGCAGGTCGAGTGCGATTTGTTGAAGGCATAGGAGGCGAAGGCTTCCCAGTCGCTCCAGATCTTGGTACAGATCTCCTCATCGTGACCTCTCTCCTTACATCCCGCGATGAATTTGGGCTTCATCTTGTCCAGCACGTCGCGTTTCTTCTTACCCATGGCCTTACGCAGCGTGTCGGCCTCACCTCCCGTGAAACCTGCCAACTTCTGCGACAGAAGCATCACCTGCTCCTGATAGACCGTGATGCCGTAGGTGTCGCTCAGGTATTCCTCCATGTCGGCAATCGGGTAGGTGACGGGCTCGGTGCCCTGTTTGCGGGCAATAAAGTTGGGAATGTACTCCATCGGCCCCGGTCGATAGAGGGCATTCATGGCAATAAGATCCTCGAAACGGTTCGGTTTGAGGTTCTTGAGGTGCTTTTTCATACCCGGCGACTCGAACTGGAACAAGCCCGTCGTCTCGCCGTTGGCAAATACTTCGTAGGTCTTCTTGTCGTCGAGCGGAATTTCGTCGATCTTGAGATCCACGCCGTGGACATTCTTGATGTTGTCCAAGGCATCCTTGATGATCGAAAGGGTACGCAGACCCAGAAAGTCCATCTTGATCAGGCCGACACTCTCGACCTCCTTACCCTCAAATTCCACCACGTTCAGATCGGCATCCTTGGCGATCGCCATCGGGGCGAATTTTTCCAAGTCGTCCTGTCCGATGATCACACCGCAGGCGTGCACACCCGTCTGACGGATCGAGCCTTCGAGTTTTTCGGCATATTTCAGCGTATTGCGGATCAGCGGGTTGTCCGAATTACGTTCGGCGGCCAATTCGGGCGACTCCTTATAGACGAAATCGAAGGGCGTTTCGCCGTGTTTCTTGTCGGGGGTCACCTTGTCGGGGACGAGTTTCGAGAGGCGGTCGCTTTCGCTCAACGGCAGTTTCTCGACACGCGCCACATCCTTGATCGCCATCTTGGGGGCCATCGTACCGAAGGTCACGATCTGTGCCACACGCTTCTGACCGTATTTCTGCACGCAGTAGTGCAATACGTCGGCACGGCCGTCCTCATCGAAGTCCACATCGACATCGGGCAGTGAGATACGCTCCGGGTTCAGGAAACGTTCGAACAGCAGGTCGTATTTCAGCGGGTCGATGTTGGTGATCTTCAGACAGTAGGCCACGGCCGAACCAGCGGCCGATCCACGACCCGGACCCACCGACACGCCCATATCGCGGGCGGCACGGATGTAGTCCCATACGATCAGGAAGTATCCGGGGAATCCCATCCACTCGATCGTCTCCAACTCGTATTTCAGACGCTTGGCGACCTTTTCGCCCAACTGCTTGCCGTAACGGATCTCCGCACCCTTGTACGTCAGATCCTTCAAATAGCAGAACTGCTTGGCAACCATCAGTTTGTCGGTCAGTTCCTTGTTGTCCTTGACAAGGTTTTCCAACTCCTCGACGGTCGTGCAGGCGTCGATATTTTTCAGCAGTTCTTCGTCCTCGAGTTTCTTCTTGAACGACTCCTTCAGTCCGTCCGCGGGGATCGGGAAATCTGCGGGAGGCGGGAAGTTGGGCATCAGGGGGGCGTGTACCAGTTTGTACTCCTCGACCTTGTTGGCGATTTCGACGGTTGTATCGAGGGCTTCGGGGTGATCCTTGAAAAGTTCGGCCATCTCTTCGGGCGATTTGAGATACTCCTGAAACGTATAGCGGAGACGTTTCGGGTCGTCCAAGTCCTTGCCCGTGTTGAGGCAGATCAGGTGATCGTGTGCCGGAGCATCCTCCGCGAGGATGAAATGCACGTCGTTCGAACAGATGTATTTGACGTTGAATTTCTTGGCTAATTTCAAGATTTCGGCATTGACTTTCTTCTGATTCTCATACACCTCGGCATCCTTTGTGGGATCACCCGACTTGTGGAGTTGCATCTCGAGGTAGTAGTCGTCGCCGAACACGCTTTTGAACCATTGAACCGCCTCCTCGGCGTGTTTCAGATCGCCGTGCATGATCGCCTGCGGAATCTCGCCACCCAGACATGCCGACGAGCAGATGATTCCCTCGTGGTAATCCTTCAGGAGTTGCTTGTCGATACGCGGTTTGTAGTAGTAACCTTCGGTGAACGAGTAGGAGATGATTTTGCACAGATTGTGATAACCCGTGAGGTTCTTGGCAAGAAGAATCAGGTGGTCGCCCGCTTTTTCTTCCTTGTCCTTCTCGAAGCGGTTTTTCACCACATAGCATTCGCAACCTAAGATCGGTTTGATTCCTTCGGCTGTGGCCGTATCGTGAAAGTTCTTCACACCATACATGTTGCCATGGTCGGTGATGGCCAGAGCGGTCATTCCCAGTTCCTTGGCACGTTTGACGAGGGGCTTGATGGCGGATGCACCATCAAGGATCGAATATTGGGTGTGGACGTGAAGATGTACGAATTGCGGCATGGTCGTGATTTTTTACAAGAACAAAGGTACAATTTTTCTTGAAATTCTCGTCATGGGAGTTGTAAATTATCATTAAAAGTCGTATCTTTAAAGTGCCAAAATGAAGGGATGCCGCCGATACGTTCGAAGGAGGTGTCGGGATTTTTCCCTTTATGATCCGTTCCTGCAAACTTAATTATTAACGCTAAAATCCAACAGTCATGAAAGAGGAAGCAATGGTTGTGTTGGCGGAATACAACAACACGATGCAGGCCGAAATGGCCAAGGTGATGTTAGAGAGTAACGGTATTGAGGTGTCGATGCGCAACGAATACATGGCCAATACGATTCCGACAGGCGCGATGCCGGTGCAACTGGTTGTCTGTGAGTCGGATCTCGAACAGGCAAAGGCGTTGCTTGTGGCGCGTTAAATCTTTGTTTTTTTGTAAAACTTTACTGACCGTCACGTTTTTCGTGGCGGTCTTTTTGTGAGATGATTCTGTCGGTGTCGAGACGAACGGATATTCCCGCGTTTTACAGCGAGTGGCTGTTTAACCTCATCAGGGAGGGTTTTGCGGATGTGCGCAATCCGATGAACCCCCATCGGGTGAGCCGTATCAATATTCGCCCCGAAGTGGTGGACTGCATCGTGTTTTGGACGAAGAATCCGCGACCGATGCTCCATGGGTTGGATCTCCTCGCACCGTACCGCTATTATTTTCAGTTTACGCTCAATTCCTACGACCGATTGATCGAACCCGGAATGCCGCGGAAAAAGGAGGTGATCGACACTTTCCGCGAACTCGCACGGCGTATCGGACGCGATCGGGTGGTGTGGCGGTATGATCCGATCCTTATGTCCGATCGGATTGATCTTGAGTCCCACATCCGCTATTTCGAGGAGTTGGCCGGACGCTTGGAGGGCTATACCGACCGTTGCGTGATTAGTTTTATGGATCTTTATCGGAAAATCATGCCCAATACCCGTACGCTGAATCTTCGTGCACCCACCACGGAGGAGATGATCCTCTTGGGCGAAAAGTTGGGTACGATTGCACGGCGGCACGGCATACGGGTGTTCAGTTGTGCCGAAGAGGTCGATTTGAGCGGTGCAGGCATCGAACACGGAGCCTGCATTGATCCCTTTCTGGTGGAGCAGGTGTGCGGTTATGAGATCGAGTGTAAGAAGGACGCGAACCAGCGCAAGGAGTGCCGTTGCGTGGAGAGTATCGACCTTGGAGCATACAATACGTGTTGCCACGAATGTGTCTATTGCTACGCCAATTTCAACCGCGAAATGGTGCAGGCGCAACACGCAAGGCACAACTCCGCATCGAGCCTTTTGGTCGGGGAACTGACCTCTGATGATGTGGTGCGGGAACGACCCGTCGGGCTGTTGAGGCGGCAAGGTCTGTTCCAATAAAAAACGGGGCGATCTCGAAAAGAGGTCGCCCCGTTTTGTGTTGCGGTTTGCTTAGCGCATCGGAACCTGTGCCTTGCCGATCAGACGGCCGTCGGTGTAGAGTTCCACGAGGTAAGTACCTGCCACGAATCCTTTGGAGTTGAAGTAGATGCCCACTTCGATGTCCTGATTCTGGTAGTCGATTTCACGCATTGCCGAGTACCCGAGCCGCTGACCTTCGAACTCGAACGAAGGCATGTCGGCCGTTGTCAGCAGATAACCGTCGGGGTGGTTGATGCGGACATAGATTTTGCGGTTGCCGGGGGTTGCCAGATCGTTGGCCATCAGCGAGAAGTTCACCAGCAGACGGCTGGCGTTTTTGATGCGCGATACTTCCTTGCTGTGGGCGTTGAGAGCCTTGAGCGAGATGGCGCGTGCCTTGATCACCGAACCGACCTTGACTTTGTTGTCCAGTTCGGCTGCCTTCTCTTCGGCCATGTCGGCACGGAGGTTGGCTGTGGAGATCTCCTTGCGGAAACCGACGTTCTCGGAGATGAGTTGCTTGTTGAGTGTGTTCAACGAGTCGATCTGACGGATGTAGCCCTTCATCAGCGTACGCAACGTACCGACCTCCTTCTCATATTGCTTGATCTTGGCGAGGTTCCACGAACGTTCTTTCTTCAGACGCGTCATCAGCGAGTCGGCTTTTTCGCGCTGGATCGTCACATCGGCCGAAAGCGAATCGTTCGACACGCGCAGATTGTCGTAGTCAGTCACCAACTGTCCCAATTCGTTCTGAATCGAGTCGCGGTCGGCCTGCAACAGGATGTTGTCGGCCATCTGCTGGCGGTGGATGCTGTAATAGAGGATCGACAGTGCAACCAGAACCACCGACAGGATGATGATCACGATGCGGTAGCCGCGGATGGACTTGTTGGCATCGGGTTGTTGATATTGGTAGTCATTATCCTCTTCGTATTCCGAGGAATTATAACCTTTTTGATTTTCTTCCATGATTTCTTGGTGTTTTATGGTTCAACGTAGTAAAGTCGGAAAATCTTGCCCGGCGCAGGTCGGGACGGCTTTTCTAACAAGGCTTATATAAGGTCAAAGGTACAAATAAATTTATCTTATCCTACTTTTCAGGGGATATTTTGTACCTTTTATGTCCGAAATGTAGGCTTGGACACTGCCGATTCGGATGGGAGATTCGATATAGAGCGGGATTTTGTTTTCGTCGTCGGAGATCCAGATCGTGAAAACCGTGCCGTCGGTGAACGAGAAGCCCTCGGTCGATCCCAACTCACACTCGAAGCGGAGCGTGCGGAATTTACCCATGTTGCGGATCTTTTTCACCTCGCGGCCGATGTAGCGGTAATGGATCGTGCGGATGGTGTCGGGCAGCAGCATCCGCATCGTCTCGACCCTGCCCTCCACGAAATCCTCGGCCTTGGCCGAGCGCATGTTGAAGAATAGCGAAATGGCATCGAGACTTTTCTCCTCAAGCGGCATCTGACGCGATTTTTCGGGATTTTGACGACTCCGCCAACGGGTATTGACCTGCATGTTGTCCCAGTCGTAGTCCATCCGGCTCTTATAGGTGTAGTCGCTCTCCTTCAGATCACTTTCGAAACGAACGGGACGCAGGCTGTCGGGATGGATATAGACCGTGTAGCGATCCTCCAACTTGAAGAACAGACGGTAGGCGGGCATTGTCTTGGCAAATCCCGTCACGTTGTAGCACTCGTGACCGGCGAGATGATCCTTCTTGGTTTCGACGCGTACCATGCCCACCTCCGTGTTGGGGAACATCTTCGCCTTGTAACTTATACGGTAGTCGAGCACTTCGCCCGGATGATAGAGTTGTGCCATGAGGGGCAGTGCGCCCAGCATGAGCAGTATGGTCAGAAAAAAGCGTTTCATAAAGAGCATTTCGTTTTAAAGTGTGGCGGGTCAGGAGATCCTCGAAAAGTCGATTTCTTCCCGTCCCGAATGTTTCCGTTTCAAATATTCCAGTCCGCGATGTTCGGGCAGCATAAGATGCGGGTCTTGTTCGAGAATCGCAATGGCCGCCTCGCGGGTTGCGGAGAGGATTTCCTGATCCAGAGTCGGGTTGGCGATTTTCAAATCGAACGCCTCTCCGCTCTGTTGTGTGCCGTTGATGTCGCCTGCACCGCGCAACTTGAGGTCGAGTTCCGCCAATTGGAAGCCGTCGTTCGTCTGGCACATTGCATCGAGGCGTGCCCGCGATTCGCGCGAGAGTTTTTCGCCCGACATGAGGATGCAGTAGGATTGTTCGCCGCCCCGACCCACACGACCGCGCAACTGGTGCAACTGCGAAAGTCCGAATCGTTCGGCCGATTCGATGACCATCACCGTGGCGTTCGGCACATCGACGCCCACCTCGATTACGGATGTGGCAACCATGATGTCCGCCTCGCCCGATTTGAACTGTCGCATCGACTCCTCCTTGTCCTGCGGTTTCATCTTGCCGTGGCAGATGGTCGTGACGTATTCGGGCAGGGGAAAATCGCGCGAAATGGCTTCGTAGCCGTCCGTCAGATCTTTGTAGTCCATCGTTTCGGATTCCTTGATCAGGGGGTAAACGACATACACCTGTCGCCCTTTTTTGATCTCCTGCCGCATGAATCCGAACAGACGCAGTCGGGCGGCATCGGTGTAGCGGACGGTGCGGATGGGGCGTCGTCCGGGGGGCAACTCGTCGATGACCGACACATCGAGATCGCCGTAGAGGGTCATCGCCAGCGTACGCGGAATCGGCGTTGCGGTCATCACCAAAATATGGGGCGGCTGGGCATTTTTTGTCCACAGACGCGCCCGCTGTTCGACGCCGAACCGGTGTTGCTCGTCGATGACGACAAATCCGAGGTTCTGGAATTTGACGCGCTCCTCGATGAGGGCGTGCGTGCCGATCAGAATGTCGATCTCGCCCGAGGCAATCCCCTCCAACGCCTCGCGGCGTTCCTTCGCCTTTGAAGAACCCGTCAGAATGGCGCATTTCACGTTCATCCCCTCCAACATACGCCGGAAATTGGCGAAGTGCTGGCGGGCAAGAATTTCGGTGGGAGCCATCATTGTCGCTTGGAAGCCGTTGTCCACCGCCAAAAGCATCGACATGAGGGCGACCATCGTCTTTCCCGAACCCACATCGCCCTGCAAAAGACGATTCATCTGATAACCCGTCACGGTGTCCTGTCGGATCTCCTTGATGACCCGTTTCTGCGCTCCGGTTAGCGGGAAGGGGAGTTTCTCGTTGTAAAACGTATTGAACGCATCGCCCACCTTCGGAAAGAGAAATCCGTCGGATTTGCTCATGCGGTCGGTGCGGTGTTGCTGGATGTTGAGTTGCACGCCCAGCAGTTCGTCGAATTTCAGACGGTTCTGCGCCGCAAGAAGCAGGGCTTGCGATTGCGGGAAATGGATGTTGTGCAACGCATCACGAAGCGAAATGAGGTGGTATTGCTGAATCAGGGAGTCGGGCAGGGGATCGGGAATGTGTCCGTCGGCCAATTTCCACGCATCGCACACCACCTTATACATGGCTTTGACGCTCAGTACGTTTGCCAACTTTTCGGTCATGGGGTAAATTCCTTGCATGCCGCTTTCGCTTTTGCGCGAGAGAGCCTGCTCGACGGTTTCGAGTTCGGGGTGTGCCATCTGCAATTCGCCGCGATAGAACGACGGCCGACCGAAGACGATGTATTCGCGTCCGACTTCGACCTTTTTCTCGATCCATTTCACGCCTTGAAACCAGACGAGTTCGGCCGCACCCGTTGCGTCCTGCGCGTAGGCCGTGAAGCGTTGTTTGCGTCCTTCGCCCGTAACGGATGTTCCCGTGATGCGGGCACGAAACTGAACGTAACTCAGGTCGGATGTCTCGTGAATCTCGCCGATCATGTAGTAGCGTGTGCGGTCGATGTAGCGAAACGGATAGTGCGCCAAAAGATCGCCCACGGTTCGGATTCCGAGTTCGTGATCCAGTACTTTGGCACGCGCCTCGCCCACGCCGGGAACGAATTTAATGTCGGTATCAAGATTATAGCCCACCTTTCAAAACATGCTTCTCATTTACAAAAATACAATTTTCCGTTCAAATTCCAACATTTGTGGCGGATTTAACCGCCGTGAGTCCCGATATTTTTTCTTCGGGCGGGTAAACCTTTCCAATTGCATGAAGAATTTATTACCTTTGTCTTTCCAAACGGGACGGACAGGTGCCTGCCCCGAAAAAAACAGCATTTGACATGAATCTTTCCGAATTTAAACGCCGTCCCGCATCCGAAGTGAGGATCGGACAAACTCTGATCGGCTCAGAATATCCCGTTGCCGTACAATCCATGACCAACACCCCGACGGCCGACACCGACAAAAGTGTCGCGCAGATTCGCCGTATTGCGGCGGCAGGGTGTCCGATCGTGCGTCTGACGGCACAGGGGCGAAAAGAGGGCGAGAATTTGGAAAATATCGCACGCGTACTGCACGAGGCGGGCGATCGCACGGCACTTGTGGCCGACATCCATTTCGTGCCGGAAGTGGCCGCCATTGCCGCCCGTTATGTGGATAAGGTGCGTATCAATCCGGGAAATTATCGCAACGAACACGGCGAGTTGGAGCATCTGATCGCCTTGTGTAAGGAGCGCGGGGTGGCACTGCGTATCGGCGTGAACCACGGTTCGCTCGGCAAACGTATCTTCAACGAGTACGGCGATACGCCCGAAGGCATGGTCGCCGCCGCCATGGAGTATCTGCGCGAATGCCGCAAATATGATTTCGATCAGGTGGTCGTTTCGATGAAATCGTCGAACACCCGTGTGATGGTTTATGCCTACCGTCTCCTGATCGGGGCGATGGACCGTGAGCAGATGCACTATCCGATCCATTTGGGTGTAACCGAGGCGGGTAACGGCCTTGAGGGGCGTGTGAAGAGTGCCGTCGGGATCGGTGCTCTGATGGGTGACGGCATCGGAGACACGATCCGTGTGTCGCTGACCGAAGCCCCCGAAAACGAAATTCCCGTGGCCAATATGCTGGTGGAGCATTTCCGCGAGCGTCCCGGTCATTTCGAAGTGAAGCATTCCGAGCGTTATTCGCCCACGGCTTTCCGTCGCCGCTCGAAGATCATGATCCCCGTGACGCATGACGAGCCGCACGACGGATTCCGCATCTTGGAAGCCGTGTCGGGAAACCCCACGGCCGAGTTGCGTGCCGCCATTCTCGATCTGGAACCGATGGATCAGCCCGTAATCGTCAAACGTGCCTATAAGGAGTCGAGTCTCGAATTGGTCGCCGTAAAGGCCGCCGCCGATCTGGGGCCGTTGTTGCTGGACGGACTGGCCGACGGCGTGTGGATCGACGCTCCGCAATTTACTGCCGAGCAGATCCGCGAGGTGGAACTTCTGATCCTGCAAGCCGCACGTGTACGTTTCTCAAGAACCGAATACATCGCCTGTCCGAGTTGCGGACGTACGCTTTACGATATTGAGGACACGCTCGCACGCATCAAGGAGCGCACGGGACACCTCAAAAACCTCAAAATCGGTATTATGGGCTGTATCGTGAACGGACCGGGCGAGATGGCAGATGCCGATTACGGATATGTGGGTGCCGCACCCGGACGCATCACCCTGTACAAGGGGCGTGAGGTGGTCGAGCGCAACATCCCGCAGGAGGAGGCCTTGGATCATCTGATCGAACTGATCAAACGCAACGGCGATTGGGTCGATTCCACGAAATAGAAACGTATCACCTCAAAAAGATTCCCGTTCCGTGATTATTCTTCCGAGTTCCTATCTTCCGTCCGTCGAGTGGTTTTCTCATCTGAAAAAGGGCGATGCCGTTATCGACTTGGGCGAGCATTTCATCAAACGTTCCGAGCGTAACCGCGCCCGCATCCTTTCGCCCAACGGGGTGATGGATCTCACGGCGCAGGTTGTGCGTGCCAACCGTCCGCGTACCCCCATGCGTGACATGCGTCTGGACTATTCGAAGCGTTGGCAGCATCAGCACTGGGGGGCTCTTGTCGCTTCGTATAAGGGTTCGCCTTATTTCGATTATTATGCCGATCTGATCGAACCATTCTACCGCCGCGAGTGGAAGTTTCTGGTAGATTACAACATGGAACTTTCGGAGGTGCTGTGCCGTATGGCGGGACTTGAGATGCCCCGCGTGTCGGAGACCTATCTGACGGCATCGGACGCAGATATTGACCTTCGTCCCAAGCAAAAAAAAGGTTCGGCATTTGTTGCCGAACCTTATATTCAGGTCTTTTCCGATCGGATGCCTTTCGCCGAAAATCTTTCGTTTGCGGATCTTTTGTTCGCAGAAGGGCCCGAATCTATCGCGCGATTATAGGCCGTCCGATATGGAGCGTCACGCTGTCGGCGAGTGATTCCGCCGACACCTTCACTTTGACTTCCCCCTTTACGACCAACGGCTCGGTCACAAACTGACACGGGGCAACCTCTTTCATCTCGACCGTATCCCGATTGACGAGCAACTGCGGCATGCCGACCGACGAATAGACGTGGAACGTCTGCGGCACGTCGGGACGCAGCGTGTTGTGTTTGTCGGCCAGATGCAACGTCTTGCGGTGTTTGTTCCACAGGGCGCGGTACAGAAAATAAATGTCCTTTTTGTCGCGGTGGTTCAGATCGATCATACCGCCGCAATTGATGCCGTAGGGACGGCGTACTGATCCGTAGTCGAACAGATTGTTGATCCACTGACCCCAGAACAGCGAGTCGTTGTTCAAATTACGGGTATAGCCCTCGTGAAAACGGGTCAGACGATCCTCCGGCAGACAGTCGCCGTTGAGGATATTCGTATTCGAATAGAGTTTGTGTCCCAGCATGCCCTCGCCGCCGTATGCCACACCCGACAACAGGTGTGACCAGTTTTTGCGCAGGAGATCCTTCCAGCGGACGACATCTTCGGTCGAACCGCGATTCCAACCCACATTTTGCTGCCAGACGATCAGATCGGTGATGAAGTTGATCGCACCGTCCTGATCGCTGCATGCTACGGTCGGACGTGACGGGTCGAGCGATTTGGCCTCCATGTTCAGACGCTGAATGTAGGCGATGGGGTTGTTGCCGCGGGTGTTCAGACGCGAGAAAATACCCCACATCACCACCGACGGATGGTTGATGTTCTGGGCGATGATCTCGCTGAGTTGCTGGATGCCGTTCTCCTCAAATTCGGGGGTCGGCAGATAGGCAATATCACTCATGAACGTGCGGTGGAACGGGATGTCGATCCATGCGAGCAGACCTCGTTCGTCGAGGCGGTCGTAGAGATAGGGACTGTGGGGAATGACCGCCGAACGGATGGCGTTTGCCCCCAAATCCCCGATGATCTCAAGGTCGGCGTCATAGTCTTTTTCGGTGAGAGAACCGCACGCGATGCGGTTGTCGTGGTAGAGCGTGACCCCGCGGATGTCGAATCGGCGCGAGTTGATCAGAATACCCTCTTGGGAGGAGTATTCCAGACGGCGGAATCCCGTGCGGATGCTCTCGAGGTCGATCTCCTCGTCACCGTTGAGGACGCTCACCGTCACCTCGTACAGGTCGGGGTGTTCGGGATCCCACAGACGGGGATTTTTCACTTCGAAATTAATCATGGCGGGACGGCCGTCCAGACGTATCTGCTGGGTTCTGGAGAATGCCACCTCGCCCGTGGGGGAGGTGATGGTCGTTTGCAGACGGCAGTTCGATGCGCCTTTTGAAATGAGATGCACTTCGGCTTCGCCCGTTACGCGCTCTTCCGAGACGTATTGCGGATGGATCAGGATGCCTTCCGTTCCGAGGTAGAGCGGTGAAATGGCGGTGCGTTCGGTGATGATGAGTTCCACGGGGCGGAAAATACCTCCGTAGAAATTCATGTCGGATCCCGTGGGCAGAAAATCGTTGCTCGTGTTGTTGTTCACGGACATGAGCAACTGGTTCTCTTCACCGTAGCGGATCTGGTCGGTGATCTCGAACGTGAAGGCGGCACTTGCTCCGACGTGATTGCCCACGTGGTTGCCGTTTACGAACAGGTCGGCGACACTCTGCACGCCGTAGAATTTCAGAAAAATACGTTTTGCCGCCCATTCGGTCGGAATATAGAGCGGATAAACATAGTTGCCGATGGTTTCGATCAGGTGATTCTCGGATGTCGGGTTGGTATTCCAACTGTGGGGCAGATTGACGTAACGCGCCCTGTCCGAGGTGTTCTCCGATTTGAAGAAGAACCGCCAGCCCTCGTTCAGAGGAATCACTTCGCGTGCCGAGACCGTCGTGAAAACGGTCAGCAGCAGAATTAATGTCGTGATGAGTCGTTTGGCCTTCATAATATATGTATGGTTTTCTGTTTCGGAATATAAACGAGGTTTAAAACGGGTTTATTTCGCTTTTTAAGGGAAAATATCTGTACAAAGATACAAAATTATCTCTTGTTTCCCGCATCTTCCGCCATGAAAACCCATCGGGCGGAATCGGGCCATGTCTCGGCATCGCTCCCGACAATTAGGTATTTCTTCGAAAAATAGCAGGAAAAGGGTTTCAGATCACCGATATTTTCCTTATATTTGTGTTTGTATAAAAACTTCTAAAACTATGTTCTCAGCAAAAACTTATATCGCTCGCCGCAGCGAACTCCGAACAAGAATCGGATCGGGTCTTATTTTGATACCGGGCAACATGTTCTCGCCCAACAATTACCCCAACAATGCTTATTATTTTCGTCAGGATTCGACGTTCCGTTACTTCTTCGGATTAAATTCGCCGGCATTGTTCGGTGTGATTGATGCCGATTCGGGAGAGGAGATGCTTTTCGGCAACGATTTCACGATGGAAGACATCATCTGGACGGGGCCGCAGCCTACTGTCAGTGAATTGGGCAGCCGGGTGGGTGTCACTTCGACGTTTGCCCTTGCGGCACTTGAGGCTGTTGTCCGCAAAGCCGTTGCACAGGGGCGTCGCGTGCATTATCTGCCGCCGTATCGTGGTGAAACGAAACTTCAGTTGTCGGCATTGTTGGGAATCAAACCCGAACTGCTCCACGACTACAAGTCGGTCGAACTGATGTTTGCCGTAGCCGAGATGCGCGAAATCAAATCGGCCGAGGAGATCGAGGCTTTGGAGCGTGCATTCCCGCTGGGTTACAAGATGCACCTCACGGCCATGCGTATGTGCCGTCCGGGTATCATCGAACAGAATATTTCGGGTGCTCTTGAGGGTGTCGCCCGCGGTTACGGTCAGGGCGTATCGTTCCAGTCGATCGTGTCGCAGCACGGTGAGACGCTGCACAACCTCCGTTCGGACGGTGTGCTGGAGTCGGGGCGCATGCTGTTGGTCGATGCCGGAGCCGAGAGTCTTGAGGGCTATTGCACGGATCACACGCGTTCGTATCCCGTAAACGGTAAGTTTACCGACCGTCAGAAGGATGTTTATAATATCGTATTGGCCGCACACGACCGCGTTCAGGAGATCGTTCGTCCGAACATGATGTTCTCCGAGATCCACAAGGCTTCGTACTTGTCGCTGGCCGAGGGTCTGAAGGGGATCGGCATTGTCAAGGGTAATGTACAGGATGCCGTTGCCGCCGGTACGATGGAGATGCTGATGCCTCACGGACTGGGGCACGGTATGGGTATGGATGTACACGACTGTGAAGTGGTCGGCGAGCGTTCGTTCTCGTTTGCCAATCTCGTGGATCGTGCCGTCAAGTCGGAGACCTGCATCTACCGTGCAGGCTGGCGCGTGAAACCGGGTACGGTCATGACCGACGAACCGGGTCTGTACTTCATTCCCGCACTCATCGACAAGTGTCGTGCCGAAGGTAAATATACCGATTTCATCAACTATGATCTGCTTGAGGATTTCAAGACTTTCGGCGGTATCCGTATCGAGGATGACCTGTTGGTTACCGAGACGGGCAACCGTTACATCGGCGACAAGCGTATTCCTTACTCGGTTGAGGATCTGGAAGCCATTGTCGGCAAGGACGAATAATCCGGAAAAAGAATACAAAAATAACGCTCCCGAATTTTGGTTCGGGAGCGTTATTTTTTTGAAAAAACCGTAGAATTACTCTTTCGTTTCGGGTGTCGGCTCTGCAGGTGCGGGACGACCCGACTCGAAGGTGTCTTTCTGGCGCACGAGACCTTCTTTCGCGGCGAGTTTTTCCATCAGGTGATAGGCGGCTTCATACTCGTTGGGAATGATGCCGTCAAGAATCGAATTTTTGATCACATCCTTGATGTCGCCGATGATGCGACAGGGACGGATGTCGTAGGTCTCCATGATGAGTTCGCCCGAAATGGGCGGCTGGAAGTTGCGCACGCGGTCGCGCTCCTCCAGATCCTTCATCTTGCGGCGTACGAGTTCGAAATTCGCCAGATAGCGTTTCACCTTGGCATCGTTGCCTGAGGTGATGTCCGCCTCGCAAAGCGTCATCAGCGACTCTACATCGTCACCCGCCTCAAACAGCAGACGGCGCACCGCCGAATCGGTCACCAGATCCTCCGAAAGAATGATCGGACGCAGGTGCAGGAACACCAACTTGCGCACGAACTTCATGTGTTCGTTCAATGGGAGTTTCAACTTGCGGAACAGTGCGGGTACCATCTTTGAACCCAACACCTCATGGCCGTGGAACGACCATCCGATTTTCGGATCGTAGGCCTTGGTGGCGGGTTTTCCGATGTCGTGCATGATGGCGGCCCAGCGCAACCACAAATCATCGGATTTCAGCGCAACATTGTCCAAAACCTTGAGCGTGTGGTAGAAATTGTCCTTGTGGGCATGGCTTCCGCGACGTTCCACCCCTTTGAGTTGCTGCATTTCGGGGAAGATCAGTTTCAGAAGTCCCGTCAGTTCCAGCAATTCGAATCCGATGGACGGAACGGGCGAGAGGACGATCTTGTTCAATTCGGTGATGATGCGCTCCTGCGAGACGATCTCGATGCGTCGGGCATTGCGTGTGATGGCATCGAAGGTCTCCTCCTCGATCTGGAATCCCAACTGCGAAGCGAATCGCACGGCACGCATCATGCGCAGGGGGTCGTCCGAAAAGGTTACATCGGGATCGCACGGCGTGCGGATGATGCCGTCCTCAAGGTCGTACATCCCCTCGAACGGATCGACCAATTCGCCGAACGAACCCTCGTTGAGCGACCATGCCAACGCATTGATCGTGAAGTCGCGGCGTAACTGATCGTCCTCCAACGTGCCTTGTTCGACGTGGGGTTTGCGTGAGTCGCGGGTGTAGGATTCCTTGCGGGCACCGACAAACTCGATCTCGTCGTTTCCCGAACGGAGCATGGCCGTGCCGAAGGTCTTGAAGACCGACACTTTGGTGTGGAGTTCGCGTCCGAGGGCTTCGGCCAGAGCAACGCCGTTGCCCGTCACGACCACGTCGATGTCGGTCGAGGGGCGGCGGAGAAAGTGATCGCGCACATATCCGCCCACAACGTAGGCTTCGACACCCTGTTCACGGGCGATGCGCGATATGCGTTTGAATATGGGTTTTGAAAGTGGCACTCGTTATTATTTCACATGTTTTTCGATCACGGTTTTCCACTCCAGATAACCTTCGCCGCTGAGGTGAAGACCGTCGTTCGTGAATTTGGGATCGAGCAAGCCCTGATCGTCGCTCAGGGCAGAATAGACATCAATGTACAATACGTTTTTGCGCTCTTCGCACAACGCTTCGATCATGCGGTTCGTTTCCGCGATCAAATCCTTCAGGTCCAACTCGTGCGAGGCGGGTTTCGGAATTTCGGGATTGGTCGGAAGCAGGCTGTGGACGAAGATGCGTGTCCACGGCGATTCTTTTTCGAAGCGTTTGATGACACGGTCGATGTTCGAGGCGATCTCGCGCGGAGCAACTCCGTGCATAAGGTCGTTGATGCCCACCATGAGGAAAATCTTCTTGGGGCGTCCGCCGATGATCGTGTCCAGACGATTCACAAGCCATGACGAACGATCGCCCGTGATGCCGCGGTTTTTGATGTGGCGGTTGCAGAACACTTCGTGCCATTCGCAGCCGTTTACCAGATCGTCGCCAAGGAACACGAGGCTGTTGGAATGTACGGGCAGCACTTCGAACTGACTGATCCGTTGGCCGTAATATTGACTTTGTGCCATAACCGACATCGTTGCAAAAAGCAGGATGACAAGCGTAAGGATTCGTTTCATGGATTGTTTCGTTTTTATTACCGTTTATAATTTGGTTTCGCGCAGGTAGAGGGCTACCGTATTTTCGAGACCCATGTAGAGGGCATCGCAAATCAGCGCGTGACCGATCGAAACCTCGTCCGTCCACGGAATGCGGCGCAGGAAGTACTTGAGGTTGTCGAGGTTCAGGTCGTGACCGGCGTTCAAACCCAGCCCCTGACGGCGTGCCTCTTCGGCGGCGGCGATGTAGGGTGCAACGGCCTTTTCGCGGTCGGTTTTGTAGTCACGGGCATAGGCTTCGGTATAGAGTTCCACACGATCCGCACCACAGACCTTCGCTCCGGCAACCATTTCGGGATCGGGATCGACGAAGATCGAAACACGGATGCCTTTCTCGTGGAAAGTGCGGGTGATCTTGGTCAGAAATTCGCGGTTTTTCAGCGTGTCCCAGCCTGCATTGGAGGTGATGGCGTCGGCGGCATCGGGAACCAGAGTAACCTGTGTGGGGACAACCTCGCAGACCAGATCGACAAACGAAGGAATGGGATTGCCCTCGATGTTAAATTCGGTGCGCAACACCTGTTTCAACTCGCGCACGTCGCTGTAACGGATATGTCGGGCGTCGGGACGCGGATGAACCGTGATGCCTTCGGCTCCGAAACCTTCGATGTCCAGTGCGGCGCGGGTCACATCGGGCATGTTGCCGCCGCGGGAATTGCGGACGACGGCAATCTTGTTGATATTTACACTCAGTTTTGTCATAAAATCGTTATCTTTGCATTTGACAATTAGGCACGGATGAGCGGGGTATGTCCCGATATTTGCGCCTTGACGTGGTAAAGTTACTTATTTTTCGATAAAATACCGATGAAAATCATACTTTTTTCCCGTCCTGAGGTAGG
>RCNH01000083.1_pt1 | contig 44219 bp, 28 predicted proteins | sample 2041161 | NCBI WGS metagenome assembly RCNH01 (sample SAMN09708215, study PRJNA481090) | Feces metagenome, whole genome shotgun sequencing project. | biome: feces | host: Leptonychotes weddellii | place: Antarctica: Sion Island | collected 2010-03-01 | reverse complement strand
AGATGTCATCGGGTATGACCTTCCGCTATATGTTCACCGGTAGCAGCAACACCGTATTCACCCTGCTGACCGACATGTTGCTCGTAGATCCCGACAAGGATATGGGTGGCATTCCCGAGGCAGCCGCTGCCCGCATGAGCAAGATGAACGAGATGGCTCGTCAGATGGCTACTCCCAAGAACTTCGTTGAGCTGCCTGCATTCGCAGCAAACGGTGCTGTGGAGGTTAAGCACGAGCTGGTCAACCTGGCTCAGGGCTTCATTCCTGCATCGGCTCCCCAGTTCAAGGTGAGCGGTGCCGAGGTGGTATTCACCCAGAAGACAGAGCAGCCTGCCGGCGGTTCGGCTACCGAGTTCACCATGAAGAAGACCGACGTAGCCTTGCTGGTACGCAAATAGGACTATTCGGGGGAGGCCGAACGGCCCGTCTGTGAGACCTCCCCTTATCTACTTAACGCAGAATAATTAAAACAGCATATAATATGCATAATAAAACGAAATCCCTGATTTTAGCGTCTCTGCTGCTGGCTGCCTGCTCGACAGACACCTTCCAGGAGATGCCCGGCAATGAGACAGAACAGCCTGTTGCAGTGACCAAAATCTGCAACTCGGCGGACGATGCCGTAGCCGGTTCACTCATCGTATATTTCGACGACGACGCCATTCCCCAGCTCGAGGCTTCGGCTCTCAACGCTGTACGCACACGTGCCACTATGACCCGTTCGGGTATCGAGTCTTTGGACGAGGTTCTCGACAGACTCCACGTTACAAAGCTGGAGCGTGTATTCCCCGAGGCAGGTATTCACGAGGCTCGTACACGTGCTGCCGGTCTGCACAAGTGGTATGTGCTCTACTTCGACACCGAGGAGGCCCTCGAGGAGGCTGCCGAGCAGCTCGCAGGCGTGGCTCAGGTATCGAAAATCCAGTATCGTACCCGTCTTTACAAGGCTTCGGACTGCAAGGCTTATCCCTTTGAGCCCGCAACCGCTACTCGCAGCTTCGTGCAGTCGGACTTCAACGACCCCCAGCTGCCCTGGCAGTGGCACTACATCAACAACGCCGATATGGCTGTTGCCAACACTTCGGTGGCAGGTGCCGACATCAATGTGGCTGACGCATGGAAGCTCACCGGTGGTGACCCCCGCGTCATCGTGGCTATCGTCGATGAAGGTGTGAAGCACACCCACCCCGACCTGGCTCCCAATATGTGGACCGACAACGATCCTTCGTCGCCCACCTACGGCCAGCACGGTTTGAACTTCGTCACCAACGGTCCCGTCAGCTGGAACCAGAGAGGTGACTCGGGTCACGGTACTCACGTGGCAGGTACTGTCGCAGCGGTGACCAACAACGGCATCGGTGTTGCAGGTGTTGCAGGTGGTACCGGTAAAGGCGACGGTGTTCGCATGATGTCGTGCCAGATTTTCTCGGGTAGCGATCGTGGTGATGCCCTCGTATCGAGCCGCGCCATCAAGTATGCTGCCGACCACGGTGCTTCGATTCTCCAGTGCTCATGGGGTGTTGCAGGCGGTCTGATTACCTCGGACAACGTCTACAAGAAATCATCGCCCATGGACTTCGAGGCCATCAACTACTTCATCGCACAGAAGAACTGTGACGCCATTGACGGTGGTCTGGTAATCTTCGCAGCAGGTAACGAAAGCACTCCCATGTCGGGTTATCCCGCAGGTTACCGCGACTATATTTCGGTAACATCGTTCGCTCCCGACTACCTGCCCGCAGCCTACACCAACTACGGCCCCGGCTGTAACATCGCAGCTCCCGGTGGTGAGACCATGGGTCTGAGCGGTGGTCAGCGCGCCGGTGTCCTCTCGACTCTGGTATCGGAGTTGAACAAGGGTGCCGACTATGGTTACATGCAGGGTACCTCGATGGCTTGCCCCCACGTGTCGGGTGTTGCCGCTCTGGGTCTCTCGTATGCACTCAAGCAGGGCAAGAAGTTCTCGGTAGAGGAGTTCAAGTCGATGTTGCTCACCTCGGTGAACGAAATCAACTCTCACCTGGTAGAAGGTTCGAAAACGACCATTCCCGATGTATCGATTTACTACGACAAGATGGGTACCGGTATCATCGATGCATACCAGTTGCTCATGCAGATTGACGGTATTCCCTGTCTGAAGGTGAACATGGGTGATGTAGCCCTCATTCCTCTGACCAACCACTTCGGTCAGGAAGCTGAGGATTTGACCTACACCGGTGTCGAGATGTCGGAGGCCGACATGGAGAAACTCGGTATCAAGGACGCTCCCCAGATGTACAACGGCAAACTGATGATTAAGTGCACCAAGCCCGGTGTTGCCCACATCAAGGTTTCGGCTGTTGCAGGTGGCAAGAAGCCCGGTAACGACTTCGTTATGGGTGGTATGGTCATCACCAAGGAATTCGCTGTCATCGCACGCGCCAACAGCGCAGCTAACGGTGGATGGTTATAATCAAATAAACTGTCAATTCAATGAAAAAATACATTTTATATCTGCTCGCATTCTTGTTCATGGGTTTGTCATTCACCAGCTGTTCGGACGATGACGATGCAAACTGCTCACCCAAACCCATCGTTGGCGAATGGCGTATGGTATCGTGGTCAGACACCTCGGTAGAAGGTATGAAGGTTTACCTCCATCTGACTCCCTGCTCGACTTTCGAGTTGTTCCAGCGTATCGAGAATACCCACTACACCAAGTACACCGGCAGCTACTCGGCTTCGGCCGGCATCCTCTCGGGTGTTTACAGCGATGGCGAGTCGTGGGTAACCGACTACAAGTACTCGCTCAGCGAGGACGGCAACACTCTCACTCTGGAGACCGTCAACGAGCCTGTCGAGACCAGTGTTTACACCCGCACCATCATTCCCGATGATGTGAAGAACACCAAATCGACTCGCGCTCCGGCCAACACTCGTCGTGTCCTATAATCGGAGTAAATCCCCAACCAGGCAGAATCCGTTCTGCGACTCAAAAAGTTCATTCTAATTCTTTTCAACGGCCCACTCCGACACGAAAGTCGGAGTGAGCCTTATAAAAAAGACGACAATGACCCATTGATTCGCCGGACGGATTCTGTTTTTTCACCTAAAAAAACTAACCAAAAAATTTGATGGACGTATGGAAAATTTCTGCAAAAGACTTGTTTCTAGTCTCTTTCTCTTGACAGCCGTCAGCCTTTTCGGCGGTTGTGATGACAACGAAATCACAACAGGCCCCTCAATGCCCGGCATCACGGTAACCGAGAACGAATTTTCGGAATTCTATGAGGTGACTGCCCCCAAGGAGGCACAGCCCGGAGAGACAGTGAGTGTAGGTGTAGTCGTTACCGACGAGAAACACTATGTAGAGTTCGTAACCGCCAACAACGTGGCATGTACTCGCGTTGAAGGCGATTTCCGCAACGGTACTTATGAATTCAAAATGCCGGACAGCCCCGTGAAAATCGGTGTCCTCATCAGAGAATTCAAAGCCGAAGAATATCCCATCAAGGCCGAAGATACAAAAGAGTACACCATAAAGGCTCCCAAGACTGCCGAAGCCGGCAAGACTGTCGATGTGGAGATTGTCGTCAGCGATGGCCTTTTCACCGTCAGCGCGTGCCTCTTCAACGGCAAGCCTTGCGACCTGGTTTCTGCCAAGGAGATTACCTGGCATTATAGCTTCGTCATGCCAGCCGAGGCTGTGGAGCTGACCGTGGAGACCGACCTCGATAAACACATCATCAGTCTGAAGAAGGGTGACAACACCTATCTCAGAATGTTGAACTGCTGCGATGACTGGGAGGCTGTTCCCCCCGTATTCGACGAGTCGAAGTACGGTATCGTAAAATTCCTGTGGGGCGCAGAGCTGGGCTTCAATGCCACACTGACCATCACCGGACAGACCACAGGCACAGAGCTGCCCTACGAGTGGACAGACAAGGACTACAGCTTCGGTAAGTGCTGGCAGTGCGTAATGCCCGATGAGCCTATCTTGCTCGAGACAAAGGGTGTCGAGAAAACAGACTATCTGGGCAAGCCCTTTGTGGGTGAGTACCGCGGTGTGGCTCTGGTTGCCGGCAAGACATCGCCCGTGAAAGGCTCGTCTTCGGACTTCACCCTCTCGCTGAAGAGCAACACCTCGTTCGTTGCAAAATCGACCGATGCCAACAAGTTCGATTTCGATGGTTGCTACTCGTTCAACGACAGCGACAACACCTTCGACTACATCGCCGAATTCAGCGATGACGGCTACGGTGAACCCGATTTCGGTGTCAGCGGTACATGGCTCACCGATGGTGTGATGTATGTTCACGTGAACAACCTCCAGAACGACAAACCCGAGAACAAGAGATTCTATCTGATGCACACCTCGGAGTTCACGAGCGTGAGCGTGGCCGACAACACCTACGGTTCGCACTATCTCGTGGAGATGAAGCGTCAGGACAAGACCGTATGGTTCTACCTCGAGCCGCAGACCCACACCATCACTCCCGTGGAGTTGACCTTCACCAAAGGCAGTTCGATTGGCGAGGCTTGTGAGGCGCTGGTAGCTACCGATGGCAAGATCCTCTTCAAGTATTCACTCACCTCTGCCAACGACAACGCTGTATTTACCACCAGCGGCAAGGAGGCAGGTACATACACCGGTGCTTCGGGCGAATCCGAGCTGACACTCGACGGTTTCGGCAACGCAACACTCGGTGCTGCGAAGGGCACTTACACCATTCAGGGTTCTATCGTTTCGGTAACCATCAACGGTGCGAAGACCGACTACCAGATTGACATCAACAAGATGACCTACGTCAAAGTGGTAGCGGGCGAATGGGACGGACCCAAGACCTTCAACGCTGAGTTCACCAAGGAGTCGGGCATCGCCGTAATTTACGGCAATCCCACCAAGGGTTCGTTGAGCATCCGTCTGGATACCAACTTCAGCGGTAAGGAACAGAAGGGTGCAGTAAAGGTTATGGCTTCAGTTTATGACACCGACTCGTCCCACAACACGGAGATTGCCAACAGTGCCAAGACATGGAGCTATGATGTGAGCACACAGACTCTCATCGTCTCTCGCCTGCTGGTCGGCACCGAGGATGGTCGAAGCACCGAGCGTATAGACCTTCGTTTCAAGGTTTCGGCAGACAAGAAGACCCTCACCTTCGAGGAGGACAAGTTGTTGCGTGCCACTTCGGGTGGTAACAACACCTATCTCAAACTCAAGGGTGTGGAGCTGAAAGCCCAGTAATCAGGCTGACAGCCACAAATAGCAGACAGCGGACAAGTCAATGTCCGCTGTCTTTTTTTGTGGCTGTATCATCGGGTGGAGGGAAGGGTGCGTTGCTCAGGGTTGTGTCTTGCTCGCAGAGGACTCCCCTACTGTCGTTTATTGAGTTCGGAGTATAGGTTACACTCCATTCGGCACAAACACCGTCAAAAGGGAGGAAAAGCAGCAAAAAGGGTTAGGTGAATGAGTATGGCAGAGTGTTCGCAACCCAAACGGCTCTCCGCAGGGCAAAAAAATATCCCCTCCGACACAAAATCGGAGGGGATAACTTTATCAGAGAGGATTGTCCCGTTACTTCTTGATGGTCTTCATCATCTCCTCAACGGCACGAACCAACTGCTGGTCCTCACCACGCAACTGCGATTCGGGAGTGTTGTAGATTTCGATGTCGGGCTGCAACTCCAAATTTTCGAGGTAGCGACCCTGCATATCCTTCATACCCACCTCGGGAATACCGAAGACAATGGTGGGGTCAATCTGGGTCTCCCACCATACGGCGGTCATCGTACCCGGAACGGGAGCACCGATGAGTTTACCCAGCTTGAGGGTCTGGTAGGTCCAGGGGAAACCGTGTGCATTGGAGTAGTTGTCCTCGCACATCAGCACACACGAAGGCTTCGTCCAGCGGTTGAAGGGGTCGTTACCGACGAACTGACCGCGGGGCATGAACTTGGCAAAGACCTCACCGCTGAGCAGGATGGCCAAATCCTCGTGCAGCCAGCCACCGCCATTGTGACGGGTATCGACTACCACGGCCTCCATGTTGCGGCAGTGTCCCAAAAGGTGAGAATAAACCTCGCGGAAGCTCTCGCTATCCATGCCCTTGATGTGGACATAGCCGACCTTGCCACCCGAAAGTTTCTCGACCATCTCGCGCTTGCTCTCCACCCAACGGCGATACAGCAGGCGGTTCTGTGCGCTTGCCGAGAAGGGTTTTACCTCCTCCTCGAAGCGTTTCTTGGTCTGGGGGTCAAAGACGGTCAGCAGGACGCGCTTCTGCACCTTGCCACTCAACAGAGGATAGTAATCCTCGCCCTCCTTGATGAGCTGACCGTTGATTTTCTCGATGACGCAACCCTCCTTAATCTTGGAGTTCGCCTTGTCGAGGGGTCCGCGTTTGAGGATTTCGGCAATCTTCAGACCGTCACCCTTATAGTTGTTGTCGTAGAATGCACCCAGATAAGCGGTCTCGGGGCAGGTTGTGGTGGCGAAGTAACGCGCACCGGTGTGCGAACCGTTCAGCTCGCCCAGCATCTCGGACAGCATCTCCGTAAAGTCGAAGTTGTTGTTGATGTGCGAGAGGTACTTGCTGTACTCCTTCTGATAGCCCACCCAGTCGATACCGTGGATTTCGGGGTCGTAGAACTTGTCGAGCACCTGACGCCAGGTGTGGTTGAAGATATATTCGCGCTCCTCGGCAGGACGATAGGTGAATTCGGCACGGAACGAGATGGGCTTCTGGCTGTTGTCGTTCATCGACACCTTCTTGATGCCGCCACCTGTCAGAAGGTAGATGTTCTCGTGCTTCTTGTCGGTGCGCATGGCGTTGCCACCCACGCCCTTCAACACAATCTTCGAGGAATGGTCCTTCAAGTCGTGTACCCAGAGGTCGCTACCCCCCTCGAACGAGGTGAGGTAGTAGAACTTGTCGCCCTTCTTGTTGAGTATTCCGTCACGCAGGTTCGAAGAATTGACCGTCAGACGCAGAACGCGGTATTTATTGTTCTCCAAGTCGAACTTCAGAGGCTTCACCTCGTCCTTCTTCTTGTCGTCCTTTTTGGCGTCTTTCTTGTCTGCCGACTTATCGTCTTTCTTCGACTTCTTGCCGTCCTTCTTTACATCTTTCTTGTCGTCCTTCTTCTCGGCCTCGGCCTTCTCTTTTTCGGCCGCCTTCTCCTGCTCCTCCAGGAGAGCCACCTCCTCCTTCGAGAGGAGGAACTTGTCGTAAGCCTCGCCATCGAAGAACATGATATAAGCATCGTAGTGAGAGCCCCAGCTACCGTGGCTGCGGTAACCCTGACGGTCGGACTTCCAAATCATCGCCTTGCCGTCCATTGCCCACTTCATGCCCGAGTCGGAGTAACCGCTCTCGGTGAGGTTGGTCATCTCGCCACTACCGTCGGCCTTCACCAGCACGATGTCGGGGTTCTGCCAGCCGCCCACCGAGATGTAGCGTGCCAGGAACCACTTACTGTCAGGTGCCCATTCGTACTCCTGGTCACCATCGGCATAAGAGTAGTTGTACTTACCCTCCAAGACGGTGCGCACCTTCTTGCTCTTGAGGTTGATGACGCGCAGCGTGGTACGCTCCTCGAGGAAGGCCACCTCCTTACCGTCGGGTGAGAATGAGGGCTGGAACGAAGCCTTGTCGGTCTCGACCAGAGCCTCCTCCTTCAGTTCGTGGGCATAGGTGAAGAGTTTGTCCTCCTTGCGGACAAGATCGGTCTTGTAGATACCCCAAGTCTTACCGCGCTCGGCAGAGTAGACCAGCGAACGACCATCGGGCGAGAAGCTCAAATCGCGCTCCTGCTGAGGGGTATTGGTAATCTGACGGGTGGTCTCATACTCGGTCGAGGTGACGAAGACATCACCGTGAACGATGAATGCCACCTCCTTACCGTCGGGCGAGACCGCCAAATCATAGGCACCACGGCGCAGGGTGTGGTGCTCGACCTGATTTTCGAGGTTGTCGGCCACAATCTTCACACTCACCTTGCGGGGCTGCTCGCCCTCCTTCACGGTGTAGATTTCACCATCGAAGCCGTAGCAGAGCGTACCCTTCTCATCGGAGGAGAGGAAACGCACGGGGTGGGTCTTGTGACGGGTAATCTGGGTCTTGTGCTTGCCCTCGAGGTCACTCTTATAGATATTGAAGCTGCCATTTTCCTCGCTCAGGTAGTAGAACCCCTGCTCGTCGGGAGTCCACACGGGGTTGCGGTCCTCACCGCGGAAAGTGGTAATCTTCTTATAGGTGCGTTCGCCATCGAGCGATGCCATCCATACATCGCGTGTGATGGACGACTGATGGTGCTTACGCATGGGGTCCTCATAACCCTTCTTGTCGTGGTAGAGCATCTTGTCGCCCTTCTTGTTGAGTGCGACATTCTCCATCGCCAGTGACGAGAACAACTCGGGACGCTCACCCTTGAGGCTCACCTTATAGATTTGGGGGAACATCGACGAGGGGAACTGGCTGTCGTTGACGTCCTGCATCATGTTGGCCGTGTAGAGGACATGCTCGTTGTCGAGGAAGGTCTCGGGCATCTCCTTGGTCGAGTGGGTCGTAAGACGTGTGGGTACACCGCCCTCACGCTCCATCACAAAGATGTCGAAGCTGCCGTTACGGTTCGAGGCGAAGGCAATTTTCTTGCCGTCGGGCGACCAGATGGGTTGGGTGTCGTGTGCCGGATGGGTAGTCAGCTGTGTGGCGCGACCGCCTGCCGTCGGCACGGAATAGATGTCTCCCTTATAGGTGAAAACAATGGTTTCTCCATCGGGAGAAATTTGCGGATAACGCATCCACTGGGGCGCGTTGTCGGCAAACACTCCGGTTGAGAACAGGAGTGCAGAGGTTAATAGGGAAAGAAATTTCATACGTTTTGGGTATTTATATGAGGTAAAGATAAGTCTTTATTACCAAATAACGGGGCTGTGACCCACTTTTTTCGGCAAACAAGGATTCTTTTCACAAAAAAGGGCAGAAGCCGACACCCCACAGGCATCGGGATACTGTCCTTTGTAGAAGTTGATAATCAGCCGTGAAGCGATTACCTACATCACATGACGCAAAATCGCCTCCACCTTGTCGAGGGTGACGATGCCGTGCTCGCCCAACTTCCAACCGCGTTGGCGGAAGCGTTCGACAATGGTGCGAATGGTCGGCTCGCCGATGCCGTAGTCCGAGAGGTGGATTTTCATGCCCACCGACTCGAAGAACTTCTCCGTGCAACGGATTGCCGCATCGATACGTTCGTCTGTCGAGCCTTCACGAATGCCCCACACGCGCTCGCCATACTGCAACAGCTTCGCCTCCTTCTCGCGGCGCATGACGTGCATCACGCCCGGGAAGACAATGGCCAGCGTGACACCGTGGTCGAGACCGTGGAGTGCAGTCAGGTCGTGGCCTATCATGTGGGTAGCCCAGTCCTCATCGACACCCATGGCTATGAAGCCGTTGAGTCCCATAGTGGCGGTAATCATATAGTCGGCGCAGTCGTCATAGGAGCGTTCCTCGCCCAGAAGTCGGGGTGCCACCTCGATGAGGGTCTGCAACAAGCCCTCCGCCCAGCGGTCCATCACACGGGTGTGGTTGGCGGTGGTGAGGTACTGCTCCAAAGTGTGGGCGTAGATATCCACCACACCATTGGTTATCTGACGCTTGGGCAGCGAATAGACCACCTCGGGGTCGAGAATGGAGAAGCGCGGGAAGACCAGTTCGCTCCCAAACGAGTGTTTTTCCTGCGTCTCACGGCGCGAAATCACCGCTCCGCAGTTCATCTCCGAACCTGTGGCGGGCAGAGTCAGCACCGTAGCCAAAGGCAACGCCCGAGTTACCTTCGCGCCACTCACGAGCAGCTGCCACGGGTCACCCTCGAAGCAGGTAGCCGCCGCGATGAACTTCGTGCCGTCGATAATCGAACCGCCACCCACTGCCAGCAGCAAATCAATCTTTTGGTGTCGGCAAATCTCCACGGCCTTCATCAGAGTGGCGTAGTCGGGGTTGGCTTCGATGCCGCCGAACTCCGTCACCTCGCAATCCGACAGTGCCGCCATGACCTGGTCATAGACACCGTTGCGCTTAATCGAGCCACCGCCATAGGTCATCAAAACACGTGTACCGGCCGCCACACGCTGCTTCAGGCAGGCAATCTGTCCCTTGCCGAAAAGCAACTCGACAGGATTTCTAAATCTAAAGTTGTTCATAGTCCTCAAATTTTTACCACCCACGGATGTTCGCCCGTCGGCAGTTCAAATTTAAGCAAATTTATCGCAGGCTCACACTTTGGCGGCCGGCAAAACGCGAAATAATTATCAAAAGTGTGGGGAGGGAGGGCTTCGGGCAGGAGTTGCGCCCGTCATACGGGAGGGGATAAAACAAAAAAAGAGAGTTCAAAATTGAACTCTCTTCGTGAGCGGAAAACGAGACTCGAACTCGCGACCCCAACCTTGGCAAGGTTGTGCTCTACCAACTGAGCTATTTCCGCATAAGGTCTTTTCATCAATCGGAAGTCATTGTTGGTAGGACTTATTTCCCGATTGCGTTGCAAAGGTAGTACAAATTTTTTAGTCTCCAAATTTTTGAGAGAAAAAAATCGAATAATTTTGTAAAGTTTTTTAGAAATGCCTGATTGTCAGCCGATTTTTTTGCGATGATTTTTTGCCATTTCGGTCGCAAAACTCCCATCTTCGGAAAATCGCCACAAAAGCCGCACATACCTATATAATAAAAAAGAGATGACGACCCGTTGTGGGGCGTCATCTCTTCCTTTTATTATTCTCGATTCGGAATTAGCGAACTTTGAAATCCTCGTCAGCACGAACGGGAATAGGCATCTTGGCGTAGGTACCGTCCTCCAACTTCTGGCGAACAGCCTTGAAAGCCTCGATGGTCTTGTCGACATCCTCCTCTGTGTGAGCAGCGGTAGGAATGACACGCAAGATGATTTCGCCCTTCGGGATAACGGGGTAGATAACCATCGAGCAGAAGATACCGTGGTTCTCGCGCAGGTCAACAACCAGGTTGGTAGCCTCGGGAATACCACCCTTCAGGAATACGGGGGTAACGGGCGAGTTGGTAACACCGATGTTGAAGCCGTTGGCAACGAGCTTGCCCTGCAGCGAGCGAACAATCTTCCACAAGTTCTGCTGGAACTCGGGGTGCTCGCGGATAAGCTCCAGACGCTTCAGTGCGCCGATAACCATAGGCATGGGCAGCGACTTGGCGTAGAGCTGTGAACGCATATTGTAACGGAAAAGGTTGATGAGCCATCTGTGACCGCTGACGAATGCACCGATACCGGCCATCGACTTTGCGAAGGTATTGAACAGTACATCGACACCGTCTACGACACCGAAGTGCGAAGCAGTACCTCTACCGCCCTCACCCATGGTACCGAAGCCGTGAGCATCGTCTACCAACAAACGGAACTTGAAGTCCTTCTTCAAAGCTACGATTTCGTCGAGCTTACCCAGGTCACCCTTCATACCGAATACACCCTCGGTGATGACCAGAATACCGCCCTTCTGCTCCTCAGCCAGGTCGGTAGCGTGCTGCAACTGCAGGCGCAGCGACTCCATGTCGTTGTGACCATAGACAAAACGCTTGCCCTTGTGCATTCTCAGACCGTCGATGATGCAGGCGTGAGCCTCGGCATCGTAAACGACTACGTCACGAGGAGTGAGCAGGCAGTCGATGATAGAAATCATACCCTGATAACCGTAGTTCAAGAGGAAAGCGTCTTCCTTGCCTACGAAAGCAGCCAACTCGCGCTCCAGACGCTCGTGGTAAACGGTCTGACCGCTCATCATACGAGCACCCATGGGCGCTGCCATACCGAACTCTGCTGCACCTTCGGCATCAGCCTTACGTACTTCGGGGTGGTTAGCCAGACCCAGGTAGTTGTTCAAACTCCAGTTAAGCATCTCCTTGCCGCGGAAGCGCATGTGAGGACCGATTTCACCCTCCAATTTGGGGAATGCATAATAACCGTGTGCGTACGACATGTACTGACCGATAGGGCCGCCTGCATTTTTCTCAAGGCGTTCAAAAATATCAACCATTTCTTATCTTTAATTTTGAATTTAAGTTTCTTGTTCTTATCGGGTTTTCCGCTTATCGGAGGGTGTTCCGAAAACCACCGCGAGGGGGTGACGGAAAATCGTTAATTTTAATCGTTCAAAGGTAGCCGTTTTTTGCTCCTTTCTAATACGTATTTATACGTATTTGTTCCTCCGTTCCTATATTTATTATAGGAAATCGCTCACCGAATGAGGGTTGTGCGCCCGTTTTTTTCGACAGCGAAGACCTCCCCGGAGGAGAATTTACTCGCCCCCGACTTTATCTTGCAGGGCTGCGATGCACCTCTCCGTTGACCTTCACAATGTCCTTGACGATGTGACGAATGGTCTCCACATCGTGCGACACCATGATGATGGCCATGCGGCGGTTGAGCAGTTGCAGGGTGGAGTACAGCTCGTTTTCGAACTTGTTGTCCACGAAGTTCGACGGCTCGTCGAGAATGAGCAGTCGGGGAGCGGAGATGATGGCGCGACACAGCAGGGCACGTTGCATCTGTCCGCCCGAAATCTCACCGATGGGGCTGTCCGCCACCTGTGCGATGCCGGCTCGCTGGAGCATACGGAATGCCAAAGCCCTGTCCTCCGACGAGAAACGGGTGCGGAAACCCTTTCTGCCCTGTAAGCCAGACAACACCACTTCGAGTACCGAAATGGGGAAGGCACGGTCGAAATTCGACTGCTGGGGCATGTAGCCGATGAGCTGTTCGCGTCCGCGGAAGAGGGTGGGCGAGAGGGTGATGCGGCCGGTGTAGTGCACCGTGCCGAGTATGGCCTTGACCAATGTGGTTTTGCCACCTCCGTTGGGGCCGATGATGCCGATGAAGTCGCGGTCGCCGATGGTGAGGTTCACATCGCTCAACACCTGATGACCGTCATAGGCGACACCTACGTTTTCGAGATTGATGAGTGTCATAATCCGGTGATGATGTGGGTGATGTGCAGAATATTTTCGATGACCTGCTCTTTCAACGGGTCTATCTCGACGGCTTGCGCTTCGATGTCGCGCGTGATGGTCTCCACGGCCGAACGGGGGTACTGAATCTGATACATCACACAACGGACATCGTTCCGGCGTGCCCAGTCGATGAGCGTAGCCATACGCTTGGCGGAGAGTTCTTTACCCTCGTGCTCGATGGCCACCTGCTCGATGTGGTAGTCGCGTGCGTAGTAGGTCATCGCCGGGTGGTAGATGACAAAGTGGCGCACATCGCTCGCTGCGATTTTCGCTCCCACGAGCGAGTCCAACTCCGAGAGTCGCTGTTGCAGAGACTGATGGTTGGCGGTGTATTTCGTCGAGTCGGGATATTGGCGGTGAATGGCCTCGTAGGCGTTGTGTGCCATGATTTTGAGGGCACGCGGCGAGGTCCAGATGTGGGGGTCGATGCCGTGGGCGGCATGGGGCTGCTCCCCGTGGTGGGAACAGCTGCCTTCCATGAGGTCGATGCCGCAACTCAGATTGACGACTTTGCCCGTTGCGGATTCGTGGTCGTCGAACTTCGAGAGCAGGCGTTGCTCAAAGGCAATCAGACCGGTGGAGAATATCAGACGCGAGTCCTCCAAATCGGAGTACTGACGGATGGTCGGCTCGAAAGTCTCGGGGCCTGCACCCGAGGGTACCAGCACCGTGATGTCGAAATCTCCGGCGGTAATCTCCTCCACAATGTTCTTGAGCGGAAGAATCGACACACTCATCCGCTCCTTGTCGGAGGCAGGTCTTGTCGCACACGATACGAGTGTCGCGGCGACGAGCAGGTAGAATACAAGTTTTTTCATATCGGGTCACGCTTCAGCCTTTCGGGGGCGAAAGGACTTGAAAGAAAGTCCCTTGCCGAGGGTCGGCCGAAGTTCTGCTTTAACGGTTTAGGGATTGCAAAGATAGTAATTATAGTAAAATATCTAACTTAGTCGTGGATAAATTGCTATCTTTGTTTTATCTAAACCTATTAATTCTAAATTATGAAGAACTGTTTTTTCAAGAAGGCCGGACTCTGTGCCATTGCCGCGTTGAGCGCAACGGGAGTCTTTGCCGATGAGCTGCAACACTATACGCCTGCTCCCGAGAATATCGAATCGCGCAAGGAGTTCCAGAACGACAAGTTTGGTATCTTCCTCCATTGGGGAATTTACAGCATGACGGCGCAGGGCGAGTGGTACATGAACGTGAGAAATATCCACTGGAAGGAGTACGAGAAACTCGCTTCGGGATTCTACCCCTCGCGTTTCGATGCCAAGGAGTGGGTGTCAGCCATCAAGGCTTCGGGTGCAAAATACATCTGCATCACCAGCCGTCACCACGATGGTTTTTCGATGTTCGATACCAAATATTCCGATTTTGACATTGTCGATGCCTCGCCTTTCGGTCGTGATATCCTCAAGGAGCTGGCCGACGAGTGCCACAAGCAGGGCATCAAACTCCATATCTACTATTCGCATATCGATTGGCGCAGAGAGGATTACCCCCAGGGTCGCACGGGTCACGGCACGGGTCGTGACGCTTCGAAAGCGGATTGGCCGTCCTACTATCAGTTCATGAACAACCAGCTCACCGAGCTGCTGACCAACTACGGTCCCGTGCGCGGTATCTGGTTCGATGGTCTGTGGGACAAGGACCAGGAGCCCGATTTCGATTGGCAGCTGCCCGAACAGTACGCGCTGATTCACAAATTGCAGCCCGGCTGTATGATTGGCAACAACCACCACATGACACCTTTCGAGGGTGAGGATTTTCAGATGTTCGAGCGCGACCTTCCGGGTCAGAACAGTGCCGGATTGTCGGGTCAGGACATCAGCGCACTGCCTTTGGAGACCTGCGAGACGATGAACGGTATGTGGGGCTACAAGATTGAGGACCAGAATTACAAATCCACCGAGACCATCATTCGCTACATCGTCAAGGCGGCAGGCCGCAATGCCAACCTTTTGCTCAACATGGGCCCCCAGCCCAACGGTGAACTGCCTGCCATGGGTGTCGAGCGTCTGAAGGAGGTCGGCGAGTGGATGGGTAAATACGGAGAGACCATCTACGGTACACGCGAGGGCGAGGTGGCACCTCATGCGTGGGGTGTGACCACACAGAAGGAGGACAAGCTCTATGTGCATATCCTCGACTTGCAGGACAACTCCCTCTTCGTGCCCCTGCACTCGAAGGTGAAGTCGGCGGTGAAGTTCGACGGCCGTCAGCCGGTGAAGTTTTCGCAGAATGGCGACGGCGTACTCTTGCAGCTGGGTGAAGTGCCTTCGGGAGTGGATTATATCGTGGAACTGACTTTGAAGAAGTAGTATGAACGAACCTAAAGTAGAAATATGTGCCAATTCGGCAGAGAGTGCCTTCCGTGCACAGCAGGGAGGAGCTTATCGTGTGGAGTTGTGCGCCGGAATACCCGAGGGCGGTACGACCCCCTCGTGGGGTGAGATGTGTGCGGCACGCCGCCTGCTCACCAAAACACGTTTGCATGTCATCATCCGTCCGCGTGGCGGTGACTTCCTCTACTCCGACCTCGAAACCCAAATCATGGTTGATGATATCCGTGCCGCCAGGCAGGCAGGTGCCGATGGTGTGGTGTTCGGCTGTCTGACCGCCGAGGGTGAGGTGGATATGGAGCGTATGAGGGTGCTGATGGAGGCGGCGCAGGGTATGAGCGTTACCTTCCACCGCGCTTTCGATATGTGCCGTGAGCCGTACCGTGCGCTGGAGCAAATCATCGCATTGGGCTGTGAGCGTATCCTCACCTCGGGTCAGGAGGCATCGGCAGAGAAGGGTATCCCTCTCCTGCGTGAGCTGGTGCAACGAGCCGACGGACGCATCATCATCATGCCCGGATGTGGTGTGCGCGAGCACAATATCCGACTGATTGCCGATGAGACGGGAGCTTGCGAGTTCCATTTCTCGGGACGCTCGGCCGTGGAGAGCGGTATGGAGTACCGCAACCCGAAGGTGTCGATGGGCGGCACGGTGAAAATCGAGGAGTACAGCCGCGATGTCACCGACCCCGAAAAGGTGGCTGCCACGATTGCCCGTCTGCATTAGAAATAACAAAGCCCAATAAAAAATCCGTGTTGCACTGCGCAACACGGATTTTTTTGTTTTCGACTGACGCTCGGTTTAGAGCTTGCGAGCCACACCGATAATCTGGTCACCCAGACCGATGGTGTAACCCTGTGACGAGAAGACCACGCGGTTGAAGGTGTCGCCGATGATGGTCATGGGCAGTACCATGCGGTTCTTGAACTTCATCTCCTTGGCAATCTGCTCTTGGATAGAGTGGTCGGCATCGATACCGCAAACCACTGTCGAGGGCATCATGTCGGGGAACTCCGAATCGGCGTAACGCTGGTAGAACTTCTCGTCGGGGAAGAGCAACACGAGCTTGCGACCCCACTTCTCGAAGGACTCGCGCTGTGCGGCGATGTCGCGCAGAGCGTGGTTGGTCGGCTCCTGACCCATACCCAGCACGGCTACGGTGAAGTAACCGCGACCTGTGGCCTCCAAAACCGACTGCACCTTGCCGGTCTCGGCGTTGGTGAACTTCGACTCGGAGTTGAACGAACCGATGACCTGAATGTCATCTTCCGACATTCTCACGTTGAGGTTCTTCGTGGTGGTCTTGCCCTCCTCGATGGTGAACGACTCGATGTGAGAGAGCACACCGCCGTTGGCCAGACGAGTGCCGGTAACCAATATATAATTACCTGCGTCCATGCGTGCGCCCTTTCTGAAGACCTTGCTCCAGGTGGTGCCGCCACCCATGTCTACTTCGCCCTCCTCATAGTTGAGCAGCTGGATGCGACCCTTGGGAGTGATTCTCGAAATGGTGAAGTGAGCGTAGTATTTGGGGTCGTCGATAATCTTGTTGGGGGTGTAGGTAAGACGCAGTGTGCCGGTGGGGGCGATGCTCTCCTTCGACGACTCGAAGTCGATGTCGATGGGTGCCTTGTCGGTCATAATCTGAATCTTGCCGGTCACTTCGTCGATGCGCGAAGGAATACCCAGACTGCGAGCCATGGCCACGAAGAAGATGTTGCGGCTGTATATGTCGGCCGTGCGGCAGTTCCACACACCCTCGGGGGTGATGGGCGAGCCGCCGATGTTGCAGTAGGGGTCGAGGGTGATGTTCTCCTTCACCCAGTTGGCGAGCTTCACGGGTGACTGACGGAAGGCCTCGCGCTGTTCTTCGGTGGCGAAATCCTTATCCTCGGCCATGGCCTTGCAGAGGAACGACTTGTAGGCGGTGAGCAGTTCGGTGCGGATGCGGGGGTTGATGACATACTCTTTCTCCAGCGAGTTGCCACCCACGGCGAGATGGTCGTTGAGTACCTCGGCAGGGGTGTCGCGCAAATCCTTCTGTGCGATGCGACCCAGCAGGTCGAGACCTGCCGCCTGCTTCTCGGGGGTGTCGAGACCCTTCATGAACTCCATAATCTCGGCGTAGTTACCGCGTGATGCGGTGATGTATTTCACGGCTTCCTCCTCGTTGATGCCGTTCTCGCGTGCAAACTGTCGGGCAGCCTCCTCGGTGGGGAACGAAGTTACGTAGCTGTTACGAATGGAATCTTCCTCGGCAAAGCGTGCATCGTTTTCGGCGCGCTGTTCGGGAGTCACCTCGGGGGCATTCTGACGCTCCACGGGAGGTATGATGTCGAGTGTTTGTGCGAAATCATCGCCGGGGGTCTTGTCCAGCACGATTTCTATGGCCTTGTCCTTGCCGAAGGAGAGCTTGCTGAATCCGAAGCGTCCCTCCTTCGATGCCCATACCAGCATGTCGCCCATGCCGGCAGAGAGGAAGGTGCGACCCTCGGCATCGCTCTCTTTGCGCGATACGGTGTAGTATTCGCCATAGTTGTAAACCTTGAATTCCACAACGGCACCCTCCACGGGCTTGCCCTCGGTGTCTACGATTTTGACATCGGACATCGCAACGGGAGCGTAGTTCTCGGTGACATTGATTTCGGTGAACACACGTGTCGAGCGCATCTTCTCCTCGGGACCGTCATAGTGGCCGAAGACCTTGGTGTGCATCATCATACCGCGCGATACGGGAGCGTTGAACCATGCCAGATTGAGCACCGGTTCGGGCTCGCAGGCACCCAGGAAGTACCATTTGCCATCGACCCAGGCCTCGACCCATGCGTGGTTGTCGTCGGTGTGCGCCCAGCGCGGAGTGTAGACCTGACGCGCGGGAATACACATGGCTCTCAAGGCAGCCACCGCCAATGTCGACTCCTCGCCACAGCGTCCGTGTGCGGTCTTGATGGAGGCCAGCGGTGAGCTGGTGCGTGCATCGGAAGGGGTGTAGATGACCTTCTCGTGACACCAGTGGTTGATTTCCAGAACGGCATCGTGCAACGAGAGGTTTCTCACTCTCTCCTTCAACTCGTCATAGAACAACATGCGGCTGTTGTCCAAATCCTCGTTGTTGACTCTCACGGGCAACACGAAGTGGCGGAACTCGCGTTCGGGAACCGATGCGCCCCACGGCATTTCGCGCTGTGCCTTGAATGAGGTACGTATGTTGGCGAGGAAATAGTCGCCCGTGTGGTCGGCGATGTCGGCCAGCGGCATGTAGGCGTAGAGGAACTGGAGTGCCTCCTTCTCCTTGTCGGCGAGGTCGGTGTCGAAGATGTCGAACAGGCCGCCTTTGGGCAGCTCCTGACGGCGCGACTCGAAGTCGGAGAGCATGACGCTGCGCTCCTTGTCGTTGCTGATGATGTGGCGGTTGTCGGTGCAGGAGGTCAATCCTGCGAGCAGACCCGCCAGCAGTGTGCAAAGTGTTGTGAATCTCATATTTAGATTTGTTTTTTCGGTGATTTCGACAGGTTAGTGTAAATTCCAACTTCTAAGGTAGGCATTTTGTGTGAGATTTCGATGCATAAAGTCTTTTTATTTGTCGTAAAAGTGGACTCTCGGCGGTGGCGGAGGGGGTGCGAGATGGGAATAAATCGCCCGAAAGGAAAATGTCTGTCAAAGATGCACACTTTTTTGATAGCTATTTTGAGGAAAAAAACGTATATTTGGAATCCCAAATGAACAAAATTGTCTGTCGGCACGAAAAGCGTGTCTTTTCGGCCGTGTTTTTTTAACAGTTAACCGAAAAATGTCACATCCGAAATGGAGTAACCGTGCTGTGCTGTATGAAATGAATGTACGCCAGCTCACACCGCAGGGTACACTGTGTGCCGCCACTTCAAAACTTGAGTTCCTTCGTCAAATGGGTATCGATGCCGTGTGGCTCATGCCCGTCTATCCCATCGGAAATGTCCAACGCAAAGGTACGTTGGGTTCCTATTATTCGATTCGCGACTACTGCGCCGTAAATCCCGAGATGGGTGACATGAGTGATTTCGATAAGTTTGTGGAGCGCGCCCATGCTCTGGGTATGAAGGTGTTGCTCGACTGGGTGGCCAACCACACCTCGCGCGATGCACGTTGGGTGGAGGAGCACCCCGAATACTATGTGAAAGACAATAACGGACTCCCTGCCGTGCCGTGGGACTGGACCGATACCGCACAACTCGATTACGGGAACCACGCCGTGTGGGAGGCACAGGCCGAGAGCATGGAGTTTTGGGTGAGAGAACACGCCGTCGACGGTTTCCGTTGCGATATGGCGATGCTCATGCCCGTGGAGTTCTGGAACTATACCTCGAAGCGTCTTCACGACTTGAAGCCCGACATCTTCATGTTGGCGGAAGCCGAGGAGACCAATCTTTTCGAACAGCCGGCCTTCGATGCCTGCTATGCGTGGAAGATGCACCATCTGATGAACGATGTGGCACAGCAGAAGGTGAGAGTGACCGCCCTGCGCGACTACCTCTATGCCGACCGCCGCGAATACCCGGCATCGGCCATGCGACTCACCTTCACCTCCAACCACGATGAGAACTCGTGGAACGGAACGGAGTTTGCACGTATGGGTCACGCGCGTGAGGTGATGACGGCATTTACCTTTGTCGTACCGCGCGGTCTGCCCCTGCTCTACACGGGACAGGAAATCGGCTACGACCATTCGTTTGCCTTCTTCGACCGCGATGCCATTCCTCACTACGAGCGCAACGCCTTCACCGACTTCTACGAGCGATTGATTCGTATGTATCATGAGAACTCGGCTTTGGCATCGGGCGGTGAGAGTGACGATGTGGTGGAGATTCACAACAACGCCGAGGACTGTCTGATGATTTTGGTGCGCGAGAACGAGGAGAACCGCGTGGTGGCGGTGATGAACCTCTCGCCCTACGGCATCGAGGCCAACTACTACACGGGCATCTATGCCGGTATGTACCGCGATGCACTCACGGGTGAGAGCTACGAACTGCGCGGTCATGTGGAGGAGTGCATGGCACCGTGGAGCTACCGCATCCTCTCGCTCGACAAGAAATAGACCTTTTTCGCCGTGAGAGGATAATAAAACGGGATATTGCCCGTTTTACTATATAATTATTTGACGAAAATATAGAATGAAGCATTTTTTATGGGTGTTGATGCCCCTGCTGTTGTTGTGTGGAGTAGCCTCCGCCAAGACCTACGGGGTAGATGACATTCCCAATCCCCAACTTCGCAATCGGAACTCCTATGTAGCCAATCCCGACGGTATTTTGTCGCCGGAAGCCGTGCAGCAAATCAATGCGTTGTCCTCGTCCCTGAGAGAGAGCGGACGCGCACAGCTGGCTGTGGTGGCTGTCGATAATATCAAGGGGGGCGATGTCTTCACCTTTGCCATCGATTTGTTCGGCAAATGGGGTGTGGGTGGTCGCAAGAGCGATAACGGTCTGGGTATATTGCTGGTCAGAGGGGAGCGTGAGATACGCTTTGTCACGGGCTACGGTCTGGAGGGCGTTCTTCCCGATGCGCTCTGCAAACGTATTCAGATGAAATATATGTTGCCCTACTTCCGTAAGGGCGATTACAGCACGGGTGTGCTGGCCGGTGTGGCTGCCGTGTCGAAAATCCTGTCGGGCGCGGAGCTGAACCTCGATGTCGGTAACCCCGAGGGGGGAGCATCGGCAACGACCGTCCTCCTGCTTGTGGGACTGATGCTGGGTGTGCCCATGGCACTGATGTTGTGGCAGACCTACCGTAGCAGACGCTGTCCCCGATGTGGAAAATACAAGCTGGTCATTGAGAATCAGCAGACCACCAATATCGCCAATCAATATGACATCGTGGAGTACACCTACGTGTGCTCGCATTGCGGTCACGAGGTGCGCCGCAGTGTCAAGCAGCCCCACGATGACGGCTTCAACAGCGGCGGCGGTGGCGGCATGATTATCGGTGGCGGACTGGGCGGCTTCGGCGGCGGTTCGGGCGGTTCGTTTGGAGGTGGCTTCGGCGGCGGCTCGTTCGGCGGTGGCGGCGCAGGTTCAAAATGGTAAAACAAAATCACTTAATACTGAAAAAAAACTTAAATGTTATGAGCAAATTCAAAAACTGGATATGGCTGGGCGTATTGGCCGTGGTCGGTCTTTTCCTCTACACCTCTTACAACGGATTGGTCAGCAAGGACGAGGAGGTGAACAATTCATGGGCCAATGTCGAGACGCAGTACCAGCGACGCAGCGATCTGATACCTTCGTTGGTGAATACCGTGAAGGGCTATGCCGCCCACGAGTCGAAGACCCTGCAAGAGGTGGTCGAGGCACGTGCCAAGGCAACCTCCATCAACCTTTCGGCAGGTGACCTCACTCCCGAAACCCTGGCTCGTTTCCAGCAGTCGCAGTCGCAGTTGCAGTCGGCTCTGGGTCGTCTGATTGCCGTTTCGGAGAATTATCCCGAGCTGAAGGCTTCGCAGAACTTCTCCGAGTTGCAGTCTCAGTTGGAGGGCACGGAGAACCGTATCGCCGTGGCGCGCAAGAACTTCAACGATGTGGCCAAGAAATTCAATGTGGCCATTCGCCGCTTCCCCACCAATTTGGTGGCCAAGTTGTTCGGCTTCGAGCAGAAGCCCTATTTCTCGGCAGCCGAGGGTGCGGAGAAGATGCCCTCAGTCGAGTTCTAAATTCGATGATACAGTCGCTTGAGGGGGCTTTCCCGAGAGCAAGAGACAAAAAGGAGCGTTGCCCGTCTGCGAGTGATGCTCCTTTGCGTTTTGTGGGGTGGGGGAGTGACGCACGGGCGTAAACCCTCTGAAAGAGGGGTGTTGTCGGCAGATAATCCTCATTTTGTTGATAACTCGGTCGGGAAACAAATGGTTATTTCAGGAAAAATTTGTTAATTTTGCAAGTTGAACAATTATCTCCGAATAATACCCGAATAATATGTTAAGCGCAATCTATTACATTTTCCTTACGTTGCTGTGTACTACAGTGATGTTGCTTTCGTTGGTGGCACTCATCGTGTGCTATCCGTTCGACAAGTCGCGCCACGTGGTTCACGAACTCTCGCGCATCATGACCATGATATTCTACTCCATACCGCCGTTCTGGCACATGTGCGTCATCGGCAAGGAGTATGTCGACAAGAAGAAGAGCTATGTAATCGTGCTTAACCACAATGCGATGATTGATATTCCCTCGCTCTACTACGTACCCCTCAATTTCCGCTGGGTGTCGAAGCGCGAGGTCTTCCGTATCCCCTTCTTCGGTCAGTTCCTGCTGCTGCACGGCGATATTCCCATCGACCGCGGCCACGCTTCGCAGGCCATGGAGCAGATGATTTCGAAGGGACGGATGTGGATTTCGAGAGGTGTTTCGGTGGCGGTCTTCCCCGAAGGTACACGCTCCAAGGACGGCGAGATTCACCGCTTCAAGAGTGGTGCTTTTGCACTGGCAAAGGCTGCCGGGGTGGAGATTCTTCCCGTGGTGCTGGACGGTACACGCACTCTGATTCGCAAGAACCGACTCTTCAACTGGCGCAATACCATCACCGTGAGGGTGTTGCCTCCCGTTCCGGTGGAGAAGGTGATGAATACCGAAACCCATGAGTTGATTCAGGGCGTGCAGGACGACATGACCCGTGCACTGGCCGAAATCAGAAATGAGAAATAGAATATGGCAGATTTACTAAATACAAACACAAATAATTACGACGATAATACCATCGTCACCCTCACCCCCCGAGAGCATATCCGCCTTCGTCCGGGTATGTACATCGGCAAGTTGGGCGACGGTACACAGGTCGATGATGGTATCTATGTGTTAATCAAGGAGGTGGTCGATAACTCGGTTGATGAGTACATCATGGGTTACGGTCACCGTATCGACATCAACATCGAAGACAATGTGGTTTCGGTGCGTGACTACGGACGCGGTATTCCCCTCAACAGTCTGGCCGTGGCGGTCAGTGAGATGAATACCGGTGCCAAGTACGGCGAGGGTACGGCCTTCCGCAAGACCGTGGGTCTCAACGGTGTGGGTGTCAAGGCGGTGAATATGCTGTCGAGCGAGTTCACCGCACGCTCGGTACGTGACGGCGAGGCGCACACGGTGACCTTCTCCAAGGGTTTGGAGGTGAGCGACAAGTGGGAGAGCGGTGTCGATGAGAAGAACGGCACGTTCATCTCGTTCCGTGTCGATGAGGAGATTTTCGGTACCTATGCCTACAACATGGAGTATGTGGAGCAGATGGTGAGAAACTACACTTACCTCAATCTGGGACTTACGTTCTACCTCAATGGTCAGAGCTACGTGTCGAAGAACGGTTTGCTCGACCTGCTGAACGAGAACATGACCGAAGATCCGCTCTACGAGCCTATCCACCTGTCGGACAAGGATATCGAGGTGGTCATCACCCACGGCACGGGCTATGGTGAGAACTACTTCTCGTTCGTCAATGGCCAGTATACCTCGCAGGGCGGTACCCATCAGGCAGCCTTCCGCGAGTTTGTCGCCAAGACCATCAAGGAGTTCTACCACAAGGACTACGACCCCTCGGACTGCCGAACCTCCATCATCGCCGCCATCTCGGTGAAGGTTGATGATCCCATCTTCGAGTCGCAGACCAAAATCAAGTTGGGCTCGAAAGAGGTGGAGCCGGGCGTGTCGATGCGTACGTTTGTGGGCGACTTCCTGGCCAAGCAGCTCGACGATTATCTCCACAAACACCCCGAGACGGCACAGATTCTCCAAAAGAAGATTGTGGAGAACGAGAAGGACAGAAAGGCCATTTCGGGTATTCAGAAGAAAGCACGCGAGACCGCCAAGAAGGTTTCGCTCAACAATAAGAAACTGCGTGACTGCAAGATTCACCGTACCGACAAGAACGAGTTGGCCGACCGGTCGATGATTTTCATCACGGAGGGTAACTCTGCGTCGGGTTCTATCACCAAGAGCCGCGATGTGAAGACTCAGGCGGTCTTCTCGCTGCGCGGTAAGCCGTTGAACTGCTTCGGACTGACCAAGAAGGTGGTCTACGAGAATGAGGAGTTCAACCTCTTGCAGGCGGCGCTCAACATCGAGGAGGACATCGATAACCTGCGTTACGAAAAGGTGGTCATCGCAACCGATGCCGATGTCGATGGTATGCACATTCGTCTGCTGATGATGACCTTCTTCCTGCAATTCTTCCCCGATTTGGTGCGTCAGGGTCACCTCTTCGTGTTGCAGACCCCTCTGTTCAGAGTCCGCAACAAGAAGGAAACCCACTACTGCTACTCCGAGGAGGAGCGTGTGAAGGCGGTGGAGCGTTGCGGTCAGAGTGCCGAGATTACCCGATTCAAAGGTCTCGGTGAGATTTCGCCCGAGGAGTTCAAGGAGTTCATCGGCGAGGATATGCGTCTGGACACGGTGCGTATCACCAAGGACGACCCCATTCACGAGTTGCTGGAGTTCTACATGGGTAAGAACTCTTTCGACAGACAGAATTTTATCATTGACAACCTGCGTATCGAGGAGGACCTCGTGGAACAGGATTTGAGACTCAGCTAAAGACTATGGCAGATAATACAGACAATATGGATATGTTCGACGGCGACGACATTTCGCCCAAAGCAGTGACGGCGACATCGGACGAGGTGACTTCCGCAGAAAACCCTTCGGCGAAGAGTACGCCTGCCAAGGAGAGCCGCCGTTCGAAAATCGAGCGTCTGACCTCCGATGAGGGCAACGTGCGCAAGCTGACCGGCATGTACAAAAACTGGTTTCTCGATTACGCTTCCTATGTAATTCTGGAGCGTGCCGTGCCCCACGTTGAAGATGGTCTCAAGCCTGTGCAACGCCGTATTCTCCACGCCATGAAGGTGGTCGATGACGGCCGTTACAACAAGGTGGCCAACCTCGTGGGTCAGACCATGCAGTACCATCCCCACGGTGACGCCTCCATCAAGGACGCCCTCGTGCAGTTGGGTCAGAAGGACCTGTTGATTGACTGCCAGGGTAACTGGGGTAATATCCTCACGGGTGACGATGCCGCTGCCGGCCGTTACATCGAGGCACGCCTGTCAAAATTTGCCCTCGATGTGGTCTTCAACAAAAAGACCACCGAGTGGATGCTCTCCTACGATGGTCGTAAGGAGGAGCCTGTCACACTGCCCATCAAGTTCCCGCTGCTGCTGGCACAGGGTAGTGACGGTATCGCCGTGGGTTTGGCTTCGAAGATTCTGCCCCACAACTTCGTGGAGCTGATTGACGCTGCTATTGCCCATCTCGAAGGACGCGATTTTGTGCTCTATCCCGACTTCCCCACAGGAGGTATGGTCGATGTGAGCCGCTATAACGATGGTATGCGCGGTGGCTCAATCAAGGTGCGTGCGCGCATCTCGAAGATTGACAAACGCACGCTCGCCATCACCGAAATTCCTTATACCACCACCACCGAGTCCATCAAGGACTCCATCATCAAGGCCAACGAGCGCGGTAAAATCAAAATCCGCAAGGTCGATGACAACACGGCGGACAAGGTGGAAATCGTGGTGCAGGTGTCGCCCGACGAGTCGTCGGACAAGACTATCGATGCACTCTACGCCTTCACCGACTGCGAGGTGTCGATTTCGCCCAATGCCTGCGTGATTTGGGACCACAAGCCCCACTTCCTCGGTGTGTCGGACATCTTGAAGCGTTCGGCAGAGCATACCCGCTACCTGCTGGGTCGCGAGCTGGAGATTCGTCTCGGCGAGCTGAACTCGGCATGGCACGCCGCATCGCTGGAACGTATCTTCATCGAGAACAAGCTCTACCAGCTCATCGAGGGTTGCAAGACCCGCGAGGAGGCCTACGCTGCGGTGGATAAGGGACTCGAACCCTTCAAGAAACTGTTGCGCCGCGAGGTGACCCTCGAAGATGTGCAGCGACTCACCGAGTTGAAGTTCATTCGTATCTCGCGCTACGACTCCGACAAGGCGGACAACGAAATCCGTCAGATTGAGGAGGACATCCGCCAGACCAAATACGATTTGGAGCACCTGACCGAGTACGCGGTGGCTTACTACAAGCGTATCCGCGAGAAGTACGGCAAGGGTCGCGAGCGTAAGACCGAGTTGCGCGAGTTCGACAGCATCGAAGCCACCAAGGTGGCAGTGTCGAACGCCAAACTCTATGTCGACCGTGCGGAGGGCTTCTTCGGTATCGGTAAGTCGATGAAGGATGCCGAGTTTGTCTGCGACTGCTCGGACATCGACGATGTGATTATTATCACCAAGGACGGCCGTTATGTCATCACCAAGGTGTCGGACAAGGCTTTCTACGACAAGAATATATATTATATAGGAGTCTTCAAGCGCAACGACGAGCGCACCATCTACAATGTGCTCTATCGTGACGGCAAGAACGGCCCCATCTACATGAAACGATGCGCCATCAAGTCCATCACCCGCGACAAGGAGTACTGCATCACCAAGGGAACGCCCAAGAGCGAGATTCTCTACATGTCGGTGAACCCCAACGGTGAGGCCGAGGTGCTGAAGGTCTACTTCAAGCCGCGTCCGCGACTCAAGAAACTCATTGTGGACCTCGACTTCTCGGAGCTGGCCATCAAGGGACGTCAGAGTCAGGGTAACCTCTTCTCGCGCTACGGCATTCACAAGATTGTGCTGAAGGAGCGCGGAACATCGACACTGGGCAGTCTGAAAGTGTGGTATGACGAGGATGTGCGCCGTCTCAACGACGATGAGCACGGCCGTTATCTGGGTAAGTTCAAGGGCGATGACAAACTCATTGTCTGGACCTCGAAGAACCAGTACTACACCACGGGTTATGACCTGGGACAGCATTTCCCCGATGAGACGATACGCGTGAGCCGCTATGAGGCCGACCGTGTGTACAGCCTTTGCTACTACGACCGTCAGCAGGAGTATTTCTACATGAAACGCTTCACGGCGGAGATGTCGGACAAGATGCAGTCGTTCCTCGACGAGGAGGGCGACATGGAGTTCATCTGCATGACCGACAAGGAGGGTGCACAGCTCGAAATCACCTATAAGGGAGCACACGCGGCGCGTCCTGCCGATGTCATCGAGGTCGATGACTTCATCGGCGTGAAGAGCCACCGTGCCAAGGGTAAGCGTCTGTCGACCTACGAAATCGACACCCTGCGCTTCATCGAGCCGGAGGAGACCCCCGAAGAGCCGGAACCCGAAACCGAATCGGCGGAGGAGATGGACGAGCCACTGATGGATAACGACATGGAGCAGGAGGGGGGCGATGAGTCTGCGGAGCACTCGCAGCTCAACCTGTTCTAAAAACATGACACTTTTATGAAGCCTCTTTTTCTGATTGGTTATATGGGCTGCGGCAAGAGTTCGTTGGCGCGAAAGATTGCCCGCCGACTGGGTGTCCGTCATCTGGATACCGACGAGATGGTCGAACAGGAGGAGGGGGCTTCCGTTGTGGATATCTTCAAATATGAAGGGGAGGAGTATTTCCGCCATGCGGAGCGCGCCTCTTTGGATAAGATTATCGACGAGTCACTCGCCACGGTGGTGTCCGTGGGTGGCGGTCTGCCGATATGGAGCGACAACATGACGCGCATGAACGATAGCGGTGTGACGGTCTACCTCCGACGCGAGGCACGACAGATAGCATCGCGCCTTTCTCCCTACGGTCTGCGCAAGCGTCCCCGTCTGAAAGGGTTGGAGGGCGAGGCACTCATCGACTTCATGGCGGAAGACATGAAGGCACGCGAACCCTATTACCTCCAATCACAGGTGGTGATAGACTGCACGCCGCTCTCCGACGACCGACTGCTGGAACGCATCCTCGGCGAAGTGGAAAATAGATGTAAATAAGATTATGGCAAATAATTCACCCATAGGAGTCTATGACTCCGGACTCGGCGGTCTTACCGTGTGGCGAGAGGTGCGACGTGCGCTTCCCACCGAGTCGTTGGTCTATTTGGGTGACGGTAAGAACTGCCCCTACGGCTCTCGTCCGCGAGAGGAGATTGTGCGTCTGGCCGATGAAGCGGTGGCGCGTCTGGTCGCTGAGGGGTGCAAGATGGTGGTGGTGGCCTGCAACACGGCCACGGCTGCTGCAATAGATTTTCTGCGGGCAAAATATGCATCGCTACCCATCGTGGGCATGGAACCTGCGGTGAAGCCGGCTTGTCTGGCCACCCGTACGGGTATTGTGGGCGTCATCGCCACGGAACGCAGTCTCGACGGCGACCTCTTTCGCCGTACGGCAGCGCGTTATGGCGAGGGGATAAAGGTCATCACCGCCCCCGGACGCGGATTTGTGGAACTCGTGGAGGAGAACCGCGAGGAGAGCGATGAGGCGCTCGAAACCGTGCACCGCGTGGTGGACGGCATGGTGGCAGAGGGTGCCGACCAAATCGTGCTGGGCTGCACTCACTATCCCTTCCTGATGTCGGCACTTCGGCGTGTGGTTGAGGGGCGCAACATTTCGATTATCGACCCTTCGCCTGCCGTGGCTCGCCGTGTGGCACAATTGCTGGAGAAGTTCTCCCTGGCGGCCGACCCCCGACAGACTCCCACTTACCAATTCATCACCTTTGCCGATGAGGAGTATCGTCTCCGTCTGGAGCGTAAAGCCTTGTCGTCGTTGTAGTTGCGGCGTAAGCGGGAAGGACTCCTTTCTTTTGTGCTAAAAATTGAGTATCTTCGTATTATAATCCTTGACGAATAGAAAATGGCATCTGTAAATAAAAATAACTCTATGAACGGACGACAGGACGTGGAACGCACCAACAGAGACAGTTTGCGTTGGTTGAGCGGTATCGTGCTGGCGTTTATGGGACTTCTGATTTTTGCATCGCTGGTCTTCTCGTTCTTCTGCTGGAAGAGCGATGCCAGTCTGCTGAATATGGACTCCGATGTGCGTGACAATGTGCCGATGGAGTGGAGCAACGGATGCGGAAGTTTTGGCGCATGGATAGGTGATGTGTTGGTGAACCAATCGTTCGGATTATTCGGACTCGTTGTGCCCATTATCATGATGGTGTGCGGTCTGAACATCATCCGTCAGCGCAAAATCAGCTTCAACAAGACCATTCTTTCGCTGGTACTGGTGATGATTTTCGGCTCGCTGACCCTGGGTTTTGCCTTGGGCGACAACTTCAGCGTGATTTGTCAGTCGGGCTGGGGCGGTGCTTTGGGTATCGATATGTCGAACCTCTTGCACGGATTTATCGGCAGCGTGGGTCTGTTCATTCTGTTGGTGACCTGCTGGATTCTTATCGGTGTGTTCATCAACCGCAACTTCATCAATACGGTCAATTCGGCAGGTAATGCCTTCGTGGACAAGAGCGAAAAGGTGGTGGAGATTGTGAAAAACAAGGTCGTCTCACACACTTCGGAAGAGGATACCAAAGGACCAGTCAGCGAGGTGCGCCGCACCCCTCTGCGTGCGGAAACAGCTCCCAGAGAGGAGCGCATCGTAAGAGAAGAACCCCGCAGTGAGGAGCCCGTGCGCGAGGAATCCCGACAGAATATTCACCGCGAGGAGGAGCGTCCTGCGGTGCAGGAGCGTGTGGCGGAGCAGCCCGTGCGTACTGCGCCCGTGATGGAAGAGCCTGTTGCCCCAGCAGAGGAGGAGCGCGAGGCGGACTTCCAAATTGAGCGCGGGGGCGAGGAGATACACCCCTCGGGGGTGGAGACCGATACCCGTATGGTGGAGATTCCCGGTGAGGAGGAGCTGTCCGAGCAGCCCGAAATGGCGGAGAGTGACGAGGCCGACGACTTCATCGAGTTGGAGATGTCGCAGGAGAACGACCGCGTGGTGATGGGTCGCGGCGGTCTGGTGGAACTTGCACCCATTCGCAGACGCGAGCCCGATGCGGCGATGTCGTTGCGCGAAAGACAGCGCGGCGCGACACTTCGTGAGGAGGACAACGATGAGGGTCTCGAGGAGATTAGAGTGTCCGGCAACGCGGAGGAACAGCCCCTTCACGACAGATATAATACCACCGCAGAGGAGGAGGCGCAATATCCCGATGAGGTAGAGGAGGACGATGATTTCGGTATAGAGGTCATCGACAACGAGCCTGCATCGGCAGGGGAGGAGCACCCCCGTCATGACGCTACGCACGAGATGAGTGACGCGCACGAGGGCGAGATGACTCCCGATGAGGAGCGCGGTGTAGTGGTGACGGTCGAGAACCACAACGACCCGCTGATGTCGGCTGATGACATCACCACCGATGCCTACGACCCGTTGAAGGATTTGGTCAATTACCACAAGCCGCCCGTGGAACTTTTGGAGGACTACGTTTCGGACAGCGATGTGACCGATGATGAGATTTACGAGAACAAGCGACAGATAGAGACCACCCTCAAGAACTTCGGCATTCCGATTCAGAACATCAAGGCCACGGTGGGACCCACGGTGACCCTCTATGAGATTGTGCAGAATCAGGGTGTCAAGATTTCGAAGATTCAGGGTCTGGAGAACGACATTGCCCAGAGTCTGAAGGCTTCGGGTATCCGTATCATCGGTCCTATCCCCGGTGCAGGTACCATCGGTATCGAGGTGCCGAACCGCAACAAGAAAATCGTGTCAATGTATTCGGCCATCTGCTCCAAGAAGTTCCAGGAGTCGAAAGCCGAGCTGCCTGTGGTTATCGGCCGTACGATTCAGAACGAGAACTATGTCTTCGATTTGGCGAAGATGCCCCACCTGCTGGTGGCAGGTGCCACGGGTCAGGGTAAGTCGGTGGGTCTGAATGCCATCATCACCTCGCTGCTCTACCGCAAGCATCCCTCGCAGTTGAAGTTCGTGCTCATCGACCCCAAGATGGTGGAGTTCTCGCTGTACAGCAAGATTGAACGCCACTTCCTCGCCAAGATGGAATCGGAGGAGGAGGCTGTGGTGACCGACCCCCAGAAGGCGGTCTACACGCTCAACTCCCTCTGTGTGGAGATGGGCGAGCGTCTGGAGCTGTGTAAGAAGGCCGGAGCGCGTAACATCGTGGAGTACAACGAGAAGTTCGTGGCGCGCCGTCTCAATCCCAACAAGGGACACCGCTACCTGCCCTATATCGTGGTGGTGGTCGATGAGTTCGCCGATTTGATTATGACCGCCCGTGAGGTGGAAGCTCCCGTGATGCGTCTGGCTCAAAAGGCACGTGCCGTGGGTATTCACCTCATCATTGCCACCCAGCGACCCGATGTGAAGGTCATCACCGGTGGTATCAAGGCCAACTTCCCCGCACGTATTGCCTTCCGTGTGATGCAGATGATTGACTCGCGTACCATTATCGACCAGCCGGGAGCCAACCAGCTCATCGGTCGCGGTGATATGCTCTTTGCCAAGGACGGCTGTCTGACCCGTATTCAGTGTGCGCTGGTCGAAACCAAGGAGGTCGAGCGCATTGTGGATTACATCTCCAAACAGCAGGGCTACACCTCGGCGTATGCCCTCACGGACTACGCCCCCGATTCGGGTGAGGGTGGCAGCGGTCTGGGTAGCGAGGAGTCTTCCGCCCCCGTGAAGTATGACTCGCTGTTCGGTGAGATTGCCCGTGATGCCGTCACCAACGGTCAGATTTCCACTTCGATGATTCAGCGTAACTACGAGGTGGGCTTCAACCGTGCCGGCCGTATCATGATGCAGTTGGAGCGTTCGGGCATTGTCGGCGCACAGCACGGAGCCAAGCCGCGCGACATCCTCTTCCACGACCTGCCCTCGCTGGAGGCCAAATTACAATCATTAGGAGTATTCTGAATATGAAAAAATTGTTAGTTCTGCTCTTTTCGCTGCTGTCCCTCACATCGTGGGCAGCTGAAAACCGCGCCGAGGAGATTGTCGGCCAACTCTCCAAAAAGTTCCTGGCGATGAAAAGCTATGGGGCGGAGTTCGAAATCACGGTCGGCGACCAGCTGTCGGCAGGCGGCTATGTGGTCAGCAACGGCAGCTATTATATGCACCTTGGCACTGCCGAGGCGTATGGCGATGACAAAATCCGCTACGAGGTGGACAACGACCGCCGCGAGGTGGTCATTGTCGATGTGATGCCCGACAGCCATGTCGTGCTGGAAAATCCCGTCCGCGCCTTTGACTATATCGATGAGGAGTATCGCCCGGAACTGGTCTCGGAGAGCGACTCGGAGATTGTGCTGAAGCTCTATCCCGTCGATGAACCGAACACGGCGCAGTGGATGGTGGTGACTTTGACCCTCGACAAGACGCTGACCCCCCGGTCGCTGATTTATGACTCGGAGGGCGATGACAAAATCTACGTCCGCCTGCTCCGCATCACGGAGGGGGATAAGGGTTTCAAGACCTATGACGCCAAGAATTACAAGGGCTACGAGATGATAGATTTCAGATAGAAAAGCCCTCGATAATAGAAAATACAGATATTGAACTTCCAAGTGCCGAAGACCGCCGAAAAGGTCTTCGGCACTTTGTTTTTGTCCGACCCCCTGTCGAGTGAGGTGTCGTGATGCGCTTAAATCGCCCGAAAAGGGCTGAAAACAGGCTGTTCGGAGAAATTAAAATTCCTTATTTGCGGTTTTTGGGGGTGTGAAGTTGTTAAAAAGCAAAATAAATAGTAATTTTGTACGTTAAAGAAGTGAAATTTTTTACTGAAATATGCTTACTGAAGAAGAAAAGAATGCAGGTTTGGTAGGACGAATTATTCCTATCAATATCGAAGAGCAGATGAAGTCGGCGTATATCGACTACTCGATGTCGGTGATTGTGTCTCGTGCACTTCCCGATGTAAGAGACGGTCTGAAGCCCGTACATCGTCGTATTCTCTACGATATGAGCGCGGAGCTGAATCTCTACTCCGACAAACCAACTCGTAAATCGGCGCGTATCGTCGGTGATGTTTTGGGTAAGTTCCACCCCCACGGCGACAGCTCGGTGTATGATGCCATGGTGCGTCTGGCACAGGACTGGTCGATGCGTTACCCCCTCATCGAGGGTCAGGGTAACTTCGGTTCTATGGACGGTGACTCGCCTGCGGCGATGCGTTATACCGAGGCGCGCATGAAGAAAATTACCGATGAGGTGATGGCCGACATCGACAAGGAGACTGTCGATTGGACACTCAACTTCGATGATACCATTCCCGAACCTACGGTGCTGCCCACCAAGATTCCGTTGCTTATCGTCAACGGTGCCAGCGGTATTGCCGTGGGTATGGCTACCAACATGGCTCCCCACAACCTCTCGGAGGTGGTCGATGCCTGCTGTGCATACGTGGACAATCCCGAAATCACGGGCGAGGAGCTGTTGCACTATGTCAAGGGTCCCGACTTCCCCACTGGAGGTTTGATTTACGGCTACGAGGGCGTGAAGAATGCCATGCTGACCGGTCGCGGTCGTGTGGTGATGCGTGCCAAGACCGAAATCGAGTACACGGCATCGGGTCGTGAGATGATTGTAGTGACCGAGATTCCCTACATGATTAACAAGGCCGAGATGATTAAGAAGATTGCCGACATGATTAACGACAAGAAAATCGAAGGCATCTCCTACATCAACGATGAGTCGGACCGTAACGGTATGCGTATTGTCATCATCCTCAAGAAGGATGCTGTGGCAAGTGTCGTGCTGAATACCCTTTATAAGAATACACCCCTGCAGACTTCGTTTGCAGTGAACAATATCGCGCTGGTCAACGGCCGCCCCGAGCTGCTGTCGATGCGCGACCTCATCAAACACTTCGTCAATCACCGTCACGATGTGGTGGTTCGCCGTACACGTTTCGACAAGCGTAAGGCGGAGGAGCGTCTGCACATCGTCAAGGGTCTGTTGATTGCACAGGACAACATCGACGAAATCGTACACATCATTCGTTCGTCACAGACTCCCGACATCGCCAAGCAAACCATGATGGAGCGTTTCGAGCTGTCGGACATCCAGGCATCGGCCATCATCGAGATGCGTCTGCGTGCCCTCACGGGTCTCGAGCACGGCAAGTTGAAGGCCGAGCACGACAACCTCGTGGAACTGATTGCCCACCTGACCGAAGTGTTGGAGAACGAGTCGATGCAGCGTCAGATTATCAAGGACGAGTTGCAGGACATCAAGGCCAAGTATGGCGATGCACGCCGTTCGGAGATTGTCTATGCTTCGGAGGAGTTTAACCCTGAGGACTTCTATGCCGACGACGATATGGTCATCACCATCTCGCACATGGGCTACATCAAGCGTACGGCACTCGATGAGTATCGCGCACAGAACCGTGGCGGTGTGGGTGCCAAGGGCAGTGCCACACGTGACGAGGACTTCATCGAGCATATCTACATGGCTTCGATGCACAACACCATGCTCTTCTTCACCGAGAAGGGTCGTTGCTATTGGTTGAAGGTTTACGAGATTCCCGAGGGCACACGTGCTTCGAAGGGTCGCGCCATTCAGAATGTCATTCAGATTGAGCCCGATGACAAGGTTCGCGCATACATCAACGTGAAGAACCTCGATGATGCCGAATATGTCAACAACAACTACATCATCATGTGTACCAAGAACGGTACCATCAAGAAGACCCGTCTGGAGGCTTACTCGCGTCCCCGTCTCAATGGTGTGAACGCCATTGTCATTCGTGAGAACGACCAGCTCATCGAGGCGAAGCTCACCAGCGGCAACGCCGAGGTGATGATTGCCGCCAAGGACGGTAAGGCTATCCGCTTCAACGAGTCTACGGTACGTCCCATCGGACGTGTGGGTGCCGGTGTAAGAGGTATCTCACTCGATGAGGGTGACGAGGCAGTAGGTATGATTTGTATCGAGCCGGAGGACAAGAGCGACATTCTCGTATTGAGCGAAAACGGCTTCGGTAAGCGTACCGACCTCGAGGAGTACCGTGTCACCAACCGTGGCGGTAAGGGTGTCAAGACCATCAACATCACCGAGAAGACCGGTAAGCTGATTTCTATTCAGGACGTGACCGACGAGAACGATCTGATGATTATCAACCGTTCGGGTATCACCATCCGTACGGCGGTCGATCAAATCCGTCTGGCTGGTCGTGCAACACAGGGTGTGAGAATCATCAACCTGCGCGACAACGATGCCATCGCTTCGGTAATGGCCGTGCCCAAGTACGAAGAGGAGGAGGAACCCTCGTTGAATTTCGATGCTGCTGACGACACCACCACTCAGGATGCCGCAGCCGAGACTCCCGCCAACGATTCGCAAGAATAAAAAACACCGGCGAAATAGTGTTTAGTAGGACTATTTTGCTAACTTTGTAACCAAAAGAAAACTTTTAACGACAACTACTATGAAAAAGACCATTTTGACTGCTGTTGCAGCATTGTGTGTTGCAATACCTGCTGCAAATGCGCAGAAAGTAAATGAAAGTGCTCTGCTGGCCAAGTTGGCCAAGAGCGATTCGGAGATTGCCGATGCCAAGAAGGGTGCCAAGTCTTCGACCTGGGTAAACCGTGGTAAGCTCTTCTACGAAATCGCTTCGGAGCCTACAAAGAGCCTCTTCGTAGGTTTGGACGCCGCGATGTTGAAGATTTCGGTGGGCGAGCCCGCAGCCACCGGCACTGCCGAGGCTAACGGTGTGGCTTTCGAAACATGGGAGTACCCCTATATGACCGTTTATATCAAGGACGGTAAGGTCGCTACCTGGAAGCAGACCAAGTTCATCGTTGAGGATGCGCCTGCAAAGGCTGTCGAGGCGTTCAACCACGCTTACGAGATGGACGCAAAGACTGCTTCGAAGGTGAAGGACGGTTTGAAGCAGATTAGCGATTTCTGCTCGCAGGTAGGTAACGCAGGTCTCGATTCGGGTGAGTTCCTCGCCGCTTCTGAGGCTTACGAGCAGGCTTTCAAGGCTCAGTCGTCTCCCGCTTACGGTCAGGCAGACCCCATTCTGCTCTACTATGCAGGTTACCTGCGCACTGTTGACGGTGCTACTCACGCCGAGTCGTTCCAGAAGGGTGCCGAGTTGCTCCAGCAGGCTCTGGATATGAACTACAACGATGAGGAGGGTAACATCTACTACTACCTCTTCCACTGCCTCTACGGTCAGAAAGAGGCTGACAAGGCATTCGTCCTGAAGGCTAAGGAGTCGCTCCTGAAGGGTATCGAGAAGTACCCCAAGAACGAGCGTATCCTCGACGGTCTGATGCAGCTCTACACCTCGGAGGAGGGTATCGGTGACCCCGCCGACCTCATCGGTCTGATGGACAAGGCTATCGCTGACAACCCCACCAACATCGACTTGTGGTTTGGTCGCGGTCGTATCTTCTACGCTCTGAAGAACTACGACGAGAGCATCAACTCGTTCAAGAAGGTGGTTGAGCTGAACCCCGAATTGTTTGAGGGTAACTATTTCCTCGGCGTGTTCTATGCTGTAAAGGCAGAGGAGATGTTGAAGGAAATCAACGAGAAGCCCTATTCGAGCCAGGAGGCATACGATGTTGACCGTAAGGTAGTCAATGCCGTTTACATGGAGTCTATTCCCTGGTTTGAGAAGGCATACGAGTTGAAGCCCGATAGCGTTGACGCTTTGGAGATGTTGAAGCAGATTTGCTTCAGCCTTCGTGACGAGGAGGGTATGATGGACAAGTACAACAAGTACAACGCCCTCTTCCAGCAGGCTAAAGGCAACTAATCGTCTTGAGATATAGTTTAGCTCCCGGAATCTTCGGATTCCGGGATTTTTTTTGCACCGTGGAAAAGGGGGGGGGCAGTGATGCGGTGGCAGTCGGTGACCAAAGGAAAACGGTGGGTGTTGTCCGCCGAAGAGAGTGGGGTGGAACGAAGGTCGTAGCCCCGTTCCCGAAAGTCGGAGTTGCCTTTTTTACAAATATATATAGGTGATATATTCTCTTTTTGGACAAAGAAGAAAATATTTATCATTATTTATTAACAACCATTTCCAAATCAGATAAAAATGATTAAATTTGCGAGCAACAAAATTCTAATTCATTATGTCTTTTATCAATGAGAGGGTTCAACCCGAAGGACTGACATTTGATGACGTCCTTTTGGTTCCCGCCTATTCGGAAGTGTTGCCGCGAGAGGTTTCCATCGAGACCCGTTTCTCGCGTAATATTCGTCTTAACATCCCCATTGTGTCCGCTGCCATGGACACTGTGACCGAGTCACCCATGGCCATTGCTCTGGCCAGAGAGGGTGGAATCGGTGTAATCCACAAAAATATGTCGATTGCCGAACAGGCCGCTCATGTTCGCAAGGTGAAGCGTGCCGAGAACGGTATGATCTACGACCCCATCACCATTCGTCGCGAAAATACGGTCGGTGATGCGCTCGAACTGATGAAGGAGAACAAAATCGGCGGTATCCCCGTTGTGGACGAGAATCGCAAGTTGGTCGGTATCGTGACCAACCGCGACCTTCGTTTCCAGAGAGATATGTCGAAGCGTATCAACGATGTGATGACTCCCGGTGACCGTCTTATCACCACCCACAATCCCGAGTTGTCGCATGCTTCGGAGGTGCTCCTCGACAATAAGATTGAGAAGTTGCCCGTCGTAGACAGCGAGAACCACCTCGTGGGTCTGATTACCTATAAGGACATCACCAAGGTGCAGGATCACCCCATGGCTTGTAAGGATGCCAAGGGTCGTTTGAGAGTGGCTGCCGGTGTGGGTATCACTGCCGATGCCATGGAGCGTGTCGATGCGCTGGTGGCTGAGGATGTCGATGCCATCGTTTTGGACTCGGCACACGGTCATTCGCGTAATATCGTCAATAAGCTGAAGGAAATCAAGGCCAAATATCCCAACCTCGATGTCGTTGTGGGTAACATCGCCACTGCCGAGGCTGCCAAGTTCCTCATCGAGAACGGCGCCGACGGTATCAAGGTAGGTATCGGTCCCGGTTCTATCTGTACCACCCGTATCATTGCCGGTGTGGGTGTTCCCCAGTTGTCGGCCATCTATGCTGCCGCTTCTGCTGCCAAGGGTTCGGGTGTTCCCGTCATCGCCGACGGTGGTCTGCGTTACTCGGGTGACATCGTGAAGGCTCTGGCTGCCGGTGGTGACTGCGTCATGGTAGGTTCTTTGTTCGCAGGAACAGAGGAGGCTCCCGGTGAGACCATCATCTACAACGGACGTAAGTTCAAGTCATACCGCGGTATGGGTTCTATCGATGCCATGAAGGCAGGTTCTGCCGACCGTTACTTCCAGAAGGGCAACGAGGGTAACATCAACAAGCTCGTTCCCGAGGGTGTCGTAGCGCGTGTTCCTTTCAAGGGTATGCTTTCGGAGACCGTCTTCCAGCTCATCGGTGGTATCCGTTCGGGTATGGGTTACTGCGGTGCTGCCGACATTCCCACACTCCAGACCGCCAAGTTCATCCGTATCACCGCCAACGGTGTTGTGGAGAACCACCCCCACGATGTATCAATCACCCGTGAGCCTCTGAACTACTCACGCGGTAACCAATAATTTAGTCAGGTAACTGCTTTTTCAAACAGAAAAAAACAGCTATTATAATGGAAAAAATCATAATTCTCGATTTCGGTTCGCAGTACACCCAGCTCATTGCCCGTCGTGTGCGCGAGTTGAATGTCTATTGCGAGATTCACCCCTTCAACAAGGCTCCCCAGATGGACGAGTCGGTCAAGGGTGTCATCTTGTCGGGCAGCCCCTTCTCGGTGCGCGACGAGAACGCTCCCAAACCCGATTTGTCGGCCTTCAAGGGTAAGTTGCCGCTGCTGGGCATCTGCTATGGTGCGCAGTATTTGGCTTCGGCCTTTGGTGGCGAGGTGCAGCCTGCTGCCAGCCGTGAGTACGGCCGTGCCATGCTGACCGTGGGTGACAAGGAGGACGCTCTGATGCAGAACCTCCCCTCGACTACACAGGTGTGGATGTCACACGGTGACACCATCACATCGGTGCCCTCTACCTACCGTCTGATTGCCGGTACGGAGGATGTCAAGGTCGCAGCTTTCCACATCGAGGGCGAGCAGACCTGGGGTATTCAGTTCCACCCCGAGGTGTACCACTCGACTGACGGCACACAGCTTCTGAAGAACTTTGTGGTCGGTGTCTGCGGTTGCAAGCAGGACTGGACTTCGGAGAGCTTCGTGGAGGCTACCGTTGAGGGGTTGCGCAAGAAGCTGGGTGACGACAAGGTTGTTCTCGGTCTTTCGGGCGGTGTGGATTCATCGGTGGCTGCCGTGCTGTTGCACAAGGCTATCGGCCACAACCTCTACTGTATCTTCGTGGATTCGGGTCTTCTGCGCAAGAACGAATTTGACGAGGTGCTGGAGTCGTACAAGAACATGGGACTCAATGTCAAGGGCGTGAAGGCCGGCGACAAGTTCCTGGGCGATTTGGCCGGCGTGACCGACCCCGAGAAGAAGCGTAAGATTATCGGTCGCGACTTCGTGGAGGTCTTCAACGAGGAGGCACAGCAGATCAAGGACGTGAAGTGGTTGGCACAGGGTACCATCTATCCCGATGTTATCGAGTCCAGCTCGGTGAACGGTCCTTCAGTGACCATCAAGTCGCACCACAACGTGGGCGGTCTTCCCAAGGAGATGAACCTCAAGATTGTGGAGCCTCTGCGACTCCTGTTCAAGGACGAGGTGCGCCGCGTGGGTCGTTCGATGGGTATCTCGGAGAACCTCATCGGCCGTCATCCCTTCCCCGGTCCGGGTTTGGCCATCCGTATTTTGGGTGACATCACTCCCGAGAAGGTGGAGATTCTCCAGAATGTAGATAAGATTTATATTGACTCCCTGCGTGAGGCAGGACTCTACGATAAGGTATGGCAGGCAGGTGCTATTCTGTTGCCCGTGAAGAGTGTCGGTGTCATGGGTGACGAGAGAACCTATGAGAGCTGTGTGGCACTTCGCGCGGTGACCTCGACTGACGGTATGACCGCCGACTGGGTACACCTTCCCTATGAGTTCCTGATGAACGTATCGAACGAGATTATCAATAAGGTGCGCGGCGTAAACCGCGTAGTGTATGACATCTCCTCGAAACCACCCGCAACTATCGAGTGGGAGTAGGGTAGCTCTCACACCAAAAAAGCCGTAATCCTCGGGATTGCGGCTTTTTTTATGTCGGTGGGTGAACTATACCTATCATAAAAGGCGACCCGTAAAAAGGTCGCCTTTTTGCTTTGTGTGGGAGTTGTTGCCTAACGGTTGTGCTCGCGGTTGCGGTACTCGGTGGCACTGATGCCGTTCATCTGGGAGAAGAAACGGCTGAAAACGGCCGTGTCGTCAAATCCCAACAGAAAGGCAATCTCCTTGGAGGATTTGTTGGTGTAGAGCAACAGACGGCGTGCCTCGGCATTCACACGCTCACGAATGACACTCAAGGGTGACGGACAGCCACACGCCGAAAAGAGATTGGAGAGCGTCTTGGGCGAGCGGTGCAACATTTCGGCATAGTCCTGCACCTGCTTCTTCTCGCGGAAGTTGCGGTCCACGAGCTGGTGGAACTGACGGACGATGTCAAAGGCCTTCTCCTTGCCCGATGCCTGGGTGAAGCGGTCGCGTGCAATGCGTGTGGCGAGAATGATGAAGTGCTTGAGGTGCATGCGCAACATCTCCTCGCGCAGGGAGTCGTCAATCTGATAGTCGTGACGGATGTCGCCCAGCACCTTCTCCAACCCTTCGCTCTGCTCGCTGTCGGGACGCAGACGCATGATGTCCGACGAGCCGTTGAAGAGCAGTCCGTTGCACGATACCTCGTTGGTGTGGCTGAAGATGCAGTAGAAGTTGCTGTTGAACGCCAGCGACACATATTCGCCCTCAGCTTCGGCTCGGTCGATACGGTGGAGCGGCGTGAGACAGATAATCTCGCCTGCCGTCACCTCGGTGGGGATGTGGTCCACCTCTATGTGGAGTGAGCCGCTCTTGAGCCAGATGAATTTGTACATCTCCGAATACTTCGTGTACTCCTCGTTGTCGAACATCGAGTCGCACAGGACGAGATTGCCGTCGAGCGGTGTGCTAAACATCAAATCCATACGCTTGTTGCTTTAGTTCTATTTCTGTTCCTCGCTTTGGGGCGCGGGTGCGGATTCCTCTTTGGAGGTGTTGTTGCCGTTGTTGCGACGGCGGTGGTTTCTGCGGCGACGATTGCGCTCGCGGTCCTTCGTGCCACGGTTGCCCTCACCGCGTCCCGTGCCATGCTCCTCCTGCGAGGGGGCTTCGGCGGGTGTTGAGGTGGTGTCGGGGGTGTTACCCTCACCTGCGGGCTTTGTCGCTCCGTTGTCGCGTCTTCTGTTGTGACGGCGGTTGCGCTGCTTGTCCGCCGCGCTCTTCTCGCCCTCCTTCTCCGAGGTCGGTGCTCCGCCCTTCTTTTCGCCTTTCTTCTCACCTCTGGGTGCGCCCTTGCCACCGTTGTTGCGTCCGCGTCCTTTACCGCGACCCTTGCCGCGACCGCGGTTCTCATCGGGAGCATAACGCGGTCCTTCGCCCACCTCGGCAGGCAGGGGCTCTTTGCGTACCTCCTTCTCGATGAACTTCTCTATCTGGTGGAACTTGCCCTGCTCCTCCTCGCTGACAAAGGTGATGGCGCTACCCGAAGCGTCGGCTCTACCTGTACGGCCGATGCGGTGGATGTAATCCTCGGGGTCGTGGGGTACATCGTAGTTGATGACCAAACCGATGTCCTCGATGTCGATACCGCGTGCCACAATGTCGGTGGCAACCAAAATCGACACCTTGCCGTTCTTGAAGTCGAGCATCACCTCCTCGCGCTTGCTCTGCTCGAGGTCGGAGTGCATGGCAGCCACATCGAGCTTCATGCGTTTGAGGGTGTGTGCCAGCTCCTTGACCTTGAGTTTCGATGAGGAGAAGATGATGGTCTTGTAGTCGCGTGGCTGGGCAAACAACTGCTGTACGATGCCAATCTTCTGCGACTCGTAGCACACGTATGCCGACTGGTCGATGGATTCGTTGGGCTTCGAGATGGCGATGCTCACCTCCTTGGGCGAGTGGAGAATGGTCTTTGCCAGCTCGCGGATTTTGGGAGGCAGGGTTGCCGAGAAGAGGAGGGTCTGACGCTCCTTGGACATATAGGAGACAATCTTCATGATGTCATCGTGGAAACCCATGTCGAGCATACGGTCGGCCTCATCGAGAATCAGACACTCCACGTGCGAGAGGTCGATGCCGCTGTTTTGCAGGTGGGCAATCATACGTCCGGGGGTGGCAATCACCACATCGGAACCCATCAGCATACCTCTTTTCTGAATGTCCCAGCCCTTGCCGTCTCCACCGCCGTAGACCACCGTGGTCGATACGGGCAGGTAGTAGGAGAAGCCCTGGAACTGCTGGTCGATTTGCATGGCCAGCTCACGTGTAGGAACGATGATGACCGCCTTGATGACATTCTCCTCGTTGCCCTCAATCAAAAGACGGTTGAGCAGCGGCAGGGTGTAGGCGGCAGTCTTGCCGGTACCTGTCTGTGCGCAACCGATGAGGTCGTCGCCGGAGAGTATCACGGGTATGGTGTGCTCCTGTACGGGAGTCATCTCGTCAAAATTCATATCGTAGAGTCCGTCGAGAATCTCGTCCTCCAAATCCAATTCGTCAAATCTCATAATCTGTATTCCTAACTCATAAAATATTTTCGACATGCACAGAACCTCATGTAACGGTGCTGCACATGTCGAAACAATAACTTATCGTCTTATGGGGCTTACTCGGCGATTTCCTCACCGAAGAGAGTGGCCTGTGTGCAGCCTGTGATTCTGACCTTCACATAGTCGCCCTTCTTGTGGTTGCCCTTGTCGATGACGACCACCTTGTTCTGCGATGTGCGACCCGAGAGCTGGTTCTTGTCGCGGCGCGATTCGCCCTCGACCAAAATCTCGAACTCCTTGCCCACGTCCTGCTCGTTGCTCTGCAATCCCAACTCGTTTTGCAGGGCGATAATCTCCTGCAGACGGCGGGTCTTCACCTCGTCGGGCACATTGTCGGGGAGGTTGCGCTGGGCGAAGGTGCCGGGACGCTCCGAATATTTGAACATGAAGGCGTAGTCGTACTTCACCTCGCGCATCAGCGAGAGGGTCTCGAGGTGCTCCTCCTCCGTCTCGCCGGAGAATCCTGCGATGAGGTCGGTGGTAATCGAGCAGTCGGGTATGATACGGCGAATGGCGGCGATACGGTCGAGATACCACTCACGGGTGTAACGGCGGTTCATGCGCTCGAGCATGGCCGTAGAGCCCGACTGTGCGGGCAGGTGAATGGCGTGGCAGATGTTGGGCATCGAAGCCATGACCTTCAACAAATCGTCACTCATATCCTTGGGGTGGGAGGTGGCAAAACGCACGCGCAGGAGCGGTGAGATGGACGCCACACGGCGCATCAACTCGGGGAAGGTCACCTCGCCACACTTGTAGGAGTTGACATTCTGACCCAGCAGGGTCACCTCGCGGTAGCCGTTCTCGAAGAGCGAACGTGCCTCCTCGACGATGGTCTCGGCATCGCGGCTGCGCTCGCGGCCACGGGTGTAGGGCACCACGCAGTAGGAGCAGAAGTTGTTGCATCCGCGCATGATGGATACAAACGCGCTGACGCCGTTGTGGTCGATTCTCACGGGCTCAATCTCCGAGTAGGTCTCGGTGAGCGACAGCTCCACATTGACACCCTTCTGTTTCTGTTCTGCACGGTGAATCAGTTCGGGGAGTGAGCGGTAGGAGTCGGGTCCTGCCACAATATCCACCGCCAGAGGACCTTTCAGCAACTCCTCTTTCAGACGCTCGGCCATACAGCCGATGATACCCACCACCAATGTGGGTTTTTGTATGCGGTAATGTTTAATGTCTCCCAGACGACCCCATATTCTCTGTTCGGCATTATCGCGAATCGAGCAGGTGTTAATCAGTATGACATCTGCCTCTTCAATGTTTTCTGTGTAAAAATATCCCT
>RCNH01000081.1_pt1 | contig 44634 bp, 45 predicted proteins | sample 2041161 | NCBI WGS metagenome assembly RCNH01 (sample SAMN09708215, study PRJNA481090) | Feces metagenome, whole genome shotgun sequencing project. | biome: feces | host: Leptonychotes weddellii | place: Antarctica: Sion Island | collected 2010-03-01 | reverse complement strand
TCACATCTGCCACGGGGGCAAAATCCAGGTTGAACCCCAATGATTTCAATTCTGTTCCCAGCGTAAAGCCAACATGGTATGCAGCATCCAGATCCATAGAGGTACCAATTTCCTGCATAGGAGGATAGAAAGTAACGCCCATAGATGGATTGGAGCTCAGCCGACAGACAGTGCCGCCCTCCTCATCTACACCCACAAACATGGGCGTTCTGGATGCATTTTGATAATCTGCAATCATTTTGATACACTGCTCTCTGTTTTCCAGATTTTTGGAAAACAGAATGATGCCCCCTACAGGAGAAGCATTCAGGGCGTTCTGGGTGGATTCGTCAAATGCGACTGTATTGCCGCCGAGATCTTCCGGCAGGACAAAAAAGACCTGATAAATCTTTTCTTCCAGTGTCATGTCCTCCAACAGGGACACAACAAGCTCTTCCAAACCCGAAACGGGTTCAGAAGGGACTGTAGATTTTCCAGGCAGTGTAGGCGTGGCAGTTTCAGAAGGTGAGGTGCTCGGTGGTATATCAGCAGCAACAGTTTCTGCAACAGAAGCCGTCAGCTTGTACTCGGCAGGCGTTTGAGGTGCCAATACCTGCGTTGCCAGCAAGATGAAACACAGTCCACACAAAAGGGCTGAAATTACTGTTAAAATGCCTGCCCTTCTGCGGCAATTGCATTTTTCCTTTTCTTCCGGAAGGACATCATGTTTTCGGCGTTCCATTCTTTACTCCTCCCAGTTTAAAAGTCATGTTTAATCTACCATATTGTATAAAGAAATGCAAGCAATGCAGAAAAGGTCCGGTTTGCGGTCAATGTGTTTGTTTCCCATCAACCGAACAGATTTCTGTGTTCTTTGGACTGCGGCAAAATGTCTCGTATCAATCTGCCTATCCGATTCTATGATGCAGACAACGGCAGCATGCTTGCACATGGACACCGACAGAAGAACACAAAACACTTCCTGACAAACCGATTTGCAAATCAGCGCAAATAAAAGGAGGGGGAATACCCCTCCTTTTTGCTTACAGATTATAAAGATCCGCGTATTTTTTCTTGAGATAGTCCGTATAGTAAGTAGGATCAAATTTCCCACAGGTCATTTCAAACAGAACACCGGGCTTATAGAATCCGGCGTGGCGATGGAAATGCTCGCCCAACCAGCCTTTGATCCGGCTGAGATCGCCCCGTTCTACATCCTGCCAGATATCACCAAGGTCCTTTTCCATAAAGGCCAGCATCTGGGGTCCATAGGCACTGCCAAGAGCATAGGAAGGGAAATAACCAATGCTGCCGCCGGACCAGTGGGAGTCCTGCAGGCATCCATTCCGGTCATCGGGAACTTCAATTCCCAGGTACTTCTGGTACATTTCATTCCATGCCTGAGGCAGATCATTCACAGCCAGAGAGCCATCAATGAGACGCTTCTCCAGCTCATAGCGGACCATGATGTGCATGCAGTAGGTCAGTTCATCTGCCTCTGTACGCACCAGGGACGGACCGGCCTTATTGACAGCCTTCCAGAACATATGCGCATCAACGCCCTGAAGCTGTTCCGGGAACAGCTCTTGGACCTTGGGGAAAATATGACGAATAAAAGGCTCAGATCTTCCAATGATATTTTCAAAGAACCGGCTCTGACTTTCGTGGATGCCCATGGAGACACCGCCGGACAGAACGGTATAGTTGTACTTGGGATCACAGCCCAGCTCATAAATTGCATGTCCGCCCTCATGAATTACAGAATACATGGAAGAAGCCAGGTCATGCTCCTGATAGTGGGTGGTGATACGGACATCATAGCAGTTAAAGTTCGTGGTATAAGGATGCTCAGTTTCGGCAATGCCGCAGTGATTCCGGTCCAGGCCCAGAACCTCCATGAGATAGTCAGAAAACTCTCTCTGTTTGTCAAGAGGGTAGTATTTATGAAGGAAGCTGTCCTCGGGTGCCTTTGCAGCCTTGATTTTACTGATTAAGGGCACCAATTCCTCACGAAGCTTGGCAAAGAAGCCGTCCAGCATCTCAGTGTTGAGCCCCTCTTCGTATTCATTCAGAAGTGCATCATAGGGTTTCATTTCAGGATGATAGTATCCCGCAAACTTCCGGTTGTATTCCACAATCTTCTCCAGATACGGAGCAAAGAGCGCAAAATGATTGTCCTGTTTTGCCTGCAGCCAAACATCCTGGGCATCGTTGATGAGGACAGTATAATCAATATATTCCTTTGCGGGAATCCGGGAGATCTGATTAAAGGACTTTCTCCATAACTCCACTTCACGCTTTGCCTGAGGGTCCAGCTCCTGCTTTTCCAGGAAGGAGAGCAGAGGCTCGTTTTCCGGATCGGCAATGATGCCATAGACTACTTCGCTGAGTATTGCCATGGTACGGCCACGGCCTTCGCCGCTGCCCTTGGGAGCAGCACTTGTAGCATCCAGAGACAATACACCCATAGCATGGTTGTAGGCAGCCAGCTTGCCTTCCAAGCCGCGCAGGGTTTCCAGTGCAGTTGTAACGTCACAGTATTGCATAATATCCTCCTTGTTAATGAGATAATGTTACGATACCACATCTGATTTTCTGCGTCAATAGGAGAACCGTAATAAAGCAGGGCACCGGAATCAATTTTCTTTCCTGCAGGCGTTACTTGCACTTTCCGACAGAATGTGATATAATGCAGACAATGCCCCTCGTGTGAATGGGCTCCATATCCCTTAATTTGGAGGACCTCAATATGAAGGTTATGCGTTCCATTGGACACTATTTAAATGCTGCCTGGCGGTTTGTGTTCTACTTCCGCAAGGTGTTTTTATCCATACCGGTTGTTGTACTGGCACTGATTTTTGCAAAGCAGAATATGGGGCTTCTTCCCGATACTGTGGGACTGCTGCTTACAACCGCAGGAGATTTCAACCTGTCCATCACCCGCCTGCAGGCTGTGATTGGGCCTTTGGTTATTACAGCAATTCCGCTTGTCTGTATGTGCCTTTCCAGAAAAGTGTTTTATCCCTGGCTGGTTTCTGTGGCTACATTGGTTGTTCCGTTTCTGCTGCGGCTTTTGAATCAGATCTTTTAATTAAATGCTTGAGGGCTTGCTGTTATTGCAGCAAGCCCTCGTTTTTGTTATTCAAATTTTCCTTTTTTCCTTCTGACAGACACCAATGCGGTAATTCCCAGAAACAGAACCAGTGCACCCATGGAAATTACACTACCCTGATAGAAAGCGGTATTGTGATAGGTGAATGTTACTTCGTGGGTACCAGGCTCCAGATAGAGGCCTACCATGGAATTCATAACAGCAACAGGCTCGATTCTGATACCGTCCAGTTTTACCACCCAATTGTCATCATAGGGGATGGAGGTATAAAGGAGACTGTTTTCCTCCACAGAAATGGTTCCACTCATAGCTGCGCCATCCATACTTGTAATGTCCAAAACAGATTTTTGCAGAAGCTGAACGCCTTCAAGGTACAGGTCATTGTGAAGAACTGCACCTGTCAAGGTAATTGTACCGGTTTCGTTGGCAGGGCACTGGAAGGCAACTGTTATGACGTCTCCTGCCGCACAATTTCCCACATGCATCATTTGAGTCAGGGAAATCTTTTCAGAGAACAGGGGTGCCTTTCGATCTTCCGGAGTCTGTGCGTTTTTATATACCTTCAGATTGTTTCTCTTCGGTGCAGAAATGCGAATGGTAACATCTCCATCCTGAGGGACTACAAAAGACACTTCTGCATATTCCTGGGTATCTGTAGTAGAATAGCTGATTTCACCGCCGGTGCCCTTCTGGGTCACTTTGATTTTGTCTGCACTTTCGGGCGCAGGCTCTGCGGTATAAGTGCGGATTACCTGAAACACATCATCCTGAATTCCGGTTGCTGCACTGAAAAGACGATTCTGGAACGCAAAGGTGCCGTAGATGCTGCCTTCTACATCCAGCTCCTCTAAACCGATTTGTGTGGCAAAACCCAGGGGAAGATAAGCTTTGTTCTCCAGAAGGGATACATCTCCAACGCTGTACACCGGCTCAAAAAACGCACTGTCCAAAGGAGTTCCATCTCTGGAAATCAGATATTTCATATTGAGGAACAGGTCTGACACCGGAGATCCCTCCTCATAGCTGTAACGGTTATAGTTCGGTCTTGCACCATAGCCAAGAGCGGCCATAAACTTGGTGCATCGGACATTGGCGGAGGAAGAGAACATCGTAATGCCGGAAAGGCCATTAAGTGCATCATCATTCAGAGTTTGAGTATGTGTAAACTCTGTACGGAAGAAGTCAGAATCCTTTTCACGCTCCTTCAGATGGTCAATAACCTGGGCTGTGCTTTCGGTCCCCTTGGGGTAATTTGAGACATTGGTGCCTCCAAAATTGACGCCGAAGTTTACTACATTGCATCCCAATTCCAGTCCCATTGTGAGAAGAAGCAGTGTGGAGAGCGTACGGTTCCAGTGCAGCTGTTCCTTTGCAGGCGGAACATCCTCTGCCGCATCTGCATCAAGTTCGTCTGTGTGTGCTTCTGCGGCCTTTACCCGGCGCTTCTTACCCAGTGCCAGCACTGTGTAGGCCAGCAGGAACACCAGATTATAGATCAGATAAATCGGTTCCAACCGAAGGTCGGAGCAGAATATAATTCCAAGCACCAGAAGTCCGGACAGAATGGTTTTCCAGATCTGACAGTTCTCATGGATGAGATAAGCTCTGTATGCCATGACCAGCATGACAAAAGAGAACAGAAAGCTGAACCGATACGGAATCATGTTGGTAAAATGGAAACCATGCCAAATATAATCCAACTGCCGGATCAGGAAGCTAAGCATAAAGAAGATCAGCAGAAATGCATGGCACAGCTTTTCCCGTATGGAGAACTTCTTAGACATGAAGAACTGCATTCCCAGAATCAGAGTGAAAATACCGCAGTACAGATTTGGAAGTCCTTCTTTAAAGGTGGGGCTGATGCCGCCGGCCGTATTGCCAGCCACCTGACGCATACCATCCAGGAGTCCCAGCAGGGTGTTGTCCTTGGCAATATTCAGCTTGAACCCGGTGGGGAATTGATTCACACTGGAATAGGTGTTACCAAGAGCTGTGTAGGCAGGCCACTCCAGGAAAGCTGTCATGGCAATGGCCAATGCGGAAAATACAGCCATCAGGCCCAAATCCGCAAGGAACTTTCTGAAGCTGTGACACTGGAAAATTTCGTAACAGAAAAAGCTCAGTGCAACAAAGATGCAGGTAAAAAGGCCGATATAGTAGTTACTGACAATGGAAAGAAACAGGGTTGCCGTATAGAGTACGAATCGCCGCTGCTGCAAGAGAGCCAGCATCCCCAGCACCACCAAAGGCAGCAGCGCAAAAGTATCCAGCCACATGATATTCCATTGATAGCCCAAAGCCCAGGCACATAATCCATAGAACGCAGAGAACAGTGGAATAGACCAGTCATTTTTTTGGAAGGTCTTCTTTAAAAAGATTCCAAAGAACAATCCGGCCAGTCCCAGCTTTACAGGTACCAGCAGAGAGAAAAAGCCAAGGAGCCACTGCTCCGGTACCAATACGGAAAGAAGATTCAGAGGGGAAGCTACATAATAGGCAATGAGAGCCAGGTAGTCTACACCCATACCCAGATTCCAGTTATACAGCAGGGAATCCCCGGCAAGCAATGTTCTGCGAAATTCTTTAAAAAACGGATAATACTGGTGATACATATCGGACATCAAAATGGAAGAGTTTCCAAAGGGAGCATGTCCGCTGCATATCATAACAGCTATATAGCCCAGAAATGGGAACAGGAAGGATAGGAGCAGAAAGTTCGGCTCCTTCCGACCTCTTTTGGTTAGTTGTTTCATGTCACACCGCCTTTATAAAATAACCCCTCTATTATATCACCAAAGTCCACTTAAATAAACAAAAAAATCAGTGTAATGTCTGACTGTTGTTCAGGATGGTGGTGCTGTAGAGGAACAACACATCCTGGTTGGTAAAACGAATATAGTTGTTCAAGACATCACTGTAAGTGTATCGCAGATCCACCAAAGTAATTTTAGCGTAGGAATCCGCAAGCAAAGGGGAAATGCTGCTTCCAAAGGAGTCACGGAAGATAATTAGCTCTTTATTGGATTTTGCATTGGGGTTGGTAATGATCTGAATAGGAGATGCACCGTTTAGGAAAAAATCATAGGGATCACGGCTGCCGACCTTATCCGGGTTATACATGGGAATTTGGGAATTGGACGCCAGATCCTGTACTTTACAGCTGTCCTGACTGGCAGTCTCAAGATAGACAAGCCGATCTTCTGCCAGCGGAAGGGCGGACTGGCCGGCATAGGCACCGGAAAATTCACCTGCATCCAGAGTCTGTGTGATTTCAGGAGCAGGTGCTCCCATAGCCTGGGTCAGAGTGTTTGCAACGGGGACCAACGCCTCCTGGCGCCAATGGGGGTCAGAGTTGTAGTAGGAATCGGCATCCAACTGGTCAAAAATGTCGATGTATTTCATTTTTAATGTACTGTCCAGTGTATCCAGAAGTGCATCATAGTCCATAGCCGGATAACCAAGCTGTGCGGCAAGATAGTAGTTTTTGTCAGGAACCACACTGTAATAACACTTGACAGGCTTTCCCAAAAGGTATCGTTTGTAGACCTTGTCCATGAGTGCTGCGGCGTGATCGACTGAAACTTGCTGAATAGGATATTCCAGCTTTGCAGCATTTCCGTCTGTGACATAGATTCCATTGTTATCCAGCTGGTGCTGACCATACCGCAGATAATACGCCTTGATTGCCCGGAATGTATCACGCATGGGGAACTGGTCAGCGGCAGCATCTTCAGCAGAGCTCATAAACTTTCCGGTGGAAATGTTCTGCCAGGTAATTTTAGGCCATTGGGCCAGGGTACGGCGCTCAGCCAGAGACATTTCCTTGTGGCCGGTAATCATAAAGACACCGCCGCCAAGAAGCATTGTTCCAAGAAGAACGAGTGTAATAATACGTTTTTTCATTGCAGCCTCCTTAGAAACGGAAATAAAGGAAGGGATTAAAGGAACCATCTACCAGGAATGCAGTGCTGACAAGCAGAATCAGAATCAGACCGACAGGCTGCAAAACGCTGAGCCAAGGACCAAACTTGCCGGTCTCCAGACGGTGGTAGAGCTTAACAGGAAGCGCAGTGGCTCCTACAGCACTCATAATCAGCAAAACCAGGCTGCTGCGCAGTGCGTAAGTGGTTTCTACAGAGAGAAACGGCAGAGATCTAAGCCCGAACATAGCACCAAAATCTGCTCTGATTTCTGACATTGAAGCTCCATTGAAGAGAACGAAGCTGAACAACAGACAGGCAATCACATAGACATGGCCGATTACTTTACTGTTCTGCATAAACTTTCCATAAAACAGCTTTTCGGCTATCAGCAGCAGTGCGAACATAAGACCCCAAAGGAGAAAATTCCAGCCGGCACCATGCCACAGGCCTGTCAGGCACCAGACAACAAAAATATTTCTGAACCACAGAATTTTTTTGACACGATTTCCGCCCAGAGGAATATATACATAGTCTCTGAACCAGGTGCCAAGGCTCATGTGCCAACGCCGCCAGAATTCAGTGATGGTTTTAGAAGTATAGGGATGGTCAAAGTTTTCCGGGAAATGGAAGCCCAGAATCTTACCCATGCCAATGGACATATCACTGTAACCTGAGAAATCAAAATAAATCTGCAAAAGAAATGCTACAGAAGAGAGCCATGCATAGACCACAGTGGGATCGGCACTGGCACGATAACCGGCACAGACAGCGCCCAGCTGATTAGCCAGCAGCACCTTTTTTCCGAGTCCAATCAGGAAGCGGACAGCGCCATCATATACACCATTCAATGTGCTTTTTCGTACTGTAAGCTCATGGGCGATATCCTGATAACGAACAATGGGACCGGCAATCAGCTGAGGAAACAGAACGACATATGCACCAAAATCAATGGGATTCTTTTGTGCGGCTGCCGTTCCCCGGTAGACATCTACCGTATAGCTCAAAATCTGGAAAGTATAGAAGCTGATGCCAACAGGCAGGGCCAGCTTGAGCAGGGGAATCTTTGAGCCGACAACTTCGTTAATGGTAGTAAGCAGGAAGTTGGCATACTTAAAGTATCCTAAAAGTCCGAGACTTCCTGCAATTGATATAATCAGTACCAGTTTTGAGGAAAACGAGCCACGAAAGCGTTCAATCAGCAAACCGCAAATGTAACCCTGCGTTATGGAAATCAAAATGAGAATCAGATATTTTGGTTCGCCCCAAGCGTAAAATGCCAGACTGAAAAGAAGAAGGACGGTATTTTTCAGGAATTTGGGTACCACAAAATAAGCAAGCAGCACCGCCGGAAGAAATGCATAGAGAAATACCAAACTTGAGAATACCATAGTTCACTCCAATCCACCGCAAAAGCGGCAGTTAATTTTTATTTCGCTTTATCCATTTCTGGATGCTTTGAGTACACAGAAGCCAATACAGCTATGTGTCGTTGTAAAACCTCCCTCGTCAGAAAAGACGGAAATCAGAAGGGATGGTTGCGAAGAAGATATGTTTAAGCTATAAAAAACCGCCGGGAAAAACATCTCCGGCGGGGAGTATGAAATTAAAGATGAGTTTTGGCTTCCTTCAGTGCCTCGGCCAGCTGATCGGGGCAAGAGGTTTCTTTTGAACCGCAGCGAATTCCTTCCACCTTGGAAACGACTTCATCCACATCCATGCCTTCAACTAATGCGCCAATGCCTTTCAGATTTCCGTTGCAGCCACCCAGAAATGACACGTTTTTAACCTTGCCATCTTCGATATCAAAAGTAATCATCCGGGAACAAGTGCCTTTGGTTTTGTACTGGAACTGCATATGTAACTTCCTCCTAAAATGTTGTTTCTATGAGATCAGGCAGTTTCCCCTGAACAAAGTCTGTCAGTAATTCCGGGGAAAGAATTACTTGATGGCCTCGCTCTCCGGCGGAAACTGCAATCTCATCATACAAAAGGGCGGTTTCATCCAAATAAGTGGGATACTTCTTCTTCATGCCAACAGGACTGCATCCGCCGCGAATATAGCCGGTAAGCCCCAGAAGCTCTTTTACATGAATCATTTCCACTTTCTTTGCACCGGCAGCCTTGGCAGCTTTTTTAAGATCCAGGGTACAGCACACAGGAACACAGAAAACCAGAATTGCTCCGTGATCCGAACGTGCTACCAGGGTTTTGAAAACCTGCTCTTCCGGAAGACCGACAGCCTTCGCTGCATGCTGTCCGGAAAGATCATTTTCATCATATTCATAAAAAGCTTCCCTGTAAGGGATTTTTGCTTGATCCAACAGCCTAAGTGCATTTGTTTTTGCCATTTTAGATTCACCACCACCTTGCTATTATATGCGAAATTTTGCTTTCTTTCAAGAGGGGCGGATAGACTTTCTGGTTTTGTGCATCCTAAAACATGAATAAGGGAGGGGGATTTTCTATGGAATCTGAACAAAAGAACCCGGAGACAGCGGAAGAAAGAAGAGAATTGGTCAAAGAACTGGGATCTGACCTTACAGGTGGCAAAGACGGGAGCATCTACACGCTGACAATTATCGGACAGATTGAGGGACACCAGCTGCTTCCGGAAACATCTAAAAGCACAAAATACGAGCATGTTCTGCCTCTGCTGGCAGGGATTGAGGAAAGCACGGAAATCAAAGGCCTGCTGCTGCTTTTAAATACTGTAGGCGGCGACATTGAGGCAGGGCTTGCTATTGCAGAGTTGGTGGCAGGCATGAAAAAGCCAACAGTTTCATTGGTGCTTGGCGGCGGTCATTCAATCGGGGTGCCATTGGCAGTTTGTGCAAAGCGCTCTTTCATTGTACCAACGGCCAGCATGACCATTCATCCGGTGCGCATGACAGGAATGGTTGTGGGTGCACCTCAGACATTTCGTTATTTTAACCGCATTCAGGAACAAATTCTGGATTTCATCACATCAAACTCTAATATTTCCCGGGAAAAGCTGGAAGGATATATGATGGCTACCGGTGAAATGGCCACGGATGTGGGAACCATTATCTATGGAAAAGAAGCTGTTTCTTCGGGGCTGATCGATCAGCTGGGCGGGCTGTCCGATGCGCTGCAGTGCCTCCACGAAATGATCGAGCGGGATGAGGAAAAATAAAAGACTGGAAATGCAGGCCTTTTTATGATATGATAATCTGACGAGACATCAGATTGGAGGGCCTACAGTGGAACTTAACTGGATACAAAAAGGAATATGGAGCGTCATCCAAGGGCTTGCCAGTGTTTTTCCACTGTCAAGTGCCGGACTAATGGCCATTATGCGGAAAATCTTTGGCTTGCCTATGGATGGCAGTATTGATCGTGGCTACGCCTCGATGCAGCTGCTGGCAGTAGCTATTACGATTGTGTTTGCCTTTCGTCACGACTATGCAGCTTGTATTCGGGCAACCCACGGCAGCCTTCCCAGAAATGATCTCAGGCAGCGTGAAACCATGATGCTGAATCGTCGGCTCTTTATGCTGATTCTGATAGGCGTTTTTCCGGCAGCTCTTGCGCTCCTGTTCCGGGAGCGTGCCGCCATGTTGGCATATCGGCTGTCCTTCATAATAGGCCTTTCTGCAGTGGGTGGCTTTGCCGTGTTTCTGGGTGAGCATATTGGCAAAGGAGAGCGAAATTTACAGGATGCAACAATCGCAGACGGCCTTTGGATAGGACTTGCCTATGGTCTTGGAATCATCCCCGGCTTGCCGACTATGGGCCTGTGCCTTACAGCAGGTATGCTCTGCGGTCTGGAATCTGTGTTTGTCCTGCGCTATGCATTTCTGATTTCTGCTCCTGCGCTTTGCTTGGAGGCGGCAACAGGTCTGATTGGATTCACCCAGCAGTTTCACTGGAGTTGGGTAGTGGGAATGATCCCAACAGCCCTTTGCGCCTACAGCGGCATTCATATTATGAAAAAGCTGGCCAGGCGAGACGGCTACGGCCTGTTTGCCTATCTTTTGTGGGGAAGTGCAATCCTCACATTTATACTTTCTTTAATCAGTTAGGAGGGAGCTCATGGCTTCATCTAAGGGGAGAGGGAATCCCCAGGGAAAACAAAAATCTACTTCCAAGAAATCTTCTTCCAGAAAGACACCGTCCAAGAGGAAATCTAAAAATACATGTGAACTGGCAATCCCCATGCGGACAGTATTGGCAATGGTATCGATTTCTATTGCTGTTTTGGCACTGTTTTCCATTTTCGGAACCCGTGCGTACATTTTGGACGGTATAAAATACATTCTCTGCGGTGTGCTGGGCAAGACTGTATTTCTGATGGCTCCCATTCTGTTTTTGTGGTGGTTTGTGATTTTGGCCTTTTATCCCAAACGCCCGGTTACCTGGAGAAGTATCAGCCTGTGGATGCTTGCCATCTGTATTGGTGGTATTTCTCACATCTTCTCCTCTGTTGCTGTCCAGGAGGAAGGACAGTCGCTGGTAAAGGCATTGTTCACCAGCGGTACTTTGGGCCATGGCGGCGGTGTACTGGGCGGCCTTGCCGCAGCCGGACTTCAGTTTGCAATTGGCAAGATTCTGTCCTTTTTGATTTTTCTTCTTTTGGCCTGCTTCTTCTTTTTGGGAGCCGTGGGCATTACACCGAAAAGTCTTATGATCGCTCTGCACAACAGGCCCCGAATGGAGGAGGAAGAACCCGAAGAGCCGGTAGAAGACCCTGCAACCAGAATGGTCAATACCATTGCCAACAAGCGAATTGCTCACATAGAGAAAAAACGCCGTATTGCTGAGCTGGACATTCCTGTGGATGATCCTCCCGCTGCACTTAGAAAGAATAAAAAGAAGCGTTTGGAGCAGGATGAAGCTGATGAATATGGACTGGAGCATGAAAAATCTCTGCCTTTCAAAAAGCATTCACCGGATGTCTTTGACGAAGAACCCATCACAGGAAAGACGGTAATTCCCTCCGCCGCAGAGGAACCGGTTCTCTCTGATGCCAGTCATCATGTGGAAGATCTGCCGGAACTGGAGATTCCTGTGGAAGCAGAAATTCTTCCGCCTGCAAATACAGCCGTGAATTTGCCTCAGCCTGAGCCTGCTGTAGAAAAGGTAAGCGCACAGGATGCAAGAGATTCTGCAAATCAGGTGGCGCAGGAGATTGAAGCGCAGGCAATGGCTCCGAAACCGGAATATCAATTCCCGCCGATTGACCTTTTGCACCAGGCAAGCTCTGGTGCTGCAGACGGCACTGCAGAAATGCGTGAAAACACCAGACGGCTGAATGAAGCGCTTCAAAGCTTCAAGATCGAAGCCCGGATCTGCAATGTAACCCGTGGCCCCTCTGTAACCCGCTATGAGGTAGAGCTGGCCCAGGGTGTTCGTCTGGCCAAGGTAACTGCGCTGCAGGATGATATTGCTTTGGCTCTGGGTGCAGTGGGTGTCCGTATCTCTGCAATTCCGGATAAAATCGCTGTGGTTGGCATCGAGGTTCCCAATAAACTGGTTACAACCGTTGCTCTGCGAGAGGTAATTGACTCTCCCGCATTTACAAAGGCGAAATCCCGTTCTTCCTTTGCTGTAGGCAAGGATATCGGTGGTTCCTGTGTGGTGGGTGATATCTCCAGACTGCCTCATATGCTCATTGCCGGTACAACCGGTTCCGGTAAATCTGTGTGTATGAACAGTATTATTATTTCCCTTCTTTACAAGTCTAAGCCTGAGGATGTAAAGCTCATCATGGTTGACCCCAAGATGGTTGAGCTCGGCATTTATAACGGCATTCCGCATTTGCTGATACCTGTTGTGACTGACCCTAAAAAAGCTGCCGGTTCTCTGCAATGGGCTGTAACTGAAATGATGCGCAGATATCGGGCGATGTCTGATGTGGGCGTCCGGGATTTGGAGTCTTATAATCACATCGTGGAAAGCAGCGGTGAAAGAGAAAAGCTGCCTCAGATCGTGGTCATCATTGACGAGCTGGCAGACCTAATGCTGGTAGCGGCCAAAGAGGTGGAAGAATCCATTTGCCGCATTGCCCAGATGGGTCGTGCCGCAGGTATGCACCTGATTATTGCAACACAGCGTCCTTCTGCTGATGTTATTACAGGCCTTATGAAGGCCAATATTCCCAGCCGAATTGCCTTTGCGGTTGCATCTGCCATGGAATCACGCATCATTCTGGATACACAGGGTGCAGAAAAACTGGTGGGTCGTGGTGACATGCTGTATGCTCCCCTTGGAAAAGGAAAGCCCAAACGAGTCCAGGGCTGCTTTGTAAGCGACAGTGAGGTGGAAGCTGTAGCGGAGTTTGTCAAGGAACACTATGTTGCAGATTACAACCAGGAAGTACTGGAAGAAATTGAGAAAAAAGCAGAACAAAGCGGTAAAGGAAACAAATCTTCCGATTCTGGCCTTGATTTTGGTGGCCAGGAGGACAGTGGAGACGAGCTGCTGCCCAATGCAGTGGAGGTTGTTCTTGAAACCGGTCAGGCTTCTGTCTCCATGCTGCAAAGACGTCTGAAGCTGGGCTATGCCCGTGCTGCACGAATTGTAGACGAGATGGAGGAAAAGGGAATTGTTGGTCCGTTTATGGGCTCTAAACCCCGTACCATTTTAATCACAAAGGAGCAGTGGGCCCAGATGCAGAATGGCACACTGCCGGAAGAAGAACAGGAAGATTTTGATTCTGTTCCGGAAATAATTCCATAAGACCGGAAATAGAAAAGGTGCTTCCTACAGCGTGTTAAGCTGTGGGAAGCACCTTTTTGGTTATTATTTTAAGAACATCCGTATCAGCTTTTCACCGATCTTGCTGTAAGGTTGATAGCGCATGGGAAGGTCGAGCCAGTTTCGCTTTTCCAGAATACTCTTTTTGTGAGAAAAGGCATCAAAGCCTGCTTTTCCGTGATATGAGCCCATCCCACTGGCACCAACACCGCCGAAACCCATATGACTGCTGGCCAGGTGGACCACCACATCATTGATACAGCCGCCGCCATACCGACAATGTTCGGTAATCAATCGGGCGGCCTGTTTGTCCCTTGTGAAGAAATACAAGGCCAAGGGAAGTGGCTTTTGCTGTAAGGTTTCCACTACATCTGTAAGTTTCTTATAGGTCAGGATGGGCAGAATCGGTCCGAAAATCTCCTGTTTCATAATTGGATCGTTCCATGTAACCCTATCCATCAGAGTCGGCTCCAAACGCAAACCGGAAAGGTCTGCTTTTCCACCATAGACACACTTATCAGGGTCCAGGAGAGAACAAACCCGGTCAAAATGCTTCTTATTTATGATCTTTCCGTAGTTTGGATTTTCCAGGGGAGCTGAACCAAATTGGAACCGGATTTGCTTTTTCAATTCCTCAACCAGTTTGTCATGAATGGATTCGTGGCAGTAAATATAATCCGGTGCCACGCAGGTCTGTCCGCAATTCAGAAATTTTCCAAACACAATTCGTTTGGCTGCCAGTTGGATATTGGCGGTTTTTCCTACAATACAGGGGCTTTTTCCGCCTAATTCCAAAGTAACAGGCGTCAAATGGGCCGCTGCCTTTGTCATTACCTCAGTTCCAACCGCTTGGCTTCCCGTAAAAAAGATGTGATCAAACTGCTGATTCAGCAGACAGGTGTTTTCTTCCCGTCCGCCTGTTACCACAGTTACCAGTTCCGGAGGAAATGCTTCCGCAACAATCTTTTCTATGATTTTACTGGTTTCCGGGGCATAGGCGCTGGGTTTCACAACAGCAGTATTGCCTGCGGCAATGGCATCCACAAGAGGCTCAATGGACAAAAGAAACGGATAATTCCAGGGACTCATAATCAGAGTTACGCCATAAGGGCAGGGAAGGACATAACTTTTAGCTGAAAATTGAGATAGGGGAGTGGCAACTCTTTTGGGAGCTGCAAATGATTGAAGGTGGCCTGTCATATAGGAAATTTCACTGTAAGTAAGCCCAACCTCGCACATATAGCTTTCTGTTCGGCTCTTTCCCAAATCCTTTTGCAGGGCTCGGAAGATCTCAGCTTCGTGGGCATGAATTACCTGTTTCAACCGATTTAGTGCCTCAATTCGCCTGGAAGTCGGGAGAGTCGCTCCCGTGTGAAAATACACTCTTTGTTTTTCTGCAATTCGGGCAATTTCGTCTGCCTTCATAACGCTTCCTCCCTTAACTCATTGTTTCCTCGTTGCTGTAATTACTCAGATTATTGGAGATTTTATGAAGTGCCTGATAAAAAATTTCTCGTTCCTCCTGTGTCAGTCCCTCTCCGCCCTTCATCACAGCATTTTCAATATACCCAATCATTTGAGTCGCTGTACTGCGTCCACGCTCTGTTAAGAGAATGTTGGTCCGATACCGACGCTTTGCTCCTGAATCCTCCAAAACCACAAAACCTTCCTCTTCAAGTTTTGCGATTGCTCTGGAAACAGCAGCCTTATCCTCTACACACAGAGAAGAAAGCTGGGTGGCGGTCAGGCCCTGCGGGTACTGATTCAAATGAAACAGGCACATTACATGCGTTCCTTTAAGGCCTAATTCTGTCATTTCTCTGGTTTTAATTCGCTGAATAGACCGATAAATCATGTTAACTGTTGTGACAAACACTGCAAATCTCTCTACCATATGGATATCCTCCTGTAAATTACAATGGTTATACCACAGAGAAATTGAACTGTCAACATGCTGTTTTTTGAATTTAGCCAGACCTGCGGCCATAGGATAAAGAGAGGTGATGGACATGGTTTGGAGAAAGGGTTATAGAAAGCGTTATTTTTATGCATATGTTCTGGTGATTTCTCTGTTTATTGGGTTTGCGGCTCTCACTGATCGGACGGTAACGGCTTTGGCCGAAACAATTCCTATCTATCGTGCCAATACTATCGTGATTGATCCGGGACACGGCGGGGAAGATGGGGGTGCATCCTCCTGTACCGGCATTCTGGAAAGCAAAATCAATCTGGACACTTCTCTTCGGCTGCGGGATCTTCTCCATTTCATGGGATATGACACGAAGATGATCCGCCAGACAGATACATCTGTATACACACAAGGAAATACCATTTCAGAAAAAAAGATATCCGATTTGAAAGAACGGGTACGGATGGTAAACGACACAGCCAATGCGCTTCTTGTGAGCATTCATCAGAATCAGTTTCCAGAAGGGAAGTACAGTGGCGCTCAGGTTTTCTATGCACCTACGGAAGGAAGCAGCGACCTGGCCGCACAGCTGCAGGAGCAGTTCATTCAGTACTTAAATCCAGAGTCACGCAGGACCTCCAAACAGGCAGAAGGGATATATCTGATGAAGCATATTCGTTGCACCGGAGTACTGGTGGAATGCGGATTTTTGTCCAATCCGGAAGAAGAAGCATTGCTGCGGGCACCGGAATATCAGAAAAAAATCTGCTGTGTTTTGGCAACGACCCTTGCATCCTATTTGGAAAGCGGTACTTCCACCGTTGTTTCATGAAAAAGCCTTGTGCCTTTCGGAAAGATTATGTATAATGAGAGCAACGAATCACAAAGGAGAAACCACTATGGCAAAGACAAAGACGGTCTATTATTGCACCTCATGCGGAAATGAAACGCTGAAATGGCAGGGAAGATGTCCTGCATGTGGTGCCTGGAATACCATGGAAGAGTATGTAGAGAAGGGGACAGGGGTGCAGGGAAAAACCAGCCGTTCTCCCATTGGAGCAGGAGCCAGACAGCCCAAACCCCTTTCTCAGGTGGATATTCAGACTGAGGTGAGATATTCTACCGGTATGGGTGAGCTGGATCGGGTATTGGGCGGCGGTGCTGTAGATGGTTCTCTTGTCCTGGTAGGCGGCGCACCAGGTATCGGCAAGTCAACTTTGCTTTTGCAAATTTGTGATTGTCTGTGCCGGGAAAGAAAGGTTTTGTATGCTTCCGGTGAGGAAAGTGAACGGCAGTTAAAGCTTCGGGCACAACGGCTGCAGGTCCAATCCGAAAACCTGCTGATTCTTTCAGAAACGAGACTGGGAGACATATTAGAGGCCGTGGAGCAGGTCAAGCCTGATATTCTGATTGCTGATTCCATCCAGACGCTGTATAATGAGAACAATGAATCCGCCCCCGGCAGTATCTCTCAGGTAAAGGACTGCACGATGTCACTGATGCAGGTTGCCAAAGGCCAAGGCATTACCGTCTTTGTTGTCGGTCATATTAATAAAGATGGTGCCATTGCAGGTCCTAAGGTCTTAGAGCACATGGTAGACTGCGTGCTGTACTTTGAAGGAGACAGAAACGGAACTTATCGGCTTTTGCGGGCAGTAAAAAATCGATTTGGTTCCACCAACGAAATTGGCGTATTTGAGATGGGGGACGAAGGCCTCAGAGAAGTTCCCAATCCTTCGGAAATGCTGTTATCCGGCCGCCCTCAGCACGCACCGGGCACCTGTGTCGCCTGTATTATGGAAGGTACCCGGCCTCTTTTGGCAGAGGTTCAGGCTTTGGTCACTAAGACCACCTTTAATGTTCCTCGCAGAACCTCCAATGGTTTTGATTTTAACCGAGCGGTGCTTTTAATGGCCGTGCTGGAGAAGCGTGGGGGACTGCATCTGGGGACCTTTGATGGCTATATCAATGTGGTTGGCGGTCTCACACTGGACGAGCCTGCCGCAGATTTGCCTGTGGCTCTGGCTGTTGCCTCCAGCTATCGGGATGTCCCGATTCCTCAGGATCTGGCTGCAATCGGAGAGATTGGACTGGCTGGGGAAGTTCGTGCCGTGTCCCATCTGTCTCTGCGGCTGTCAGAAATTGCACGGCTGGGCTTTACACGCTGCGTAATTCCAAAAAGCGGGACAGAAACGCTGATCGCACCAAACGGTCTTGAACTCATCCGTGTAAGAAATGTCAGAGAAGCCATTGAGTTCTCTCTGTAGGAAAACGAGCCCTCTCAGAACGCCTGAGAGGGCTCGTTTTTACAAACTTGCACAGCAGGGGAATGCTATTCTTCTTCCGGAGATACCAGTTTAGACAGGGGATTAGCCTCTGCGGCAAGCTTTAACTCTGTATTTTCAATATGTGTGTATATCTGTGTGGTATTTAGATTTTCGTGGCCAAGAACCTCCTGGACAGTTTTCAGATCGACGCCTCCTGAAAGCATCATTGTAGCAGCTGTGTGGCGGAGTTTGTGTGCAGAAAACTGCGTTTCATCCAGCCCGGCAGCCTGCAAGTGTTTCTTGACCAGGCGATGAACGGCAGTGACACTGATCCGGTTAGAATCTCTGGAGCCGAAAAGGGCTCGATTGTCGGACAGAACAATTTTGTTGCGTTCCTCTAAGTAGGCGTCGATAGCACGGCGGCAAGCACTGCCAAAGTAGACGAACCGTTCCTTGTTGCCTTTACCTATAACTCGAATCCGATCATCATAAACGTCTGTCAAATTCAAACCGACCAATTCGCTGCGGCGGATTCCGCAGTTCAGGAACAGCATAAGGATGGCAATGTCTCTGGTTGCATTTTTTCCTTTAACGTTCTGAAGCAATGCTTTAGACTCCTTCATGGTCAAATACTTTGGCAGGCTTTTCCGAAGTTTTGGATATTCCAGATCGGCCACAGGATTTTCTGTCAGCTGCTTGGTACGAACCGTCAGATATTTATAAAAGGATTTGATGGATGACAGCTTTCTGGCTCTGGTAGAAGTTGAAACACCGTAGTCCGGATTTTTGCTGTCAGGGTTTGGAGTGCGCTCATTTGCCAGATAGGACAAAAAATCATAGATATCAGAGGTTTCAATCTCAGAAATAAATTTCAGATCAATCTCTTTAATGGAAATGTCGTCAAGTCTGGTATCAATCGGCATGTCGTCACGCATGAGCTTCATAAACCGGAAAAACATCCGAAGATCCAGATAGTACTCAGAAATTGTTCTTGGTGATTGACCTTTGATTGTTTCATGATAAGTAAGGAAATCACGCAGTATTTGAGGACAATCGTAGTAGCGTCGCATAGAAAAACCTCCCGGCAGGCTTGGCAGCCTGGTATTGGGATTATTATAGCATATCTCTGCATGTAACGCAACAAAATTAAAATTTTGTTGCGTTAATTATATGGGATAACCGGGGCATATATTTCAGGGTATTTAAGCAAATCGGCCGGTCCCTCAATTGAACCGGCCGATTGCGTATTGCTTTCTTATTCTGCTTCGTTTATCAATAAAATACTTCCATCTTTTCCACTTTGGAAAATGTAATAACTTCTTGTCTGACCATCGCCGCAATCGGCAGACAGCCGTAAATTAGGCAGAACATCAGGAATGTAGGTATAGATCAACAGCAAATCTTTTTCAGTCAGACGATTGGCAGCAATCAGAACCTTGTCATCCACAAACCGATTAGCAGGCGTCCAGTGGCCCATTTGCACAGATACATTATACAGAGTCGCTCCTGCGAACAACGATACGCCTTCACCGCCTGCATCGCAAGTTACAGTTACTATCTGATCAAAATTCTCTGTTTGAATTTGATCTTTTCTGGCAGCATTAAAGGAAAATGCGCTGCATTGCGGAAAATCTTCGGGCATAAATTCTTCTTTAATAATTCCCTGAAGCTGCGTATATGTGAATTCCACATACACCGGTCCAAGTTCACTGTTTGCAATATCATTGGGTAAAAAATAGAACGTAAGTCCGTTATTTGTAAAATACCAATTGCCTGTTTCTTCACCGTTCAGATCAAATTGCTGCTGCACTGTCTGAACATAGTCCTCAAAATAGATGGATTCTGTTTTATTTCGTTCTGCAAGGATATTCTGAACCATTGTACACAGAACATTGGCCATTTCTTTACCTGTAAGAATATCAGAAAGGTTCAGAATGGTTCCATTTTCTCCGGAAAATGTTACAGATGTCAGCAAGGATTCAGAAAACTCTTCTCCGGCAGTTGTAATACGCTCTCCTGAGAAACTGAGAAGCTTGGTATCTATCCTGGTTGGTTTGTACTTCAATTCATAGCTATATGGCTTCCAGTTTTCGTTGTCATCAGAGTAATGAAGCTCCGCCTGGTCTTTGATGTCAGCAGCTGTTGCATCAGACTCTGTTTTCTTCTCCCAAAAATAGTCGCTGATCGCAGTCGCTATCTCTGGGGAATCCGGCATATGGATCAATATATTCTGATAAGAATAAGTAAACAGTTGCACTCCTTCATCATTTTTAGCGATTTCCGCCTGTGGTGTCAGGCCCGCAGATACAAATGGGATCGTTGGTTCCGCAGATTTTCCTGTTGCGTCTCGAGCCACTGCCGCAGTTTCTATGGGTGTCATCGAACACGAGGTATTACTTGGAGTTGACTCCCCTGCTTTACTGTTTGTCTGGGTGGGCAGCAATGTTTCCTCTTTGGAAGTATCCCCCTGCCTGCATCCAGCCAATGAAAACAGGAGGCATAAAACCAAGAACACTACACACAAGCGTTTCATAACATTCCTCCTCAGCTCCCACTTTAGGTCATTTTATCACAGTTTTGTATAATTTGCAATGCGTGGCCCAAATTTAGCCTATCTAATTGTAGCTTATTCTAAACAATTTCGACTTTACATTTAACTTGCTATCCATTAAAATAAAGACAGTTATATTTCCTGTGCGAAAAATCAGAATCTTCAGGAGGCCTGAAAAATGGATATTAAACGTATTGGCGTTTTAACAAGTGGCGGCGATGCTCCCGGAATGAACGCTTGTGTTCGCTCTGTAGTGCGTTCTGCTCTCTATCACGGAATTGAATGCTATGGCATTCGTCGCGGTTGGAACGGCTTGATTCACGGAGATATTCTCCGGCTTGATGAGAGAAGCGTCGGCCATATTATCAACCGTGGCGGTACGATTCTGTACACTGCCCGGAGCACGGAATTCATGACCGCTGACGGACAGAAAAAGGCTGTGGGAACCTGCAAGTTCCTGGGCCTGGACGGCATCATTGCCATCGGTGGTGACGGTACTTTCCGGGGCGCACAGGCACTTTCCAAGCATGGAATCCCGGTTATCGGCATTCCTGCTACCATTGATAATGACATCTGCTGCTCTAATTACTGCATTGGTTTCGATACTGCTGCTAACACTGCCATTGAGTGTATCGATAAGCTTCGTGACACTATGCAGTCCCATGAGCGCTGCTCTGTAGTTGAGGTGATGGGCCGAAACGCAGGTTATCTTGCTATGTATGTAGGTCTGGCAACCGGCGCAACTGCTGTGTTGGTCCCTGAGGAACCTATTGATTTTGACCACGATGTGATTGAAAAGATTCGTCAGGCTCGCCTCAACGGCTTCACCCACTATATGATTGTGGTGGCCGAAGGTGCCGGCAGTGCTGCCAACATTGCGGCCAAAATCAAAGAGGAAATCGATCTGGACCCCCGTGTGACCGTTTTGGGTCATATCCAGCGTGGTGGCACCCCCTCTGCCAGAGACCGTGTCAATGCTACCAAAATGGGCTATCGTGCAGTTGAACTTCTCATCAGTGGCAGCAGCAGCCGTATTATCTGCACGCATAACGGCGTGATTACAGACGTGGATATTGACGAAGGTCTGGCTATGTCCAAGAGCATTCAGCAGGAAGAAGTAGATGTTCTTCAGACCATGACCGGTATTTAAGAAATATATTCTATGTAAAATGCGGGCAGCTTACTTAAAAGCTGCCCGCATTTTGTCTGTTTACTGTTTGTAATGACCTTGTATACTACCTGTTATTGATGCTGCTTTTCTTCAAGACGGTCAAAACTATGAATCCAATCTGCTTTCAGGAAATACACCAGCAGAATAACAGAGCTGATAAACCAGGTCAAAGGATATGCAGAGAAAACGACTTCAATCTGAGGAACAAAGTGAATCACCACAGTGATATATGTAATTCGGATCAGGCACCACGATATTAGCATCGTAACCATGGAAACCATAGCTTTTCCTGCTCCTCGCATGATTCCGGCAATACAATGGGAGAATGCCAGGAGGAAGTATGCCAACGCCTCTACCCTGGCCTGCCGTGTGCCAAAATCGATTACTTCCGGTTCTGCATTAAACAATGCGATCATTTGAGGGCCAAAGACAAACACGCACAAGCCCACCAGTTCCGCAAGAACAACGGAGCAGAGGATTCCAAACCGGACACCCTTCTTAACCCGCTCGTGCTTTTTGGCACCAAGATTCTGTCCAACGAATGTAGATAGTGCCATGGAGAAGCAAGTGATCGGCAGGAACGCAAAGCCCTCTATCTTAGAATAGGAGCCACAGCCAGCCATTGCAGAGTCGCCAAATGCATTGATATTGGACTGCACGATGAGATTGGCAAACGCAATAATGGAATTCTGTACGCCGGAAGGAAGACCAAAGCGAATGATGTCTTTGAGCATTGGGATATTGAAACGGACTTTCTTTATCTCCACCCGATAAGGTGCATCACAAGTCATTAATCTATGCATACACAGCAGCACACTAAGAGCCTGTGAAATGGTAGTGGCCAAGGCTGCAGACCATACGCCCCAGTGAAATACGCCGACGAACAGAAGATCCAGAATGACATTCACAACAGAAGCAATAATCAGGTAGTACAGCGGGTGTTTGCTGTCGCCTACTGCATGAAGAACACCCACGCAGATATTATACATGACAATGAAAATAACACCGCTGAAATAATACCGGAAATACTCAATAGAATGAGGCAGCACATTGGCTGGTGTTTGCATCCATTCCAGAATGGTAGGTGTAAAGGCCACGCCTAAAACAGTCAGACAAGCACCGGCCAGGAGACCAAATGCAATATCGGTATGGACTGCCAATCTCATCCCGTCATAGTCCTTTGCTCCGAAGAGCTTAGAGATTACAACACCTGCGCCCATAGCAATACCATTAAAGAAGCCTACCATCATAAATATGAGGCTTCCGGAAGAAGTTACTGCTGCCAAAGCGGTCTTGTCTAAGAATGTACCTACAATCAAGGCGTCAACCGTATTGTATAGCTGCTGAAAAATATTACCCAACAAGATTGGAAGTGCAAACAGCAGCAATTTCTTCCAGATTACGCCTTCAGCCAAAGAATTGTGATCGGCCTGCACAAAATTCGCCTCCAAAATCATACTGTAGTATAAAAGTGTAAATTTGTTGCGACTGCAACTGTTCTTGCACATAATACCACATTTTACACTAAAAAGCAATAGCAAGAGGCGTTATAATTCGTATTTTCATGATTTCAATAAGGATTTTATTCAAAAAAACAATGGTGCAGTTCTGTTTTGAGCTGCACCATTGTTTTTCATATTTTATTTTACTTCGACAATTCGGACATCCTGCAGATCAAAATCAGCCTGTGTCATAACAATATCGGAAATCAGCGCAACATCCTCCTCGTTCAGCCCCTCTTCCGGAGCAGCAACAGCCACCGAGATGCCATCCTCGTTCATGTAGGCCACACAGTCGGTATAGCCCTTGGCAATTACCAGACTTTCAATCTGAGCCTCACACAGGCCGGTATTTACCACTGTTTCCAATTTGGCAGATGCTTCTGTTGTCTCCAAGTCTTCCCCATAGGCCATAGCTTCCTGCAGGAGCGAAATAGCGCTGTCTCTGGACTGCTGCCGGCTGAGTCGGACTGCTGCAAAGTAATCATCCACTGTGTTCTGAGAGGCCTGCAAGTCTTCATTGGCGGCCTCCAAAGCTGCATCATCCTGACTCATCACCAGAGTGGATTCTCCGAGGATCTTTCCCTCATCCAGTGTCTGCGTGAGACTGATCGTCTGGGAGTCCTGGGTGTACAGCCAGTTTAAGTAGATGCCGGCACAGACAAAAACCAGGATGGATGCAATGATGGTATTCTTTTTCCAGTTTTTCATGTAAATTCCTCCTTAAAAATTAACCCATTTTTATGACACTGATCTGATCGGTTCTCAATCCGGTGATGCTGGCTACAGCCTGAACCAGCGACAAGCGAACACGATTGTTTTCGGCACCCTCACAGAGAATCACTGCCCCCTGGTAAATCGGCGCCTCTCTCTGAAGAACCACCGGTGACTCAACCCCGCTGCCGGTTCGCTGCAGGACCGTTGCGGTATCCTCTCTGGAAGATGTACTTCCCTCTTGGGTATCAGATTGTATCTGGCTGTCTGTTTGGTAAACAGTTTGAACGCCGGTTCGGACACTGAGCATTACCTCTACATGTCCGGCTCCGTCCATTTTGCTTAACAGCTGCGCCAGCTGCTCCTCCCGGATCTCCAAATCGTTCGGGGCAGATGTTTCTCCGTGAATAGGCAATTCTTTCGGCACCTCTTTTTCACTTTTAGGAACAAGAAGGAGCAAAACTCCAAGCAGAAGGACAAGAATGGGATATTTGAATTTTCCTAATTTCTCCGGATATGCAGACAGCTTTTCCCATCGTTTCATTTCTTCCACACCTGCCTTTCTTCCGGAATTCCAAGCTCATTTTTCAGGACCTCTTTTAACTGCTGTCTGGCATAGGGTGAAACAGGACCTTTGAGTGTAACCTGCCATGGAATAAAATCGCTGTCCAACTCCACCTGTACCTCTAGGCTCATCCCTAATGTATTGGCTTTGTCCAGAATATATGCCTGTGTTTGTTCCTGAATTTGTGACTTCAACTGGTCTTGTACATCCTGCTGCGCCTCTGCTACCATGGATTCAGCCCGACTGCGGTAGCCCTCCACCGGATTTTCCCATTGAGTGAGTTTCAAAATCCCCAGAGGCCGCAGTCCTGTCGCCAAGAGGAAAATCCCTGCCACAAGGCTTAAAATCCTCTCTATCCCCTTCTTACCTGCAGAGATGGATTTGAGAAGCGCACACAGCATTGCAGCTGATACAATGGTCAGAATGTAGTCTCTGATAGCTGTCAAGCACCCCACCCCTTCATAAAGCAGGCAATGCTGATCATCTGCAGTAAACTTTCAGTGCCTACCATCGCTAAAATAAATCCCATGGCCTGTCCAAATCCATCTACCAAAGCACTATGGGGCTTACTGCCCACAACAGCGCACAAAGCACCCGTCAGCTTCAGAAGCAGATACTGTGCCGCCAATTCCAGGAAGGGAACAATTGCAATTGCCAAAATGCTAAGGAGTCCCAGCAGGCCTATACCGCTTCGTACCGCAGCGGCACTGGCCAGTACAGTTTCCGATGCATCTGCCAGAATACTGCCTACCACAGGTACAACACCGGAAATCGCCATTTTGGTGACTTTCAGTACCGATGCATCCGCACTGCCGCTGATCACGCCGGTCAACGCCATATAGGCAGAAAACACAGACAGTATCCCCTTCAGCCCCCAGGTCAGCAGTGTTTTAATAAAGTCCCGAAGTTTTTCCAATGTCGAACTATCGATAGCAGAGCCAGCCAAAGAAAGGGCAATAAATATGTGCAAAAGCGGAACCAGCATACCGGAGAGCAGACTGGTCAAAATTCCATTAAACAGTGCCGTTCCAAGGTAGAGTCCTGAGGCAGCCGTGGGATGGCCGGAAGCAACCATAGCACTTGACATAACCGGCAGCAGAAGGTTTCCACTGTCACAAACAGCCTGTATCGTTTCGATGCCCTGCCGCAGCATAACCGTGGTGGGCCCCAGGAGAATTCCTCCTACAGATACAGTCCCAAGGAGATTTGCAGCAAGTTGTCCGGACTCTGATGCTCCGAATAAAGAGCAAAGGATGACCGCCGCCAGAACGCCTGCACAAAGGCTGCAGGACTCTTTCAGCTTTGGGGTGATGGTAAAAAGGCCTTTTTGCAGCAGGTCCAGCACCCCGCTTAAAAGTCCGTTGTCTGTTTCCGGCAGCTCCACCTGCGCTTGTGCAGCAAGTTCTGCTTGCATTCGTTCCAGCTCAATCTGGTCAGATGCCCGAACTGGCAGGGCAAGCGTAATAAGAAGAATCCCCAAAAGCACTATCTTTCGTACCACAGTTATCCCTCCAGAAGCTTTTTTACCATTTCCATCACAGCCGTCAGCATAGGGAGGGCCAGATACATTGCGGCGCAGTTACCGCACAGCCGTACCATTTTTCCTAATGCAGCCTCTCCTGCGTCCTCGCAAATGGTACCGGAAACCTCTGCAAGAATGCCGATGCCTGTTGCCTTCAGTAAAAGCCGCACCATTTTTCCGTCCAGCTTTCCCATAAGTTGAAGCTCAAGCACAAAATCAATGACAGGCTCCAAAAAGTGAGTAGCCAGACAATAAATGCAAATCCCGCATCCTAATACCAGAAGAATGGATAATTCTTTTGACTGCTTTTGCAGTACCAATGCCAAAATAGCCCCGATCATTGCCAGAGCCGCAGCCTGTAAAAAGTAATTCATAGCTAAAATTGGAATAAGGTCTTCACCAGTTCAAACAGGTCGGCAATCTTTTGGGCGAGGATCATTAAAACAACCACCAATCCGGCTAACGTTGTCATAGTTGCCTGTTCTTCTCTGCCTGAACGAACCAGCACCTGATTCAATATGGTGACGATAATACCTACTGCTGCAATTTTAAAAATCAGATCTACTTCCATACTCAAAGCAACAGAATAGCCAGGGCCATGCCGCCGCACAGGCCCAGAGCGCGGTAACTGCGCATCCGCCCTTCTTTTTCGATTTCCACCTGTGAAAGTTCTCTTTGAATTTCAGACTTCACTGCTTCCAGACCTTTCAGCTGGCCTCCCAAATCGGTCTGTCCCAGGATTCCTGCCAGCTGACGGAGAATTCCAGTGCATTGGGAAGGAACCGAACCGGTTTCTTCAAGTGCCAGAAGCATTGCGGCCTCCACATCGGACACCCCTCCGGTTTCCAGCTCCCGGCCCAAAACACGAAAGAGATGAGCGATAGAGCCGGTACAGGCACTGGATACAATGCCGCACAGCTCCGGCAAGGCAGTAAGCCGATACTCCATCTGACAGGACATGATTTCCAGACTGTTTTTTAGTTGTCGAAGGTCTCGCTCAAGGGACTTGTATGTAGCCGCCATGGAAAAACCACAGCTGCCGCAGGCTCCGATTACACACAACGCTCCAATCCATTGCATCATACGCATTCCAACCTCTCTATGGTATATGTTTGATCGTCCTTTAACCAAATTGCGGTTTTAAACATTCCTGTCTTCAGAAGGCGGCGATATACCGGCCGTCGTTTCAGGTCATCGGGAGTCCATGCATGAGCTGTTGCCAGAAAGCGTACACCGCAGTAACCGCACTGTTCCAATGCGGTGCAATCGTCCATTGCACTGATTTCATCCAGAGCAATCCACTTAGGGCCCATAGACCGAAGGAGAAGCTCAATTCCGGCGGCTTTTCCTGCACCCGTAAGAACATCCGTGCGGCCTCCTGTGTTAAAATAGAACCCATCAGGAGTCACAGGGAACAGCTCGCTGCGTTGATCTATCACTCCGATTTGCTCCTGCCGCCCATCGGAAATCTGACGAATAAGATCCCGCAGCAGAGTGGTTTTTCCGCTGCCCGGAGGTCCCAGTATCAGAACAGAGCCATCAGCCAATGAAGAAAGAAGCCCATCTGCGAGCCCAGGAATGTCTCTTGCAACGCGAATGCAAAGAGAACGAAGTTCCTTGATACCGGTCACCACACCGTCTTGCACAACGCACTCTCCGCACAGTCCAATCCGATGTCCCCCTCGTCCGGTTATATAGCCCTGTGCCACAGATTGAGCAGCATAGGCAGAAAATCGGGAGGCAATGTTTAGGATATGCTCTAAATCTTCCTTCCCAACACGGCGGCAGGTTGGATACCACTCGCCCTGTTGTGTAACCACCTGTACCATTTGACCGAGATGAAGCCGAATTTCTCTGGGAACGTGGGCCTGCATCTCAGAGCCGATTGATTCTCGAAGCCACGGTGGCAGCAGCTCAAGAAGTTCTCTCCAGCAACAATTCATAATCTCAACTCCCATTGCTACCATATGTACAAGCAGGCATCCATATGACTCCGGCAAGCAAAAAAGACCTGCTTCAAACCAAATAGCTGAAGCAGGTCTTTGAAAGAATTGTATCTAAATTGTACTATCGTTGTGGGCACTGCTGTTGGAGATGATAAAAAATCGGAGATTTGCAGATTGCAAATCTCCGAAGCTTTATGCCTTTGGATGACATTTTTGATATACCTTTTTTAAGTTCTGCCGCACCAGTTGGGTATAGAGCTGTGTAGAAGAAATATCGCTGTGCCCCATCATCTCCTGGATCGACTGCAGATCTGCTCCGTTTTCCAGAAGGTGCACAGCAAAGCTGTGCCGCAAAGTATGGGGGGTAATTTCCTTGTCAATTCCAGCTGACTTCTGATATTGCTTCAAAATTTTCCAGAATCCCTGTCGGCTCATTCTCTCTCCACCGAGATTCAGAAAGAGTGCTGTCTCAGCGGACGAAGACACCATGCTGGGGCGGACTTCCTTCATATAGAACGAAAGTGCTTTTATTGCACCTGGATACATCGGGATAAGACGCGCCTTATTTCCGGTGCATTTAACAAAACCACCATCCAGGCTCACATCCTTTACATCCAAACCAATAAGCTCACTCACTCTGATTCCGGTGGCGTACATCACTTCCAGCATTGCACGATCCCGATACCCTTTGGCATCCGCACAGGACGGCTGAGCCAAAAGAAGCTCTACTTCCCGTCCGGTAAGAATCTGAGGAAGCTTCTTTTCCCTGTGCTCTGCCTTGAGGCCTTGAACAGGGGTCTGGCGCAGATATCCGGAGGACACCAGATAGGCGTAAAAATTCCGCATACTTGCAAGGCATCGAGAGATTGTAGCAGGAGAACGCCCCTGTAGATTCATATACGTTAAATATCTGCAAATCTGTGCCTGGGTTGCATCTTGGAGTTCTGTATTCTCTTTTGCCTGAAGCCATTTGGCATACTGCCGGATATCCCGAAGATAGGATAACGCTGTATTAGAGGATGCACATTTTACATGAAGCAAGTAGTTCTCGTAAGATGAAATCAGATCGAGCATGGCGATGATTCCTTTTCATTTTCATTTGTATAAGATAAACTGACCCAGCTCACGAATCACCGGAGAGAAGAGCCAGAAATAAACAAAGATACTAAATACGCCGACTCCTGCGGTACAGACCAAATCCGATAGGATCAGATCGTCCTTAGAAGATGTTCTGCGAAGAAGAAACCAAAAAAGGCAACATAAACTGATTGCACGTCCGGAAAGCAGTGCAGCAGAAAGAACAATGCCACCTTTTCCCATAGCATCCAAAAAAGTACACGGCAGAAATGAAAAGAGAAATCCGCTTGCTATGGTGGGGAGTATCCAATTCCAGGGTGCCAGTCTCAAAGCAGAGAACCCTGCTGCCAGCAAAAGGGGCAGCAGCGAACATAGCACCATAATACTCAGGCGTGGTTTTCCTTGGGTCAATTGAAAGCAAATCTGCTCTGAATTGGCAGCAGGGGCCATTTTTACAAATAAGCAGGCCAACACAGAACCCAGTGCAAAGCTGAGGAAAATCAGCATCTCCCGATAGCGGAATAACGGGTGATGAAATCGATAGTAAAGATATCTGCCCACGCTTACTCCTCCGTTCCTGACATGGTCAGAATTTGGAGTACAGTAACAAAATCTACCGACATTGCACGAATGTATTCATACTATACTTCAAAATTCTGAATATTTCAAGTGGTATTCAAAAAATGCAAATGTATTCACTGCGCAATAAATCTTATGTAAACAAGATTATGTTATCTTTCTTGCTGCATACGAATAAGTATGCATCATCATTCATTGTGCCGGCTGCATCCATCTGCAGAATGCTACTTGAACTTGTAATACGACTTCTTGCTGCGCTTTCCTCCTCTGGTATGCAAGAGACCCGCTAAGACACTGCATCCCAGGATAACCCCGGCTGAGGCCGCTACTCCACGATACATGCCATGAAACGCAAATGCAGTTACCGCAAAAAGTAAGAACAGATACAGCACTCCTACCAGCAAGCATATAATCAATTTCTTTTTCTGTGCAATACATCCTGCAATCCAAGCACCACTCAGACAGGATAAGCCAGTCAAAACCAAAGGCAGCTTCTGCGCCACCTCACAGGATAAAGTCTGCTTGTCCACCAGAAACGCCACGAAGGCGCAGAGGATCAGTGCTGTCAGAAGCGTAATTGCGCTTCCCAAAGCAAGAGCTTTTCCTGCTCCTCTTGCGTTTTTTGTGGCAGCGTGTTTTTTGTTCATGCTCCTCTCTCCTTTCCGATACAAGCCTATGACCGGTCAGGAAATAGAAGAACCATTTTTAAAAGCAAAAAAAGAGCTGTTCTTTCAAACTTCATCAAGTTCAAAAGAACAGCTCTTTTCAGTAAGGCTTATACTTCCTCAATAATAGGAGAAGACGTGCGTTCCTGGGGATTAACCAACTTGCGGAAGCGGCCACGAGTTTCACGAACCTGAGCCAGAGCTTCAGCAATGGCATCTTCGGTGTTCTTGAGGCTGTCATCCACATAGTCATTTGTGACCTGCTTCAGTTCCTTGATTTTGTTCTGTGCATTCGCAATCATTTCTTCAGCTTGCACTTGAGCTTCCTTGTAGATTTCTTCCTGACAGATCAACTGTCGAGCTTTGGCTTGAGCCTGACGCTGAATTCCTTCCGCTTCACGCTTCGCCTTGGCAATCAGCTCGTTCCGGGAGTCCACCACAGTCTTTGCCTGCTTCAGTTCGGCAGGCATGAGGTTGCTGATTTCGTCCAGCATATCCAGGACTTTGTCCCGCTCAATGATGCACTTGTCGGCGCCCAGAGGCAGAGAACGCGCATCCTGCACCATATCGTATAATTTCGTAATCAGTTCTTCAATGCCGTTGTCATGCATGGCTGTATTCCTCCCAATTATTTCATGTCTTGAATTCTTCGTTTCACATCGGGAATGATTTCTTCCGGCAGGAAGTCCCGCAGTTCCACGTCATAGCTTGCCAATTCCTTCACAGTACTGGAGCTGAGGTACATATACTGATGTTCCGAGGTCAGGAACATGGTATCCAGACTGGGATTGATTTTGTGATTGATCAGAGCCATCTGGAATTCGTTTTCAAAGTCAGAAGTGGCACGAAGCCCCTTCACAATGACACACCCGCCACGCCGTTTTGCATAGGTAGCAAGCAGCTCGTCTGCGTAGTCTACCTCGACATTCGGAAGATCCCGAGTCACCCTGCACAGGAGCTCTGTTCTTTCCTCTAAGGTAAACATGGGGTGTTTGCCTGCGTTGACCATGACGCAAACAATTAGCTTATCGAAGATATTGGCAGCACGGCGAATAATGTTCAGGTGACCATTGGTCACAGGGTCAAAGCTACCGGGATAAATTGCTATTTTCATTCTACATCCTTGGACGAGACATTCCGGAAAATGGTAATTAGTGTATTCCCGTACTTATAGTCCCGCGACCGTTCTAGACTTGGGAAATCACACAACAGCTCTTTCCCCACAGGCCGCTCAGTAACTATTATACCACTATTAGCCAAAATGTCAATTTCTGATATCATTTTTAGTGCAGTTTCCAGAAAAACTTCCGCATATGGCGGGTCCAAAAAGATGATGTCAAAGGGACCTTTGGCTCTTTTCAGATAACTTAGATAGTCAGACTGTGTTACGCCGGCCTTTTGTGTCAGATTGGTTCTCCGCAGATTTTCCTGAATCAGCTGACAGGCCTCCCGGCGCATATCAACGAATGTTCCGTATTTTGCGCCCCGGCTGAGCGCTTCAATTCCCAGCTGGCCGGTGCCTGCAAAGAGATCCAGCACGCTGGCATTTGGAAGGTCAAATTGAATTGCACTAAAGAGCGCTTCCTTTACCCGGTCTGAGGTCGGGCGAGTCTGCATTCCCTCCGGCGTTTTGAGCGTCACGCCCTTGGCAGTTCCAGTTATGACTCGCATTGGGATTCCTCCTTGTGAAAATGTGTGTATACTGCAAGTGATGCATCCTTAGGCAGAATCTGTTCCAGTTCAGAAAGTTCTGCATGCTCAATCGCATTCAAGGAACCGAAGCGCTTCAGCAACTCCGCTTTCCTTTTAGGCCCGATACCGGGGATCTGATCCAGTGCAGAATAGCGAAGGCGACGACTGCGCAAGGTTCTGTTGTAGGTAATTGCAAACCGGTGGGTTTCTTCCTGAATCGTACCAATCAGCGCAAATACCGCCGGCGTGCCATCCAGAGCGATTTCCTCCCCCTCAGGAGTCACCAACGCTCTGGTACGGTGTCTTGTGTCCTTCACCATGCCGAACACAGGGAAGCTCAGGCCAAGCCGTTCCAGAGCGCTTCTGGCGATCTGGGCATGGGCAATGCCACCGTCAATCAGCAATGCATCCGGCGCTTCTTCAAAACCGGCATCCTGTTCCTTGTAATGGCGAAAGCGGCGTGTCACCACCTGATCCATGGAGGCATAATCATCCTGATCTGCAAGGCCCTCTACTTTAAAACGCTTGTAATTCTTTTTGCTGGGCTTTCCATCAATGAATGTTACCATAGAGGCAACGATATCCGTTCCTGCCAGATTGGAAATATCAAAGGACTCCAGCCGTCTTGGGGGCTGCGGCATAGAAAGCATTTTTTGCAGCAGCTGCAACGTTCCGGAAATCCGCTCTTCCTTGCTGGTGACCCGTTCTGCCTCCTGCAACGCATTCTGCTGCGCCAGCTCCACCAGATGTGCGTTGTCTCCCCGCTGGGGCACACGAAAGTGTGTCCTGCGGCCGGTATTTTGCAGCATAAGGTCAGAAAACAACTCCTGATCCTCCATGGCAACAGGCAGGAGAACAATTTTGGGAGCCAGTCCACGGGATAAATAGTACTGCTTGACCAAGCTGGAAACCGCAGCTTCCGGACTGTCCTGCATCGGAAGAATCTCATATTCCTTATCCAGAAGATTGCCGCCGGAATAGTGCAGTACAACAAAGCAGCTTTTGGCTGCAGTCTGCGCAAATCCAATCACATCTGTATCCGCCAGCGAACCTGCAGTGACCAGCTGCTTTTGTCCCAAAATTTCTACAGCCTTCATTCGATCTCGAAGTTCTGCTGCCTGTTCAAACTCCAATTTGTCAGAGGCATCCAGCATTTGCTGCTCCAGTACGTTTACAAGCTCTTTGTAATGTCCGGAGAGCAGTAGCTTTGCCTGTTCAATCACTTCTCGATATGCTTCCTGTGTTTGAGATGCCTGACACCACCCCTGGCATTGATTCATGTGATAGTTCAAGCACGGGCGCGCTTTTCCGATATCTCTGGGAAATTGCTTATGACATCCCGGAAGCTTCAATGTCAGGCGAATGGTGTCTATTACCTGCTGAGTGATGCTTCTGCTTCCGTAGGGGCCGAAATAATCCGCTCCATCCCGGTCTAGCTTGCTGACCATAGTAATCTTGGGATATGCTTCTTTCATGTCAAGCCTGAGATAGGGGTACCCCTTATCATCCTTCAAAAGAATGTTATATCTGGGCATATAGCGTTTGATGAGAGAGCACTCCAGAACCAAAGCTTCAAACTCAGAGGCCGCTACAATCACATCAAACTGTGCCACCTTTGAGACCATAGTCCTTGTTTTCAGGGTGTGAGAACCGGAATCCTGAAAGTACTGGCTCACCCGATTTTTTAGTTTTTTCGCTTTTCCGACATAGATCACTTTTCCTGTCTTATCCCGCATAATATAAACACCGGGCGCATACGGGAGCGACAAAGCCTTATCCTTCAATTCTTCAAATGTCATCAAACTCTACCCCCATAGGGAAAAAGCCTCAGGGCCTACCACGCGGCAGCGCCCTGAGGCAGATATGGACGGATTTTAAAAAAGATCTCGCTGCAGCATTTCGCACAGTGCAGTAACTGCTTCAGTCTCATCAGGACCATCAGCAGAAACGGCGACCTCAGTTCCTGTACCGATGCACATGGACATAATGCCCAGAAGGCTCTTGGCATTCATCTTCTTGCTGCCGCACTCCAGCCAAATGTTGGAACGGAACTCATTTGCTTTCTGCACAAAATAGGTGACCTGCTCATTATACAAGCCAGCGTCACACTTCACAATTGTCTGCTGTTTATACATAGTCGACACACTCCTTAAGATGCGATGAAGTGCCACCACCGCACATTGCTTCTAGTATCATACCAAATTTACAGCAAAAGTCAACCAAATTCTGCAATCGTAACGCCATCTTCTCCTTCGCCGTAGGCACCCAAGCGGAATTTTTTCACATATTTGTTTTTACGCAGGTCATCCTGGACGGCGGCACGAAGAACACCGGTGCCTTTTCCGTGAATGATTCGAACAGACGACAGATTCGAGCGCATGGCCTCGTCCAGATAGCGGTCCAAAACGCAGATCGCTTCAATGGCATCCATACCTCTCAAATCAATTTCAGAAGACATGGCGGCCATTTTCATTTCTCTGCCCGAGTGCGTTGGACGAGACTTCTTGGGATTGAACTTGTTCGCCTCTTCCAGAAGATAAACCTCTTCAGGCTTTACCGTCATCTTCAGAATACCGGCCTGCAGGCCATAGGTGCCGTCCTTATTGATGGCAATTACACTGGCCTTGGTGCCCAGCTTCAGAAGCTCAACGGTATCGCCGAGCTTGATTGCTCTGGTCGGTTTGGGGCGTTCTACAGGCTTTTGCTTTACTGCCAGTCTGTCTTCTGCTTCGTTGAGGCTTCGGCGCAGATCCGCCTGCTTTTGATTGATGCCCTGGGCATCGGCAGTATCTCGCAGCTGTTTGCGAAGCTGCTTCATTTCATCGGACACCTGATTAGCTGTACGGCGAGCATCATCCAGAATCTCCTGTGCTTCTCTGCGAGCCTTTTCCAGTGCTTTGTCCCGTTCTTTTTGAATTTGGGCGTGGAAAGCTTCGCTTTCATTGCGGATGGCCTGGGTTTCCTGGCGCAGGCGTTCCGCTTCCTTTCTAGCCGACTCCATCCGCTGCCTCTGGGCCTCCAGCTGAGACAGAACATCTTCAAAATCTTTGTCGCTCTGGCTTACCATGTCGCCGGCCTTCTTGATAATATCTTCAGAAAGACCTAATTTTCTGGAAATAGCAAAGGCATTGGATTTACCGGGAATGCCAATCAGCAGCCGGTAGGTAGGCCGCAAAGTCTCTACATCAAATTCGCAGGAAGCATTGATAATGCCTTCTGAGCGCATAGCATAGAGTTTCAGCTCTGCATAGTGAGTGGTAGCAACCACACGGCTGCCCATGGTTCTGCAGAAATCAATGATTGCCATAGCCAAAGCTGCACCCTCTGCTGGGTCTGTACCGGCGCCAAGCTCGTCAAACAGAATCAGAGAGCGGTCATCACACTGACTTACCACATCCACGATGGTACGCATATGGGAAGAGAAGGTGGATAGAGACTGCTGAATGGATTGCTCATCACCAATATCTGCCAGAACCCGCTCAAAGGTCGAAAGACGGCTTCCGTCACCGGCAGGAACATGCAAGCCACATTCTGCCATAAGTGTCAAAAGGCCAATCGTTTTCAAAGTGACGGTTTTACCGCCGGTATTGGGACCGGTGATTATCATGCTGTCAAAGTCAGTACCCAGCCGCAACGTAATAGGAACAACCGTTTTGGGGTCAATCAGGGGATGACGGGCCTTTTTCAGGTCAATCTGTCCCTTGTCGTTCATGATGGGCTCCCCTGCCCGCATGCTATAGGAAAGTCTGGCCTTGGCAAAAATCACATCCAGCTGTGTCAGGAGGTAATAATCCTCTGAAATATCCGCCCGGTGAGAGGCTGCTTCTGCGGAGAGCTCTGCCAGAATCCGCTCAATTTCCTTTTTCTCCTTCAGTGCCAGTTCCCGCAGTGCATTGTTGGCATTTACCGCAGACATCGGCTCAATAAAGAATGTCGATCCCGTAGCGGAAACATCGTGCACCAGACCGGGAACATCATTTTTAAACTCACTTTTTACAGGTACCACATAGCGGTCCTGACGGATGGTTACAATGGGTTCCCGCAGGTATTTGGAATAGCTGGGAGAGGAAATCACTTTCTGTAAAGTCTCACGAATTTTGGCACTCTGTGCTCGCATATGGCGGCGGATATCTGCCAAAGCCGGGCTTGCGGTATCTGCAATTTCCTCTTCGGAAAGAATAGAGCCGAAAATCCGGTCTTCCAGGTATTTGTTAGGTGTGAGAGCCTGGAACAGGGGCTTCAGGCAGTTATCCTGCTGGTCCTCACTCCAATAGCTCTTTACCGTACGGGCAGCACGAAGCACTCCTGCAATACGCAGCAGCTCTGTGGTAGACAGACTGCCGCCGCGGTCCGCTCGTTCCAAAGAACTGTCTACATTTTTTACATCGCAAAAGCTGGGGCTTCCCTGTACTGCCGACATGGTAGCGGCAGCCGTAGTCTGGGCCAGACGCTCCTGTACCTCTTCCAGGTCTGTTACTGGTCTCAGCGCACGACAGGCACTTTTTCCATCCTCAGAACCGGCACAAGAGGCCAGCATCTCCAGAACCCGGTCCAGCTCCAGCTTTCCGGTAGATTTCTCATATAATTCAGACATAGTTTTCTCCAGTAATCATGTACTCATGGTCCCCAGAAACAGGGACTTGTAAAAATCCAGTGTAGAGAAGCTTCTTTCCAGCTGAGTAGAAAGATAAGCCTCTGTAATGTGGCTCAGCTGGGTCATGGAGCTCGATTCCAGCCGGAAGGAAAAGAGCTGGCCAGGCGGGCACATTACAATATGACGCATGGCATCCAGCGCCCCGGGACTGATCGGCATATGCAGGCCATCCAAACTGTGGCAGGAGGAACATTCCAGACACCCGTCCGACAATACAAACCGGTCCGGGTAAGGATTGCCGCAAATATGACAAGCCTCCAGATCCGGTGTGTAGCCTGCATACGATACAATCCGAAGTTCAAAGGCCGACTTGACCAAATTCTGCGGCTTTTGTAATGTTGTCATGGCGTACATCGCATTCAAGGTAAGGGACAGCAGTTCAGGAGATGGGGCATCCTCCTGGGACAGAACTTCCGCTACCTGTGCAAAATAAGTTCCCAAAGACAAAAGCTCCAGATCCTGACGCAGAGCAGGAAACAGCTCCAAGGCGGTAGCCTCATTGATCGTGCTCATTCCACGGTATTCAAAGAAGGTAAACTCGCCATAGGCCAGGAGCTGGCAGGCAGCTTTTAAAGGGCTGCCTGCCCGACGCACTCCCCTGGCTTTCAGGGTAACTTTACCGTAATCACGGGTAAGAACCGTCAGAATCTTATCCGCCTCTTTGTAGTTCACTTCCCGCAGGACCAGTCCCTGGGTTTTCAGATGCATTGCCATTCTCCGCCTTTGCTGCTGCCTTGTAGAGCAGATAATATTCCGGGGCACCGGTTTCCAGAAAACACCGCCATAGACCCAAAGACTCCATACAAATCCTCCTTAATGCTTTTCCTTAGGATTTGCAAAGATGTCCAAGTCTATCCACGGTAAATTATTCATCCCGATAACCGAAGTTCCGTACCAGGAAATCGCTGTCACGCCAGTTTTCTTTTACCTTGACCCAGGTTTGCAGGTACACCTTTGTACCCATAAACTTTTCGCAGTCCACACGGGCCATGGAAGAGATTTTCTTCAGCATGGAACCGCCTTTTCCGATGATAATTCCCTTGTGGCTGGCCTTTTCGCAGTAGATGGTAACATCCAGATCAATGATGCCGTCATCCCGTTCTGTAAAGCGATTGACCTCCACTGCTGTGCCGTGGGGGACCTCACGCTCCAGGCACCACAAAAGCTTTTCCCGGACGATTTCTGCCATAACCTGCCGCTCCGGCTGATCGGAAGTCATATCATCGGGGAACAACTGAGGGCCATCCTCGGCAAACTTTTCACATTCTTCCAGAAGAGCGTCCACTCCCTCACCGGTTTTGGCGCTGATGGGAATAATCGCAGCAAAATCCATCTTTTCTGCATAGGTGGCGATCACCTCCAGGAGGGTGTCTTTCTCTACAGAATCAATTTTGTTGATGACCAGAATAACCCGTTCCCCGCTGTTTTTCAGCTGCTCGATCAAAGCCTCCTCCTGAGGACCCACATTGGCAATGGGCTCCACCAGTAAAAGAACAGCATCCACATCAGAGACAGACTGCTTGGTGACATTCACCATGTAATCACCCAGACGGGTGCGGGGCTTATGAAAGCCGGGGGTATCTACAAAAATAAACTGTGTTTCACCCCGATTGACAATGCCGCAGATCCGGTTTCTGGTAGTCTGAGGCTTATTGGAAACGATGGCTATTTTTTCGCCAACCAATCGATTTGTTAAAGTGGACTTGCCCACATTGGGGCGTCCTGCAATGGTAATCATTGCGGTTTTGCTTGCCATGGTAGTACTCCTTTAGTAAAATCGTCGTTATTTATCTCAGTACAGGCCGGCAGTTCCCTTTTCAGGACTTACTGCGGCCCGTTTGTACTCTGTCAGCACAGAGCTTATCGCTGAAGGTCAACAGCAGCAATCACTGCCTCCTCATGGGCACGCATCAGGGCTTTCTCTGGACCTTCGTCCAGATGGTCATAGCCCAGCAGATGCAGCATGGAATGGATTGTAAGATATCCAACCTCCCGCCGAACAGAGTGGCCAAATTCTTTGGCCTGTGCCTTGGCACGCTCAAGAGAAATGGCCATATCTCCCAGAGGACACAGTCCAGTTTCCGGGTCCAAATAAGGTGACCAGTCCTTAGGCAGTTTGCCCGGTGTCAGCTGAAACATGGGAAATGACAGCACATCTGTGGGCCGGTCCACTTTTCTCATGGCGTTATTGATGGCATGGATTCCCTTGTCGTCTGTAATGAGCACATTGATTTCGCAGGACACAGGCACTTTTTCTGCGGACAAGGTAGCCTGAATGCATTTACGAATGATCTGCGTCACCTGTACATTCAGCAAGGTACGATGATCGAAGGAAATATTGATTTTTACATTCATCGCTTATTCCCCCGATGTCCGGTCTTTGGTGCTGCCTTGGAAGCCTCTTTCCGCTGATCGGCTTTTTCATAAGCATTGATAATCTTTTGCACCAGAGCATGACGAACCACATCGGCACTGGTCAGGGTGCAGATCGCAATATCATCCACATGCTCCAGAACCCGAACTGCATCCTTCAGGCCGCTGACCTTGTCCTCCGGCAGGTCAATCTGTGTGATATCGCCGGTAATTACAATTTTAGATCCAAAGCCCAGTCGTGTCAGGAACATCTTCATCTGCTCTCTGGTAGTGTTCTGCGCCTCATCCAAAATGATGAAGCTGTCATCCAGCGTACGACCACGCATATAGGCCAAAGGTGCCACCTCAATGCTGCCACGCTCCAGATACTTCTGATAGGTTTCAGGCCCCAGCATATCATAGAGTGCATCGTACAGAGGACGCAGATAAGGGTCTACCTTGTTCTGCAGATCACCGGGCAGGAAGCCCAGGCGTTCTCCTGCCTCTACCGCAGGGCGAGTGAGGATGATGCGGTTTACCGTGCGCTCCCGGAACGCTTTCACAGCCGCAGCAACAGCCAGATAGGTTTTGCCGGTACCGGCGGGACCAACGCCGATGGTAACAGTGTTCTTCTGAATGGCCTTCATGTATTTCTGCTGTCCAATGGTCTTGGCCTTGATGGGCTTGCCCTTAGCTGTAATACACACTACATCCTGGGCCATCTGGGCCACCTGGTCCACATTCCCCGACTGCACCAGTGAAATCAGGTAACGGACCTTCTGCTCATCAATCACTTCTCCCTTGGAAGCCAGTGACATCAGAGCCTCCATTGTTCGTGCAGCCTTATCGCAGGCCTCTTCGTCACCGGTAATTTTGAGTTCAGAACCCCGGCTCACAATTTGAACCTGCAGTTCCTCCTCAATTCGGCGGATATTTTCATCCAGAGAGCCAAAGACCGCAATGAGGTCTTCCACTCTTTCCACATTTACAATACGTTCATTCATCAGTATAATCACCTTCAAACAGCTTTGACGGCTGCTGCCTGGCAATCATTTCCCGGCAGGAGCTGGTCATTTTCAAAATATGGGCCCCGTTCGCTTGGGAGAATTTTGTACTGGTGCTTAAAATTTCACCAGCCAGCATTCCCTGTTCCACAAGAAGCGCTGCGGCATCCTCCAGCATTTCCTGCGGTTCAGTGACCTGCGTTGGCTCTGCTGTGTAATAATTTTTTGTTTCAATCAACAAATAGCACGGCAAAGCATAGCCCTCCGGCAGCGGCAAGGTTATTCTCTCTATCATTTTATCACAACTACCGGTAGAAATTCCACTGTTTCTTGATAAATTTATTCTTTTTCTTCCCAGCAAAATGCTATAGGACCGTTCTGTTCGGCCTGTGTAGTGCTTTTGACCTGTTTCTTCCGGCAAAACCGTCTCAATTTCATGCTGTGTCAATGCATAAATCTCTGCATCTGCCTGGGTATACTGAACCGTATGCTCGTGATCCACGCAGCCGGAAACCAGCAGTTCTCCCTTTCGTACCGCTTGCCCCAGTCTGCATTGTGCTTCTCCTCCCAGAATGCTCATTTCAACCACGATACCGTCTCGGGCAGATACTACATTGGTAAGCTGCTGACGGTCCTTGATAGGTTCTGCATCCAGGCGTTCTGTTACAGAAATGACTGCCACAGAGCCGGAAAAATTCACACCGGCCCATTGAAGCTCCGGAATCAGACTCAGCAGATTATTTTTCAGATCTTCACTGCGCACCTGACTGCTTTTGGTCCAGAATCGGAGTCCACTGGATTCTGCTGCTTCTAAAATCTGTCGGGTGGATACCTGCTGATTGCCTTCTACCTTCAAAAACAAGACCCGTTTCGGCAGATAGAGTGAGGCCGTGCAAAGGAGAATGAGTATCGTCCAGAATGGGAGTCTGGATTTCCACTTGCGAGCCGCCACAGCCAAGCCGTATTCCCGCACCATCGTGCATTTCTCTCCACGTTGTGCAGACAAAATCACCAGCTTTTCCCAATCAGCTTTGGTCACGGTAAACCGAAGGGTAAGAGGAGAAGTAAGCGCCGGATTGCGTAAATGGATTCCGTGCGCCGTACAATCTGTCAGGGCCTGCCCCGGCTCAGCAGAAACCAGTTCTCCCGTTACAGTCCCCCGGAAATAGTCCAAGTACTTCCCTAACATTGTGCCCCCTTCTCGAACTCCACCCCTTCAATGCTGCCTGTAATCACCAGCTGGTGCTTTTGCATTCTGGATATGGTAAGTCCCTGCCCCCGAATCAGCAAGCTTCCAATGGTCAGCTTGACCTGCAGACAATCCGGCTCATAAAGAATCACCCCCTTATGATTCTCTATCAAAACACGCTGCGTTCCCGTAATCTCAATAAGCGGCATACCAGGCAGCAGTTCCTGCGGGGTATCTGTGGCCTGAGCCACAATCTGAAGCAATTGCTTTCCGTATTTCATAGTATTCATTCCTCCCACTTTCTTTTTAAAAAATATATGCACCACAGGAAAGAGACTTGACCATGGTGCATACATTCTTTTGAGGTGATGGAAGTGAAGGAAAAAACCTCTCTCCTGAGTAGAGTCTGTACTGTATGCTGTAGCCTTTTAGGGATTTTTGCATTAATTATGGATAGTAAAACCGCTTCGTCTGCCGCAGCAAAAGGAATCACTCTGTGTCTGCAAGTGCTGATCCCCTCGCTATTTCCTTTCCTGGTGCTGACCAAAATTTTAACATCGTCCAGCATCAGCAGATGGTGCGAAAGAAGAATCGGCCCTATGGTGCAAAAACTATTTGGCTTGCCAGCAGAAGGAGCAATCCCTCTTGTGCTGGGAGCCATTGGCGGATACCCTACAGGCGCAAGAGTCACTGCCGATCTGTATATCTCCGGCTTTCTGGATCGGCAAAGTGCAGAGCGACTTCTTGCCTTTACCAGTAATGCCGGACCGGCCTTCTTTTTCGGAATGATCGGCGGCATTCTGGGTGGGCCCAAAATTGCAGCGGTGCTCTATACGATTCATTTAGTTTCCGCCCTGACAACCGGTTTCCTGCTTCGCAGCAGATCTGTCTGCCGCTCTGCCGGGCGAATGCACTGCGGTCCTGTTTACAGCTCCGAGACATTGGTGCAGGCTGTGCAAAGCAGCATGAAAGCCATGGGCCTGATTTGCGGATATGTTGTCCTGTTTCAGGTCATTTCTGCTTTTTTACAGAAAGCACTGGGGCTATGGATGCCGGATCTCATACAGCTGATGATCGCCGGTATTTTGGAGCTGTCCAGTGGCTGCTGCCGCCTGATGGAAGTGGAGTCCGCCGGATTTCGATACTGCATGGCCTCCGGTTTTCTGGCCTTCGGCGGAATCTGTGTCTACCTTCAAACCCATGCGGTAATTGCGTATTCCGGTCTTCGGGGTACATACTACCTCTTCGGAAAAATTCTGCAGGCTTCCATTGCAGTATTGCTTACCTGGGGAACAATGGTCCTGTTTCCGAACTTACTGCCCAGAGAAATCACAGTTTCTTATCCCTTGATCTCCAGTCATAGCGGCCTTTTGCGTTCAACCGGTCTTGTCACCGGAATTTCTCTTCTGGCATTTATTCTTTGGTGTTGGTCTTTGCAAAAAAAGGCTGGAAAACAGGCGGCACCTGATGTATAATGGAGATGATGCAAAGGAAGGTGACTGCATGCTGTTTCGTAAAAAGATGCCCCGGTCCTGCCGGTACTGCACCCACGGTGTAACAGTGGGCGAAGAACAGGTTCTATGTGTAAAAAAAGGTGTGGTATCCTGGGACGGCGGCTGCCGCAAGTTCTCTTATGATCCACTGAAACGTGTGCCTCCACGCAGAAAAGCGCTGGATTTTTCTAAATATGATAAAGAGGATTTTTCCCTGTAACACCAAAACACCGCCCGGAACGAATCTTGTTCCGGGCGGTGTTTTGTATTGTCAATCCTATAAAATGTCAAGGCTCCATTCTACTACTGGTTAATCCACTGCGGCGTCCATGGAACAGGAGCAAAAAGTGAGCTATGATTTCCTTCCGGTGTAGCTCCCTCCACCGTAATGCAGGCCATAGCATCCTGGTCCAGTGCAAGGACAGTACTGCAGATTGATCGGACAGCAAGAGAGAGTTTGGCAGCATCTTGTTGGGAAAGAAATTCAGAAGACAAATCAATGTAGTAAATGTCTTTTTCCTTGTGCACTGACAGCAGTTTTGTCCCGGACGGGATAGGGCTATGATACCCATTTTGATCCTTGTACGCCAGCAGCTCCTGTAAGAGCAATTCTACAGGCACATCACTGGCCGTCTGCTTCATACGAATGGGCAGCGGCGATAAAGTGCTGCGCTGGCCTATGGTCAGATATAAATTGGCATCCAGTTCATTGAGCGCCGTGCGGGCCGGTCCAATGGCCTTCTTCTCAAATGTAAGAGGTTGCCGGAGGTCCATCATTCCATAATCCGTCAGCAGTTCCCCTTCCACACTGATAGCAAGCGCGGAAATCTCATCCAGTTGGGTGAGCGTGTTGGTGAGAGACAAAATAGTCATTCGCTGTGCCAGTACCGTGCGTGGCGTTCCATCCAGAAATTCCTTCGTAAAATTCACATTACAGATCCCATCTGTGATTTCCATCCCAATCAATTCTGTCCCAAGAGGCATGGTTTCAGCCAGGCCAGACTCTGAAGGGCCGTCAATCAGCTTTTGTACCAGATATGCCGCAGGATTCTGCTCCTCCCGATCAACCCGAATGGGAGAGCCAATGAGATATCGATTGTCAGTATCAGAAAAATAAAGGGCATATGAGGTGCTGATAAGGCTGGCTCCAAGATCCTCCGTCAGGAATTTATCCTGGTTCATAACAATTTCCCACTTTCCATTCAGTGTGCGGCTCTGTGCACGAATGGCCACCGATTCTACACCGGGCAGTTCCAGTCCGGTAAGCGTAATACAGGTGCAGGCAAGTGTGAGGTCTACACCGGACAAATCTGCATAATTTTCTGATAACATCAGATTTAATTGAGTGCCGATCATTTTTGCAGAGACCAGCTGAACCGATTTGGGAAAAGGAGACTCCAAAGCGGAGTCCTCCGGCCCCTTCAGATAGGTCTCAAAAACCTGAGCATAATCTGTTTCAAATTCTGAAATATCTCGCTCTTCAAACTTTATAGCCGTTCGGTCATTTTTCAGCTTTTCACCTGGAGTTTTATAATAAAAACGAGTCCCGCTTTCCGGAATAGATGGTTCTATACGCTGTTGGCACCCCCAGAGGATTACCAATACCACTGCTACAAACAAAACCAGTCCTCTTTTTTTCATTCCGCATCCTCCTCCCAGTCGAAGGCTGAGAACACCACATTAAAGCAGCTTCCACCTGTTTCCGGCTGCGTGACTTCAATGGTACCCAGATTGCGGCACACCATGTCGGAGACAATGGAAAGACCCAGTCCGCTTCCGCCCGCCTGTCTGGAGCGGGCCTTGTCCACACGATAGAACCGGTCAAAGATATATGGCAGCGAGTCTTCGGGAATGCCGACGCCGGTGTCCTGAACAGAGAGCGTATACTCGTCATCCTGACGTGTTAGTCTTACTGTCACCGAACCACCCGGCCGGTTATACTTGATGCCGTTTTCAATCAGATTAAAGATAATCTGGTAGAGATCGTCCTCAAACATCAGCACTGTGCAACCGGGTATAGTTTCGTTTATGAGGCTGATTTGATTCAGCTTTGC
>RCNH01000080.1_pt1 | contig 44859 bp, 41 predicted proteins | sample 2041161 | NCBI WGS metagenome assembly RCNH01 (sample SAMN09708215, study PRJNA481090) | Feces metagenome, whole genome shotgun sequencing project. | biome: feces | host: Leptonychotes weddellii | place: Antarctica: Sion Island | collected 2010-03-01 | reverse complement strand
AGAGAACTTCGGAAACCACGCGGATTGCGTAGGGGAACTCCTCAACACTAGGGATCACAGGCAGCAGAGCCTTTTCAGCCAGAGCACCGTGACCGATCTCACGACGGGAGGTAGAGCGGGCAGCTCTTGCTTCGCCGGTGGAGAAGGAGGGGAAGTTGTAGTGGTGGATATAGCGCTTGGAATCCTCGGGGTAGATGGTATCCAGCTTCTGAGCAGCGGACAGGGTGTTCAGCGTGCAGATGGACAGCACCTGGGTCTGACCACGGGTGAACAGGCCGGAACCGTGTACCCGGGGCAGAAGGCCCACTTCTGCATCCAGAGGACGGATCTCGTCCATGCCACGGCCGTCCACACGCTTGCCGGCCAGCAGCCACTTCTTGACGACCTTCTTCTGCATCTTGTACAGGCAGACCTCAATATGGGTCTCGAAATCCTCGTACTTCTCGCCGAACTTCTCCTGGAAGTCCAGACGGGCAGCGGTCAGCCGCTCCTCACGGACGTTCTTGTCGTCGGTGTCCAGAGCGTGCTCGATCTGATCCATGCCGTACTCCATGAGGTCGTTCAGCAGGTCGTGGTTGACGGCGGCCTTCTCGAAGGTGAACTTGGGCTTGCCGATTTCCGCAACGATGGAGTTGATGAACTTGACGATCTCCATGTTGGTCTCGTGGGCAATGCGGATGGCTTCGTAGACAATGGCCTCGGGAGCCTCGTTTGCCTCAGTCTCGATCATGACAACCTTCTCGAAGGTGGAGGAGATGCACACGAAGCAGTCGCAGGCATCCCGCTCTTCAGCGGAGGGGTTAATGATATATCTGTCACCCAGGTGGGCTACGTTAGTGGTGGCGACAGGTCCGTTCCAGGGTACATCGGAAGAGGCGATGGCGATGGAAGCGCCCAGGGAAGCTACGATTTCCACGGGGTTTTCGTAGTCGTTGGCAAAGACGGTGCAGGTGACCACAGTGTCATTGCGGAGCTCTTCGTCGAAGAGGGGGCGCATGGGACGGTCGATGATCCGGCTGTTCAGAATGCCACGCTCGGAGGGCTTGCCCTCACGGCGGTTGAAGGAGCCGGGGATACGGCCTACGGAGTACATTCTCTCCTCAAACTCGATGGTGAGGGGGAAGTAGTCGATACCGGCCTTGGGGATGGGGTTCGAGGTACAGGTGACCAGAACCACGGTGTCGCCGTAACGGCAGATGCATTCGGCGTTGGCAAGCTCTGCGACCTTACCGGTTTCTACGGTAAAGGGGCGGCCGCCGATTTCCATCTCGAAAACCTTGTGATTGGGGAACTGTTTGCGAGTAATCATTGGGAAACCTCCTAAAATTATTGTGTTCGGGAGGATTTAGCACTTGAAAGCGGCGCCGAAAAGAGTGCTCGGTGACACTTTCAATTGCTAAAGCAGCTCCCGATGGTGCGGTCAAGGAATGCTGTAAGCCGGGGCTTACAGAACCCTGCGGAAAAAGGGCGACGGATCACGTCGCCCTTTTACTTTCTTACTTACGGATACCCAGCTTGGCGATGATTGCACGATAGCGGTTGATGTCCTTCTTTGCCAGATAGTCCAGCATGTTGCGGCGCTTACCAACCATCATCAGCAGACCACGACGGGAGTGGTTGTCATGCTTGTGCACACGCAGGTGATCGGTCAGCTCGTTGATGCGAGCGGTCAGAATAGCGATCTGTACTTCGGGAGAACCGGTATCGCCTTCGTGAGTAGCGTTGTCCAGGATAACCTGGGTCTTCTTTTCCTTCAGAATCATAGGAATTTCCACCTTTCAATATATTACCCGGGGGCTAAGTAGGGGCTAGTGGAATCCGAACTTCGGTTTCTCCCACAACTGAGCGACGGGCGTGTAAATGTCTGACCATAGTCAGCCCGACCATTATAGCATTGTATCGCTAAAAAGTAAAGAGAGATTTCTAACTTTTTTCAAAGAGTTTGCGGACTTGCAGGGCATTTTTTTGAATTTCTGCCTTTAAATCCTCCAGAGAATCGAATTTTCGCTCCGGACGGAGAAAGCTGTAGAACTCCAGTGTGATGGTCTTGCCGTAAAGATCTCCCTCAAAATCCAGAATCCATGCCTCCACAGTCACCCGGTGGCCTCCCACGGTGGGACGGGTTCCCACATTGGTCACCGCCAGATAGCAGGCACCCCCGAAGTGAACCTTGCAGGCATAGACACCGTGGCGCAGGGCTACCACATTTTGGGGAAGCGCCAGATTGGCGGTGGGAATGCCCAGGGTCCTGCCCAGCTTGCGGCCGGTGATCACCGGGCCGCTGAGAATATGAGGATGCCCCAGAAAGGTGCAGGCCTTTTCCATCTGCCCCTGCTCCAAAAGGGAGCGGATGTAGGTGGAGGACAGGGTGATGCCCTCTTTTTTCTGCTCCGGCACCACGATGCAGGGGATCCCGGCTTCCGCGCAGCAGTCTTTCAGCAGTGCCGCATTGCCCTGGCCCAGATAGCCGAAGCGGAAATCGTGTCCGCAGACAATGCCCCCCGCCCGGTACCGCTGCACCAGCATTTGGAAAAATTCCTCCCAGGGCATGGTCATCATATGGCTGTCAAAGGGCAGCTCCACCACCGTGTCCATGAAATAGCCCATCAGCAGCTTTTTCCGGTCCTCCGGGGTGTTGATGAGGGGAGGGGTGATGCCGGAAACCAGGGTGTCCGGGTGGCCCAGAAAGGTCACCACCCCTGCTTTGCAGCCGCTTTCGTCCGCAAGGCGGCGGCAGGCAGACAGCAGGGCCTGGTGGCCTGCGTGTACCCCGTCAAAAAAGCCCAGGGCGTAAATTGTTTGTTCCTTCATACGTTTACCAATCTTCTTTATTTATAGTGGGGCAGATGCAAGGGAAATCACACCGCAAAAAAGCTCTTAATGGTTGACATAACACCACTTTCCACCTTGGCGACCATGAGGAATTCCCCCTCCTGGCTGTAAGCCCGGTAGGTGCCATCCTCCAGCTGGAGGGAAAAGGCGTTGCCGTTGCGGCACCGCTTCTCCTGGTTGGCGGTGAGGGTCACGGAGGGCAGGTCTGCAAACAGGGTGTCCACAGGCCGCAGATAGCGCTCGGGCGTTTGGCAGTTTACCAGCGTTTCCAGGGAAACCGCCTCCTCTATGGTGTAGGCTCCCGCCTGCACCCGCCGCAGAGAGGCCATGCAGCCCCCGCAGCCCAGAGCCTCCCCGATATCCTTGCACAGGGTGCGGATATAGGTACCCTTGGAGCAGTGGACAAGCAGCCTTGCGGTATCTCCCCCGAAGGAGAGACACTCCAGCTTGTAAATGGTAATGGTTCTGGGCTTTCGCTCTACTTCCTTACCCTTTCGGGCCAGATCGCACAGCTTTTGACCGTTTATTTTGATGGCGGAGTACATGGGGGGGATCTGCTGAATCTCCCCACGAAATGCGTTTAAGCTCCGGAGAAATTCCTCCTCTGTGACGGCGACGGGCTTTTCCTCCAAAACTGTGCCGGTGATGTCCTCCGTGTCGGTGGCAATTCCCAGCCGCAGCTCCGCCTCATAGGTCTTTTCCGCATGTTCAAAAAATTCCACGCCCCGGGTGGCTCTGCCCACAAATACCGGCAGAACCCCGGTGGCCATGGGGTCTAAGGTACCCCCGTGGCCGATGCGCCGGGTCTTGAACACTCCCCGGAGCTTGCTGACCACATCCTGACTGGTCCAGTCCCGGGGCTTATCGACAATTACAATTCCATCCATAGCATACCTATTGTTTCATCTGGGGCATGGCGGCGATCAGTGCCTTTACCGCCTCGTCCATGGTCATCTCCATTCCGGCTCCGGCGGCACCCTTGTGTCCGCCGCCGCCAAATTTGGCGCAGATCTCCGCCGCATCGTAGCCGGGAACAGCCCGGACGGACAGCTTTACCTTGTGCTCGTTTTCCTGCCGCAGGGTTGCGGCGATCTTGACCCCCTCGATGGTTCTGGGGAAGCCGGAGATATTCTCCGTGTCGTCCTCCGTAAGACCCAGCTCCTTTTCTACCGACAGGGGCAGGGGGCAGATGCAGATCTGACCGTTTTGCAGAAACAGGCTGTTTTCCACGATCCACCCTTGCAGCCGCAGCCGTCCCAGAGTGTTGGTCTCAAAAAGGGCCTGATTGATGTTGAAAATATCCGCACCGGCTTCGGCACAGTCCCCGGCAGTCCGGAAGGTGTGGGTGGTGGTGTTTGCGTAGCGGAAGCAGCCTGTGTCCGTGGAGATGGCGGTATATAGGGCATTTGCCATGGGTACATCCAGCTCAGCGCCCATGAGCTTCAGCACCTCATAGACGATTTCTGCACAGGAGGCGGAGGCAGGCTCCACCAGCTGGAACTCCGTAAAGGAGGCGGCGGTGCCGTGGTGATCGATCCGCAGATCGATGGCGTAGGAGAGCATGCCCTCCGGCAGCATATTGGGGGCGGCCACATCTGTGGTCAGCAGAATGTCCCCCGGCTCCGGGGCGGCCTTGGTCAGCCCTCGGTGAAGCTGGGCGTATTTGGGGGTGATCTCCGGGTTACTGAGCACATAGGCCTCCTTGCCCAGCTGCCGCAGTCCCATGCACAAAAGGGCGGAGGAGCCTAAAGTGTCTCCGTCGGGACGGCGGTGGGAGATGATGGTAAAATGATCGTGCTCCTGTAAAAAGGCGGCAGTCTCAGCTCTCGTCAGTGTCTTCATGGTGGTTTACCTCTAGGGAGTTAATGAGTTCCAGCATGTGGGCGCCGTAGGTGATGGAGTCGTCCAGCTCCCACACAAGCTCCGGGGTGTAGCGCAGCTGCAAGGCGTGTCCCAGCTCCCGGCGCAGGTAGCCTGCGGCGGATTTGAGGCCCTTCATTGCATCCTTGGCCCGGTCCTCCTGGAGGAAACTCACATAGATTTTGGCGTAGCGCAGATCGGGTGTGGTCTCCACACGGGTGATGGAGATCATGGTGTCCTGCACTCTGGGATCCTTTACCTTTCGCAGAAGGGCGCTCAGCTCCTTCTGGATTTCTTCATTGATTCTTCCAATTCGATTGGATGCCATAGTTACATCCTCCTAGTTAAAAAGTATCCGCCGTGCCGCAATGCGACACGGCGGAGAAAATCAGCGTTTAATTTCCTGCATGACAAAGCACTCGAAAATATCGCCTTCCTTGATATCGTTGAACTTCAGAATGCTCATACCGCACTCGTAACCGGCGGTGACCTCCTTGGCAGCATCCTTAAAGCGCTGCAAAGAGCCAACTTCGCCCTGGTGAATCACGATGTTATCCCGAAGTACGCGCACCTGGGAGTCTCTTGTGACCTTGCCGTCCTTTACCATGCAGCCTGCGATGGTGCCGATGGCGGAGACCTTGTAGGTCATGCGCACTTCTGCGTGGCCGATGATGGCCTCCTCATACTGCGGTGCCAGCATGCCCTTCATAGCGGCTTCGATCTCGTTGATGGCATCGTAGATGACCCGGTAGAACCGCATATCCACGTTGGCTCGCTGACCGCTGGCCTGGGCGGCGGCATCGGGACGGACATTGAAGCCCACGATGATGGCACCGGCGGTAGAGGCCAGCAGAATATCGGACTCGTTGATGGCACCCACACCGGTGTGGATGACCTTCACACGGACTTCCTCGTTGGAGATCTTCTCCAAGGAGGCCTTCAGTGCCTCGGCAGAGCCCTGCACGTCGGCCTTGACGATCAGAGCCAGCTCCTTCATCTCGCCCTCCTGCATCTTGGCAAAGAGGTTGTCGAGGGTGACCTTCTGCATGGCGTTGGCGGCGGCATCCTTTTCTGCCTGGCGGCGCTGCTCAACCAGAGTACGGGCCATGCGCTCGTCGTTAACGGCGTTGAACTCGTCACCGGGGGAGGGGACGTCCGCAAGGCCGGTGATCTCCACAGGCATGCTGGGTCCGGCGGTCTTTACGGTGCGGCCCTTGTCGTTGGTCATCACACGGACACGGCCCACGGCGGTGCCGGCGATGATGATATCGCCCTGGTGCAGGGTGCCGTTCTGAATGAGCAGGGTTGCGATGGGGCCACGGGTCTTGTCAAGTCTTGCCTCAATGACGGTACCCTTTGCACGGCGGTTGGGGTTCGCCCGCAGCTCCTGCACCTCGGCGGTCAGCAGCACCATCTCCAGCAGGTTATCGAGACCCTTGCCGGTCTTTGCGGAGATGGGGCAGATGATGGTATCGCCGCCCCACTCCTCGGGGATCAGCTCATACTCGGTCAGCTGCTGCTTGATCCGGTCGGGGTTTGCCTCGGGCTTATCCATCTTGTTGATGGCAACGATGATGGGTACCTTGGCGGCCTTGGCGTGGTTGATGGATTCTACGGTCTGGGGCATAATGCCGTCATCGGCGGCAACCACCAGAATGGCGATATCCGTACACATGGCGCCACGGGCACGCATGGAGGTAAAGGCGGCGTGGCCCGGGGTATCCAGGAAGGTGATGGGCTGGCCGTTCAGCTCCACGGTGTAAGCACCGATGTGCTGGGTGATGCCGCCGGCCTCCCCGGAGGTCACATTGGTCTTCCGGATGGCATCCAGCGTGGAGGTCTTGCCGTGGTCAACGTGACCCATGACAACCACAACGGGAGCACGGGGCAGCAGTTCGTCCTCGGTATCCACATGATCGTCGATGATCTGCTCTTCGATGGTGACGGTGATCTCCTTTTCCACCTTGCAGCCCATTTCGGTAGCCACAAATTCGGCGGTATCGTAGTCGATCACCTGGTTGATGGCGGCCATGACCCCGTTTTTCATCAGCAGCTTAATGACTTCACCGGCGGTCTTCTTCATCCGGGAGGCCAGTTCGCCTACGGTGATCTCGTCGGGGATCTTGACGGTGACGGGGGCTTTTCGCGCAACCTCCATCTGTAGACGGCGCAGCTTCTCCTGTTCTTCGTTCCGGGACTTGTTGCCCTTAAACTTATTGTCCCGGCGGTTCTGCTGCTGACCCTTCTTGCCGCCGATGCGCTGCTTGCCGCCCTGGTAGTTCTGCACACGCTCGCTCACCAGATTGTCCACCCGGTCGTCAAAACGGGCGGAGTTTACCTGGACAGCGGAGGTGTCCACCACCCGGCGCTCTCTCTTGCGCTGGGGCTCGGCGGGCTTATTTGCCTTTTCGGGCTTCTCGGCCTTCTCGGTGTGCTGCTGGGGGGCGGCCTTCTTCTCCTCAGCCTTGGGGGCAGGCTTCTTCTCCTCGGTCTTCTTGGGCTGTACGGCAAATACCTGCTCCAGAGACTCCACCTGGTGGGTCTGGGTCATGTAGTCAAATACCACATTCAGCTCCTCATCGGTGAGGACCTGGGTGTTGGATTTGGGCTTTTCAAAAAACTTGGAGATGACCTCCACGATTTCCTTGGGGGCAACCCCAAAATCGGTGGCAACCTCTTTCAAACGATATTTCACTAAACTCATATACGCACCTCCAAAATAAGTGTCACTTCTTAACGCTTGCCTTGCGGCCCTTTGCTTTGTTCCGCAGATGGGCCTTGCCCTCTTTCTGCCGCTGCTGGATGCGCTTCGTGCGCTTATCCAGGCTGGCCAGTTCCTGGGCGTAGGTATCCGGATCGCCCAGGGCTTTCACAAAAGCCAGAGCCAGGGCTGGATCGGTGAATGCGGCAAGGGCCAGACTGGTGCGGCCCACGGCCTGCCCCAGCTGGTCTTTGGTAAAGGGAACTTTCATACAAATCTGTTCGGTTCCGGCCGCAAAGCTGCAAGCTCTGCGCCAGGTGTGATCGGTGGCATCGCTGGCCACGGCGATCAGACGGGCATGCTGGGCTCTTGCGGCAGCACCGACAGGTTCCTCTCCCAGCTCGATCCGTCCCGCCTTGCGGGCCAGAGCCAGGTAATTGAGGGCTTTATCCATGGGCGTTTTCCTCCATTTCCTTCCGGAGACGGTCATAAACCTCCTGAGGGATGGGAACCTCCAGGCTGCGCTCCAGGGATTTTGCCTTTTGTGCTTTCTTTAAGCATTCCGGGTCGGGGCAGATGTAGGCACCCCGGCCATTGCGCTTGCCGCCGAAGTCCAGGCTCACGGTGCCGTCAGTCTCCCGGACCACACGGATCATGTCCCGCTTGGGCTTGCGCTCCCGGCAGCCCATACACTGCCGCTGAGGGATCTTTTTCTGCATGTGCTTTCCCTCCTTTATATCCGGGCGGATTATTCCGCTTCTTCTTCCGCAGCGCTGGCGGACTTGATGTCGATCTTATAGCCGGTAAGGCGTGCAGCCAGACGGGCGTTCTGGCCCTCCTTGCCGATGGCAAGGCTCAGCTGATCGTCGGGTACCACCACACGGCAGGCCTTCTGACCGGGTACCGGCTCCACGCTGATGACTTCGGCAGGGCTGAGGGCAGCCTTGACATATTCGCAGGGATCCTCGCTCCAGACCACGATATCGATCTTCTCGCCGCACAGCTCATCCACAACGGCGCCCACACGTCCGCCTCTGGGGCCGACACAGGCACCCACCGGGTCCACGTTTTCCATGACCGCCCGGACGGCGATCTTGCTGCGGGAGCCTGCCTCACGGGCGATGTTGCGGATCTCCACCTGACCGTCGGCGATTTCCGGGGTCTCCAGCTCAAACAGACGGCGCACCACATTGGGATGGGTACGGGACACGTGGACGAGAGGGCCACGGTTTGCACGGTGAACCTCCAGTACGTACACCCGGATCATCTGACCGGGCTCATAGGTCTCGCCGGGGATCTGCTCACTGGTGCGCAGCACCGCATCGTGCTGCTCGTTGCCCTGGCCGATGCGGACGAACACATCCCCGGAGGGATCGATCCGCAGGACGGTGCCGGTCAGCAGCTCCTGGGACTTGGAGGAGTAGCTCTCGTAAACCATGCCACGCTCGGCCTCACGGATCCCCTGAATGACCACCTGCTTGGCGGTCTGGGCGGCGATGCGTCCGAACTTCTGGATGTCTACGGGGATGTATACATTGTCGCCCACCTGGACATTGGGATCGATGCGCCGAGCGGCATCGATATGGATTTCCAGAGCCAGATCCTCCAGCTCCTCAACAGCGGTCTTTACCAGGTGCATGGAAAGACCCTTTTCGCTCAGGTCCACGACCACATTGTCGGCAGGAACGTCCCGATGATCTTCCCGGTCTTTCCGGTAGGCATTGGTGAGAGCCTGCTTGAGGCGCTCTGTCATGTAATCAACAGGGATTCCTTTGATTTTTTCCAACTCTCGCAGGCTTGCGAAAATCTCAGCACCGATATCTACCTGGGGTGCTGCCTGCTTCTTGGCTTTCGTATTTCTTGCCATGACTGTTCCTCCTGTCAGAATTCGACCCGAAGCCGCACCAGGGCGACTTCTGATTTTTCAAAGGTGATGGTTTCTTTTCCGGCCTCCACGGTCACACGGCCCTCTTCATAGCCACGCAGAATGCCGGGGAATTCTTTCAGACCGTTTCTGGGTCTGTAAAGCTTTACGGTGATGGGGCTGCCCATAAATTTCTGGAAGTCGCCGGGGCGCTTCAGAGGGCGCTCAAGACCTGCGGAGCACACCTCAAAGTGATAGCTTTCCGCAATGGGGTCCTTTTCATCCAAAATGGGGTCAACGGCCCGGGCTACAGCCTCGCAGTCGTCGATGGAAACGCCGCCGTCCTTATCGATGTAGAGCCGCAGGAACCGCTCGGAGCCCTCCCGGACATATTCCACATCCCAAAGGGTGCAGCCCTTTTCCTCAACGATGGGCTGAGCAAATTGGGTAACTTGATCTGTGATTTTCAAAAAAATCTCCTCTTTCAGTACGAAAGAGAGGGGCGAACCCCTCTCTTTGTGTAGTCAACTCTAGTTTAATTGCATTATAGCACCCTTATTTTGGTTTTGCAAGGGGCAAAGGGGGAATATCTGGATATTTTTTTAGTTTTTTTTCCTGTTTTTCACCTGTTTCCAGGGGAAAACAGCTTATAGGGGCTGACCTTGGACATATTTTTGATCCCAGTCATCGTCGAACAGGCCCGTAGCCGGAAGCCGGTAGAGCATGTCCTGTGCCAGCTCTCCCAGGGCATCCCGGGGCTCGATGGATTCCAGATAAAAATCCGGCAGGGCCTCAATGCCCACCTTGGCCCCCAGAATGGCACCGCTGATGGCACCTACGGCGGCGCTGCAGCCGGAGTGGTTAATGGCGATAATCATGCCAGTGTCAAAATCGCCGCCGCAGACCAGGCTTGCGTACATGGCACCTGCCAGACACTCTCCGGCAGAGAAGCAGTGGAGCTGCTCCATGCCCTGCAGGGGGGACAGACCCGGCTCTTTTGCCATGGTCAGAACCTCTAGCAGCTGCTGAGCCAGCTCGTCGGCATCGGGGCCGGGGAACTGTTCCCGCATCACCTCAGCCGCCTGACGGAACTGATCCTCCAGGGGGCTTTCCGGCTCCTGCAAAATGCCTGCAATGCAGTAGGCCAGTACCACCCCGGACAGGATGGCCTCAGAGCTGCCATGGGTGAGGGCAATGGCCTTTGCGGTCAGCTCCCCCACCTGATTGGGGGTCATCCGCTGGCTGCTGTAAAACATGCCCACGGCCACGGCCTCTGTGATGGCACCGGGGTTATTGTACCGGTTGGCCGGAGACTCGGGGGTGCCGAAGGTTTGCAGACGCAGGGTGTCCAGCATCCGCACGTCCCGGCAGGCTCTGCGGCGAAAGGCCGGGAGCTTTGCGATCCAGCAGTAGGTCTTCTCCGGATCCCGGTAAAACTGCTGGCTCCGGGTCCACTCCTTAAGCCCCAGGGCTACATAGGGCAGACGGTTGTCCGAGGGGCGCTTGCGAATGCCCAGCAGCAGGGCGTTGCTCACATAGGCGGCGATCTGGGTGTAGGAGGTCACACTGGCGTAGTCGTCCTGCAGGTCATAGCCCAGCAGTCCGTTGGGGCCGTAAGCGGCACGGATCTCCGCCAGAGTTTTGTCGTCCACACTGTAGCCCAGCGCATCGCCTACCGCAAGCCCCAGAAGACAGCCCCGGTAGTAGGAAGAAGCTGCACCCATTATCACCACCTCCTTAATAAAAATGGAAACAGATACATTATTATATATTACAATATTATAATAAAAAAGCCCGTAATTGCAAGTAGGCTTATCTCTGTTTACAGGCGTAGTAATAGGCCTTCTCGAAGTCCCCCAGCTCCCGATAGCAGATTTCGAGAGCACGGTCGGTGTGCTGAGGGTCAAAGTCCCCGCACAGCAGATACTGGGCGGCGGCATCGGCGTAGTTTTTCTCCATAAAATAGGCCTGGGCCCGGAGAATGTGCCACTGGGGGGATCTTGTCTCCACCGCCTCCAGAAGCACGGCGCACCGCTGGGGCTGCTTGCACTCCAGTGCGGCCTGGGCCCGCAGGAGCAGCTCCGGGGTGCTGTCCGGCAGCCGGTCTGCCAGCTCCCCGGCATCCCGGCCACTGGCTTCGTAGCAAAGCAGCAGCCGCCGCCGCTCGATGTCTTCGGTGTAGTAGGGGGTGCAGGCACCTGCCTGGGCGGCCTGCTCCAGAAGGGCGGCGGCATAGGGACATTTCTCCTGGTCGATGGCCTGCCGAGCCAGCTCCAGACAGGTCAGCGCCTCCAGAAGAAAACGCTCCCGGTCAAAAACCGGATCTCCGGGCTGGTACTGCTCCAAAATTTGCAGCACCTTCTCCGGGGGCGCCTGCCGGGCCTGCTCCATACAGGCCTGGTTGGGGGAGGTCACGGCCTCCTCATCCAGAAAATACCCCACGGGCTTTCCCAGCCGTGCGGACAGATACCGCAGTGTGTCCATGGAGGGACGAGCGCTGCCGTTTTCAATTAAAGACAGCATATTGCGGGTGATCTCCTCACCGCAGAGCTGCCGCTGAGATAGACCTGCGTCCAGACGTGCCTGACGCAGTCGGGCACCCAAATCCATTATGATCCCCTCCGGGTAATTTATATTTACCCTAATTGTACCACGGTATGCCCCTACCGTCCAGAAAAAATTATTTGCTATTTTGCTTCGTTTGCTTTATAACTATATAGGACTATAAGGAGGTGCGATATGGAGATTAAAAACCATCGTGCTATGAAGCAGGAGGCCGCAGATGCCCTGTCTCAGGCCTCTTACGACCCCAGAAAGTTGGTGCTGATCCACAGCGGTGTGACCGTAGGTGTGGCACTGCTGCTGACGGTTCTGAATTTTGTATTTAAGCGCCAGATCGATATGAACGGAGGTCTGGCAGGCCTGGGAATGCGTACTGTGCTCGGTACCATCCAGTCGGTTCTGCAGTTTGCAAGCTCCGTGCTGATGCCCTTTTGGCAGATCGGATTTGTGTACACGACCCTGCGCCTTGCAAGACGGAAGACCGCAGACCCCCGCTCCCTCACAGAGGGATTTCGCCACATCTTCCCGGTTTTGACCCTAATGGTGCTGGAGAGTGTGGTCATAAGCGGTGTGGGCTTTCTCTGTGCGTATATCGCCTCCATCATTTTTATGCTGACCCCCTCTGCGGTGTCGCTCACAGAGGTGCTGAAGCCCATGATGACTGGCTCCGTGCTGAACCCGGCGGTGCTGGATGAGGCAGGTCTTAAGCTCATTATGGGGGACATGGTTCCCTTCCTGGTGATTTTCGGGGTGCTGTTCGTGGCGGCTATGATCCCCATTTTCTACCGGTTCCGGATGGCCCAATTTCTGCTGATGGATGCCTCCAAGCCTCGGGGCTTCGGAGCGCTGGTTGGCAGCTGCCGGATGATGCGTGGAAACTGCATGGATCTGTTCCGGGTGGATCTGAGCTTCTGGTGGTATTATGGGCTGCATCTTCTCATTCTGGCCATCGGCCACTGCGATCTGTGGCTGCCCCTTTTGGGTGTGGAGCTGCCCTTTGATAAGGATGTGTCCTTCTTCCTGTTTTACATTTTGTATGCGGTGCTGCAGATGGGTCTGCTGCTTTGGGCAAAGGCCCAGGTGGATACCACCTATGGTGTGGTCTACGACCGACTGCTGAAGGAGCCGCCCAAACCCAAAAAAGAGAAGCAGGCACCCACCAAAATGCCCTGGGACTGAGCGCTTTTATAGATAACTAATAAAAAACGGCAGGCGCTGGGCGCCTGCCGTTTTTCGTATGCTTGGGGCTGTCTGACCTGTGATTGTAGGCCGGACATTTCCCGGGAAATCCCACTACCTGTCATTCTGAGGGAGCGCAGCGACCGAAGAATCCTTCTCTCTTAGTCATTTTGAACCCAGTGAAGAATCTTTTTTAAGATCCTTCGCATTCGCTCAGGATGACAACTCTGTCATTCTGAGGGAGTATAGCGACCGAAGAATCTTCTCTAAGATCCTTCGCTAACGCTCAGGATGACAGGGAGGGTGCTTAGGTTAACAGAGAAGGTGCATAGCATAACAGGGGGGAATTATCTACTATAAAAGCTCTGGGGTGCAGCGCTCCCGGCTTTTTCTGCGAAGGTAGGAGGGGAGATAAAAAAGAGCCGGAATGAAGATATACAAGGCGTACAGAAGCAGAGTGGTCTCCATGGGCCGGAACTGGGCAAACAGCCTGTCGAGAGGCGGAAACTCCCCTTTAAAGAACATGTAGTCCGCACCGATGGGGGAGTAATTCACCAGATTTGCCGGGATGGACAGCAGCAGTGTGGGGATGCAGGGCAGAAACAGCTCTCCCCAGTGGGTCACCCCGGTGTACCGGTGGTATCCGGACACCAGCATCACAAGGCTGGTAAAGAGCATACCCCCGTGGAACAAAAAGGTGTGAAAGCCCACAAAGGAGATGCAGGAGTAGGTACTCAGCCGGTTGGCCGGGTACAGGAAATTCACAGCGGCCCCCAGAAGTCCCAATGTACATACATAGCCGCAGAAGGCGGTCTTAATTTTTCCCCTGCCCCAGATGGCAAAGGGCATGGCATATAAAAACAGACTGCAGGGGTAAAGGGGCAGATTGGTCTTTAAATCCAGTCCTACCACCGCACCGGACAGGCTCTCCCAGGTGACGATCACGATCTCAAACACCACAAGAAAGACCCAGATACCGATAAATGCGGGCTTTATGAGATGTCTGCGCCGTGCTACATACACAGCGGACAGAATCACCAGTGTCAGCAGTATCCCGGAAAAGAGAAAGTGCAGGGGGGTAAAGAGTGTGCCGGAAAGCTGGGATGCAGGCGGCAGGAAATCCTTATTGGTAAAGAAATTTTGAAATAAGAACAGAATATTTTTCATGAATCTACCCCCATTTTAACCTATTTCTTATATGCTATCGGAAAAATGTTACAAAAATAAGAAATCCTGTCGAAATTTGGGGAAAAATATCACCGGGCAGTACCCGGAGCCAATGCGTGAAGCAACTGGTCTATTATCGTTTTTTATCCGCTCGGTTCGTTCCTGCGGCGCAATATCGTTCCTTTCCCGTCATTCTGAGGGAGCATAGCGACCGAAGAATCTTTCTTTTAAGATTCTTCGCTTGCGCTCAGAATGACGGAGGAGGGCATCTTCGCTTGCGCCCAGCAGTATTGTCCCCCCTGTCATTCTGAGGGAGCATAGCGACCGAAGAATCTTTCTATAAGATTCTTCGCTTGCGCTCAGAATGACAGAGGAGGGCATCTTCGCTGACGCTCAGAATGACCGGGCGATGCCCGGAGAAAATTTGTGCTTGGGGCGTGATATCCGGGAAAGCCCGTTCACAGAAAAATGCCCCATTTGCAGGAGGACAATCACTTCCTTACAAATGGGGCATTTCGTTCTTTACTTTTCCAGCGCCATCAGCTTTTCGATGCGCTTCTTGTGGCGCTCGGCACCGGAGAACTCGGTGGTGAGCCAGGTGTCCACAATCTCAAAGGCCAGCATCTGACCGACTACACCGGCACCGATTGCCATCATGTTGGTGTCGTTGTGTTCCCGGGTCAAACGGGCGGTCATGATGTCGGACAGAAGGGCGCAGCGGATGCCGTCTACCTTGTTGGCGGTGATGGACACGCCGATGCCGGTGGTGCACATCACAATGCCTCTGTCACACTCGCCGCTGGCAACAGCCCGTGCGGCGGCTCCGGCGTAGTCGGGATAGTCGCAGCTGTCGGCGGTATAGGTGCCGAAATCCTTTACTTCATAGCCCTTTGCTTCCAGATGGGAGATCAGGGCGTTTTTGAGATCCAGAGCGCCGTGATCACAGCCAAGTGCGATTTTCATTTGGTATTCCTCCTATTTATGTTATAACATAGCCACCGTTTACGCCAAGGATCTGGCCGGTGACAAATTCTGCGTCTGCAAGATAGGCCATGGCCTTTGCCACGTCCTGGGGGGTTCCGTTGCGGCCCAGAGGGGTATCCTCTCCCATGGAGTTTAGGATGTCCTGGGATACCTGGGCGCACATGTCCGTCAGGATCACACCGGGGGCAACACAGTTGACCCGGATGCCGCTGGGCCCCAGCTCCTGGGCAAGGGCCTTGCTTAGGGCGATGACGGCGCCTTTGGTGGCGGAGTAAGCGGCCTCACAGGAGGCGCCCACCTGACCCCACATGGAGCTGACGGTGATAATACAGCCCCGGTGGGTCTGCAAGAATCCGGGCATGGCTGCGTTTACGCAGTGGTAGATGCCCTTTACGTTGACAGCGAACATCCGATCCCAGATCTCCTCCGGGGTTTGGGACAGAAGTCCGTAATGACAGATCCCGGCGTTGCAGATCAGCACATCCACCGGGGGGATGGTTTCAAATGCGGCCTTTACGGCGCTGCCGTCTGCCACATCGCAGCAGATCCCGGTGGCGCCGGTTTTCTCTGCAACAGCCTGGGCGGCCCGGTGGTTTTCGTGGTACAGAAAGAAAACCCGATCGCCCCGGGCGGAAAAGGTCTCCACGGCAGCGGCCCCGATGCCCCGGGAACCGCCGGTGATTAGAACGATAGACATAGTGCCTCCAAGCAAAAAAGCTGCTGCCCAGGGCAGCAGCTTAGGAAATGTTATCTTCTGCGGCTCTTGGTACGGTGGTCAGAGTACTGCCGAAGGGAAGAGATCTTGCTGTCTGATTCAGACATGAACTGCTTGAGCTTTTCCTCAAAGAGCTGATCCGCAGTTTTGGGTGCAGGAGGAGGGGTAGGGGTGGAACGGGCAGGCCGATTCTGATGGGTATCTCCCTCACGGCGGGGGGCTCCGGATCGGAATCCGCCGGGGCGGCCTTCTCGCTGGGGCTTGGGCTCCAGGCGCTTAATAGAAAGATTGATTTTCCCATTTTCTGCGGCGATGACCATAACCTTAACATCCTGACCTTCCGTCAGATGCTGGCGGATATCGCTGACGTAGGAATTGGCAACTTCCGAGATATGTACCATGCCGGTCTTATTCTCGGGAAGAGAAATAAATGCGCCAAAATTGGTGATCGACTTGACTTTGCCCTCTAGGATGGCTCCAACGGTTAACTCCATGTTTACTTTGTTTCCTCCAGTTTACTTCTTGGTGACTTCATTCTGTGGGACAGAAGAAAGTGGTGTCCGGGTCCACAAGACCCAGCTTTTCTCCCGCGATGCGTCTCACACTTTTCTCGGTGCCCAGTTCTGCGATATTCTGCTCCAGTATGGTGTTCTGCTGCTCCAGCTGCGCCGCTTTCATGCGAAGGTCTGCAGCTCTTTCCTGCTGCTCCAGAATGGAGGAACGCAGGGTGATGAGAGCCAGGGTAGGCAGTACAATGGCCACCAGAACCACACACTTGAGAAGGAGGGGACTGCGCCGATATACCAGCCGTATTTTGCGGGAGGTTTTTTGCATGTTTGACATTGGGTACACCTCTGGGTTTCCGCTGAACTTGTTCGCGGTTATTCCGATCTATTGTACCCCATTTTTTCCCTGTTGCATAGAGATATTTTAAAAATTTCCCGGCTTTTTTTAAAAATTTTTTCAGAGGCATGGCGGCAAATCGGAAAAATACCCGGACTCCCTTCCAAAAACAGGAAAAAACCGGACGCAGTCCCATACCCGGGCCGTGGAGCCACAGGAAGGCCCCCAGAAAAAAAGCTGCCGTGTCCCCGAACCGGGGGTCTGCGCCGCAGACCCCGAAGGCCAGATGCAGCCACATGTACAGCATCCCGGAGGCAAAGATCAGATCCGCAAGATGGGTGTGCCTGGGGCGCAGGGGCCGGAGAAAATCATAGAAAAGGCCCAGCACACAGCCCAGTAAAAAGGCGGCAAGGGCGTGTCCGGCAGCGACGGCCGGGGGATTCATCGAAACAGGCGGTGCCATAATCCGCCGGATTCACGGGGTTCCTCATAAATAAGGGCTGACACCCTGCCGTCTACTGCCACTTGTCCCATCTCAAGAGACAAATTTTTGAGCTTCAGATCCTCTCCCTGTATAATGAGTGTGCCAAGGCTTGTATTTAAGGCCACCGTATTGTCATCGAAGCTCATGACCTCTGTCACCCCGGTCAGGGTGAGCTTCTCCCGTTCGTTGAGTGTGAGCTTGTGGGGCAGCTGTAATTGGGTTTCTGCCATATCCATCCCTCCTGTCTTTGTGAAAAGCCTATGCCTGCGCCCGGGAAATTAGAACCGGGGAGCTGTTTATTGACAGGCAGGCGGCCTCGGGATATACTCTACAAAAGAGAATGTCATTCCGGGCATTGCCCGGTCATCCTGAGTACCCAGCTGTTATCCTAAGCACCCCACTGTCATCCTGAGCGAAGCGAAGGATCTTAAAAGATTCTTCGTCGCTGCGCTCCTCAGAATGACACGCGGAGAAGATTCTTCGGAAGCTGAGCTTCCTCAGAATGACAAGAGTGTGCTCAGCAAGAACGATACCGGGCGGTACCCAAAGGTGTAACGAATATTGCCGCATTGTGCTCGAATAATCTCCGGGCATTGCCCGGTCATCCTGAGCGAAGCGAAGGATCTTAAAAGATTCTTCGTCGCCGTGCTCCTCAGAATGACACACGGAAAAGATTCTTCGTCGCTGCGCTTCCTCAGAATGAAAAGGGGTCAGAATGACAGAGAATTTTACACAGCCCGTATGATAAATCGATAGAAACAGGAGGAGGGGAGAAAATGGTGCTGGCACATGGGGAAATTCCCCAGGGGTCTACGGGCCACCAGGTGGGCAGGCGGCTGCTGGAGCGGCTCTACAGGGAGTACACCGGGAAAGCTATGCCGGAAATTTGCACAACGCCCCAGGGAAAGCCCTATTTTAAGGAGGGAACCCTGCATTTTTCCATCACCCACACTCCCCACCACGTCTTCTGCGCCCTGTCCCCGGAGCCGGTGGGCATCGATGCGGAGGAAGTAACCAGAGAGATCAATCTGCATCTGGCAGAGAAGATCCTGTCAGAAAAAGAGCGGGTCTTGTATGAGAGGGCAGAGAATCGGCGCCTCACCCTTTTAAAATTCTGGGTGCTCAAGGAGGCCCAGGTAAAATTTGCGGGAACGGGACTGCGGGGATACCCCAACCACACGGATTTTTCCCCGGATGACCCCAGAATATATGAAACAGACGGCTGCTTTGTGGCCGTGATACAGGAGGAACACCATGTTATTTGATACCCATGCCCATATGGATGACCAGGCCTTCCGGGAAGACCGCCGGGAGCTGATGGAGAGCTTCCACAAAGAAGGGGTGGAGCTGCTGCTGAATCCCGGATGCAGTCTGGAAAGCTCCCGGGCGGCGGTGCGGCTTGCGGAGCAGTACCCCTTTGTGTATGCGGCGGTTGGCTCCCACCCGGATGCGGCCGATGAAGTGAACGACCAGGTTCTAGAGGAATACCGGAAGTTATGTAAACACGAGAGGGTCAAAGCCATCGGGGAGATCGGCATCGACTACCACTACGAGGACATCTCCAGAGACATACAGAAAAAGGCCTTTCGGGCGCAGATGGAGCTGGCACGGCAGGTAGATCTTCCGGTCATCATCCACGAGCGGGAGGCCCACGAGGACGGCCTTGCGATTATAAAGGAGTTTCCCGATGTGAAGGGCGTGTTCCACTGCTTTTCCGGCTCCGGGGAGATGGCACGGCAGCTGGTGGATATGGGCTGGTACATCGGCTTTACCGGGGTGCTGACCTTTAAAAATGCCCGCCGGGCCATTGAGGCCGCCAGGGCCATTCCTCTGGAGCGGATCGTGCTGGAAACCGACTGCCCCTACATGGCCCCGGAGCCCTTCCGGGGAAAGCGGAACCACCCGGGATACCTGTACCGGATGGCAGAAAAGCTGGCAGAAATTAAGGAAATCACTGTGGAAGAAGCACAAACGGCAACATTTGAAAACGGGAAGCGTTTGTACAGATTGTGAAACTATTGTGGGGAGTGCCGACTGGGAAAAGATGAGGCGTAAAAAGTTGAACAAAATGCATAAAAAACAGTTGACAAGCCGGGGCTGTAGTGTTATTCTGTAGTCAATCGGTACATAAGTACTGATATTCGCTATGTGCAGTGAGCCATTTCAACGGTAGCTGCATAAATCCTGTATGGGCTGAGCCATTTCAACGGCAGGCACCAACATACTACAAGGAGAGAATCATCATGGAATTCAAATCAGACATCGAGATCGCACAGGAAACCGAAATGCAGGTCATCACCGAAGTGGCCAAGACCGCCGGTGTTGACGAAAAGTACCTGGAGCAGTACGGTAAGTACAAAGCTAAGGTTGACTACAATCTGCTGAGCGAGGTCAAGCGCCCCGACGGCAAGCTGATCCTGGTTACCGCTATCAACCCCACCCCCGCCGGTGAGGGCAAGACCACCACAACCGTTGGTCTGGCTGATGGTATGCGTATACTGGGCAAGAACGTACTGGTAGCTCTGCGTGAGCCCTCCCTGGGACCTGTTTTCGGCGTCAAGGGCGGTGCTGCAGGCGGCGGCCATGCACAGGTTGTGCCTATGGAAGACATCAACCTGCACTTTACCGGTGACTTCCACGCCATCGGTGCTGCCAATAACCTGTTGGCTGCGATGCTGGATAACCATATTTACCAGGGCAATGCTCTGGGTATCGACCCCCGCCAGATCACATGGCGCCGCTGTGTCGATATGAACGACCGTCAGCTGCGTTTCGTAGTGGACGGTATGGGCGGCAAGACCAACGGCATGCCCCGTGAGGACGGCTACGATATCACCGTTGCCTCCGAAGTCATGGCTGTTCTGTGTCTGGCTTCCGATATCACGGATCTTAAGAACCGTCTGGCTCGTCTGGTGGTTGCTTACACCCGTGAGGGCAAGCCCGTTACCGCCGGCGATCTGAATGCTCAGGGCGCTATGGCTGCTCTGCTGAAGGACGCTCTGAAGCCCAACCTGGTTCAGACTCTGGAGCACACCCCTGCATTCGTCCACGGCGGACCCTTCGCTAACATCGCTCACGGCTGTAACTCCGTTACCGCTACCAAGATCGCTCTGCGTCTTGCTGACTACGCCATCACCGAGGCTGGCTTCGGTGCTGACCTGGGCGCTGAGAAGTTCCTGGACATCAAGTGCCGTATGGCTGAGCTGCATCCTTCCTGCGTGGTTCTGGTTGCAACTGCCCGTGCGCTTAAGTATAACGGCGGCGTTCCCAAGGCTGAGACTGCCAAGGAGAACCTGGAAGCTCTGGAAAAGGGCCTGCCCAACCTGCTGCAGCATGTTGAGAACATCACCAAGGTTTACAAGCTGCCCTGCGTAGTGGCTATCAACCGCTTCCCCACCGACACCGAGGCTGAGCTGAAGCTCATCGAGGATAAGTGCAAGGAGCTGGGTGTTAACGTTGCTCTGTCCGAAGTTTGGGGCAAGGGCGGCAAGGGCGGCATCGCACTGGCTGAGGAAGTTATCCGTCTGTGCGAAGAGCCCAATGACTTCTCCTTCGCTTACGAGCTGGATCTGCCCATCAAGGAGAAGATCGAGGCAATTGCCAAGAAGATCTACCATGCTGACGGCGTAAACTTCACTGCCAACGCTGAAAAGCAGATCAAGACCTTGACTGATCTGGGCTACGACAAGATGCCCATCTGCATGGCTAAGACCCAGTACTCCTTCTCTGACGACCAGACCAAGCTGGGCGCTCCCAGAGATTTCACAATCACCGTCCGCAACATCAAGGTTTCTGCCGGTGCCGGCTTCCTGGTTGCTCTGACCGGTGAGATCATGACCATGCCCGGTCTGCCGAAGGTTCCCGCTGCTGAGCGTATCGACGTGGACGAAACCGGCAAGATTTCCGGCTTGTTCTAATCGCAATTGACACTCTAAGGCACAGGCGTACCTCGCCTGTGCCTTTCGCCTAGTGCGCTTTTTGTATCTTCCTGGCAGGTCCCGGATTTACGACCGTTGGGGAGTGTATGGCCTTCGGGCAAATCCGTCGGGCCTGTTTGAATAATCGTTAAGGAGAATATATAATTATGGATATGACACTGGAATCCTGCCGCAAGTTTGTGGAAGTTCTGGCCTCCAATGAGCCCGCCCCCGGCGGCGGCGGTGCCGCTGCTCTCGTGGGCGCCATCGGCACGGCTCTGGGCAACATGGTGGGCAGCCTCACCGTAGGTAAGAAAAAATACGCCGACGTGGAGGCAGAGATCGTTGCACTGAAGGCAAAATGCGATGCCTTGCAGACAGAGCTTCTGGATCAGGTAGAGGCCGACGACAAGGGCTTTGTGCCTCTGGCAAAGGCCTACGGCATTCCCAAGGACGATCCCAACCGGGACGCCGTTTTGGAGGAGGCCACCATCACCGCCTGCGCTGTTCCGATGCATATCATGGAGCTGAGCTGCCAGGCCATCGAGTATGTGCAGGTGTTCGCAGAAAAGGGCAGCCGTCTGGCTGTGTCCGATGCAGGCTGCGCCGCCGTGTGCTGCAAAGCCGCTTTGCAGGCCGCCTCTCTCAATGTGTTCATCAACACCAAGAGCCTCAAAAACCGCCAGGTGGCTGAGGAGATGAACGCCAAGGCAAACGGCATGCTCACCAAGTACTGCGCACTGGCAGACCAGATTTTTGACACTGTCCGTGCCAATTTCAACTGATACACATATTAACTTAACGTTTGGAGGATACATAAAATGGCTAAATTACTGCTGGGTAAGGAAGTTACCGATGCACTGAATGCAAAATTACAGGAGCGTACCGCTGCTCTGCGTGAAAAGGGTGTAGAGCCCACTCTGGCAATCGTCCGCTGCGGTGAGAACCCCAGCGACCTGTCCTATGAGCGGGGCGCTACCAAGCGGGCCGAGCTGGTGGGCGTGAAGATCGTGAACTTCGTCCTGCCTGAGACCGCTACCAAGGAAGAGCTGCTGGCCACCATCGACAAGATCAATGCAGACGACTCCATCCACGGCGTGCTCATGTTCCGGCCCCTGCCCAAGCACCTGAAGGCTGACCAGAACGAGATCTGCAACCGGCTGGATCCCAAGAAGGACGTGGACTGCATGACCCACATGTCCAACGCCGGTGTCTTTGAGGGCCTCAATGACCTGGGCTACGCCCCCTGCACTCCTGCTGCCTGCATGGAGATCCTGGACTTCTACGGAATCGACTGCAAGGGCAAAAACGCCGTGGTAATCGGCCGGAGCCTGGTTGTGGGCAAGCCTGCGGGCATGATGCTCATGGGCAAGAACGCCACCGTCACTACCTGCCACACCCGCACCGTGAACACCGCCGAGATCTGCCGCAATGCAGATATCCTGGTGTCCGCCGCCGGTGTGCTGAACAGCCTCACCAAGGACTATGTCCGTCCCGGCCAGGTGGTGATCGATGTCTCTATCAACTGGGATGAGAATAAGATCAATGCCAAGGGCGGCAAGGGCGGTATCGCCGGCGATGCTAAGTTCGACGAGGTGGAACCCATTGTAGAAGCAATCACTCCTGTTCCCGGCGGTGTTGGATCTGTGACCACCAGCGTGCTTATGAAGCATGTGGTGGAAGCTGCTGAGAAAATCTGAGTTTTGAAAACAGAGCGTTCAGCAGAAGGAACTTCCGCTGAACGCTCTTCTTCGTTTTGGGGGAATTCTTATGAAATCTGTGAATAAACTCTCTGATAAGCAATTTCTAAAGCTGTTTTTTTCCTGCATTTCGCTCTCATTTCTAATCGCTGCCGTCTGTCTGCCGGACAGAGGCAGTATGTTTACCGGATTGTGGCAGATCATGTCTCAGCCCTCCAAGGTAACCACCAACTATTTTGCGGTGGGCGGATATGCGGCCACCTTCCTCAATTCCGGCCTGGTCTCTCTCATGTGCGTGGGCTTCTTCTGCCTGCCTCAGTCGGAGCCAAACCAGAAATCCATTCTGGGCTTTTTGCTGGTGGTGGGCTTCACCACCTGGGGCATCAACCTTATGAACATTCTGCCCAGCGTGGCAGGCGTTTTCCTGTACTGCCTTATTAAGCACGAGGCACCCGGCAAGCAGGTCAATGCCATGTTCTTCTCCACCGGTGCCGCACCGCTCATTACGGACTTCTTCATCCGCTATCCCCACCAGGAAGTGGTGGGCTTTACCTGGCACGGTGTGCTGCTGGGTGTGGTGGTCGGCGTTCTGATCGGCATGTGTATGCCTGCGGGCATCGCCCACTCCGGAAAGGTACACAAGGACTTCGACCTGTACTCTGCGGCACTGCCTCTGGGCCTCATTTCCTTTATTTTGCAGGCGGTTTTCTACAATACACTTGGCCTCAGCATCCCCCAGGTGCCGGACCCTGCAACCCTCCAGGTGGCATCGGCTACCATTGTGAATACCTTCTGCGGCATTCTCTTCACCGCTGCCATTGTGTGCGGCTGGTTCCTGTTTAAGGGTCAGTGGAAGCAGTATTGGAAGCTCATGACGGCAGACAACCACCAGGCGGACTTCCTAAAGCTGTACGGCCCCGGTACCATCCTCATGAACATGGGTCTTCTGGGCTTCACCATCCTGCTGTACTACAACCTCATTGGCGTGCCTATGAACGGCATTACCTTCGGCTGTATTTTCTGCGTGGTGTCCTGCTTCGGCTGCGGCAGCAGCCCCATGACCGTGTGGCCCATTATGGCAGGCTATGTGCTGGCCTCTCTGGGCTTTGGCGCCATCTCCCAGGCTCTGGGCGGCGACTTCAAGGATGTGATCTTTGCCCAGCCCATTGCGGTGGGTCTGTGCTTCGCAACGGGAATGTCTCCTATCTGCGGACGGTACGGCGTGATCGCCGGAATGGTGGGCGCAGCCCTTCATCTGTGCATGGTCACCTGCCTGCCCTCCCTCCACGGCGGCTTCTGCCTGTATAACGGCGGCTTTACCGCTGCCCTGGTGTGTCTGATGATGGTGCCCCAGCTGGAGCGCTATTTTAAGACAAGGCAGGAAAGACGGAGTGCCAAAACCCTCTGAGAGGGCTTGCGGCAGATATTCCCCCGCCGGAGGAAAACTAGAAAGCGGTTCGGAGACAAGCTCCGGGTCGAGAAGGAGCATGTTTATGAAGAAAACTGTAATGCTGCTGGCTGCGGCTGCGCTGCTGCTGTCCCTGGCAGGCTGCGGGGAGCAGGAGCAGGCCTCCACCCAAGGACAGGAGCAGGCCTCTACCCAGGGGCAGGAGAGCGAAGCGATCTGCAAAGACCTGGCGGAGGGTGGAATCTGCCTGGAGCAGATGGAAAAGGATATGCGGGAGTTGGGGTATGACACCATCATCCAGCCCCTGGACTGGGACGACAGTGTCCACATTCTGGAGATGCGCCTGGGAAAGGAACAGCCGGAAAAGGATTATTTCAACGCCTCCTGCTATGCTGCAGAGGATGGCAGAGTGCTGGCTTTGCGGTTCTACCATTCAGTCAAGGGGAAGGGAAAGGAGCAGAGCGAAGAGGCTTTCTGCAAGCAGGTGGAAAAGACCTTTGCGGATATCTGCCAGGTGGCCCCTGTCATGGGGGACAGCTTTGTAAAGGACTACATCCCCGTCCCCGATGAGCTCTTTGCCAAGTACCGGGAGAGTACGGAAGGGGAGGCTTATTCCCCCCTCATCGGCGGCCCGGACTACGGAGTCTATCTGAAAACCGAGATCTTCAAGGACAAGATCAACTTCTATTACAGCATCAGCGCAGATGATGGCGTTTAAAAAGCGCCGCCATAGACAATGCCCCCCGACAGGCCTCTGGCCTGTCGGGATTTTTTATAGTATAAAGCCCTCTGGTTTGCAGGATCGAGGGTGGATTGGAAGGGCGGCGCATCGCTGCGATGCCGGAAAGCTGCGGGATTTGGCCAGAATATTCACAAAATAATCTATTATTTTCCGGTGGGCTGTGCTATAATGGTACAGACTATAACGAACGAAGGAGATTGGTCAATGGGACTTTTTACCAAACTTTTCGGAACCAGATCGGATCGGGAGCTTAAAAAAATTCAGCCCCTGGTGGACAAGATTCTGGCACTGGAAGAGGAATATAAAGCATTATCGGAACAGCAGCTGAAGGGCAAGACCGCCCAGTTTAAGGAGCGTCTGAGCAAGGGGGAGACCCTGGACGACCTGCTGCCGGAGGCCTTTGCCGCCATCCGGGAGGCCGCCAGCCGTGTGCTGGGCATGCGCCCCTACCCGGTGCAGCTCATCGGCGGTATTGTGCTCCATCAGGGCCGGATCGCAGAGATGAAGACCGGTGAAGGCAAGACCCTGGTGGCTGTGCTGCCCTGCTACTTAAACGCACTGGCCGGACGGGGTGTCCACGTGGTCACCGTCAACGATTACCTTGCCAAGCGTGACTCGGAGTGGATGGGCAAGGTGCACCGCTACATGGGTCTTTCCGTAGGCCTGGTGATCCCGGGCATGACCCCCGCAGAGCGCCGGGAGGCCTATGCCGCGGATATCACATACTGCACCAATAACGAATTGGGCTTTGATTACCTCCGGGACAATATGGCGATCTACAAGTCTGAGCTTGTCCAGAGAGAGCATGCTTTTGCCATCGTGGACGAGGTGGACTCCATCCTCATTGATGAAGCCCGTACCCCCCTTATCATCTCCGGCAAGGGCGAGGACTCCTCCAAGCTCTACGAGATGGCGGACGCCTTTGTGGCAGGCCTCAAAAAGCAGGTCTTTGCCAAGACCGACGAGAAGGAAGTCCAGGACGATTACGACTGCGACTACTTTGTGGACGAGAAGTCCAAGACCGTGTCGCTGACCGCCTCCGGTATTGCCAAGGCCGAGAAATTCTTCGGCGTGGAAAACCTGGCCGATGCGGACAATGCCACATTGTCCCACCATATCAACCAGGCCATGAAGGCCCGGGGCATTATGAAAAAGGACATCGACTATGTGGTGAAGGACGGCCAGATCATCATTGTCGATGAGTTTACCGGCCGTCTCATGTACGGCAGACGGTATAACGAGGGCCTCCACCAGGCCATTGAGGCCAAGGAGCGTGTGAAGGTGGCAGGGGAGAGCAAGACCCTGGCGACCATCACCTTCCAGAACTTCTTCCGGCTCTACGATAAGCTCTCCGGTATGACCGGTACCGCCCTCACGGAAGAGGAGGAGTTTAACTCCATCTATATGCTGGACGTGGTGGAGATCCCCACCAACCGTCCGGTGCAGAGAATCGACCGGCCCGACGTGGTCTACAAGACCGAGGCCGGCAAGTTCCGCGCCATCATCAAGCAGGTAGAGGAGTGCCACAAGAAGGGACAGCCCGTTCTGGTTGGTACCATCTCCATTGAAAAGAGTGAAATCCTCAGCAAGCTGCTGAAAAAGACGGGCATTCCCCACAATGTGCTGAACGCCAAGTTCCACGAGCAGGAGGCCCAGATCGTGGCCCAGGCCGGTAAGTTCGGTGCCGTCACCATCGCCACCAACATGGCAGGCCGTGGTACCGATATCATGCTGGGCGGCAACGCTGAGTTTATGGCCATGAACGAGCTGCGCAAGGCAGATACCTCCGAGGAGCTGCTGCAGCAGGCCAATGCCTACTCGGAGACCGACGATCCGGAGATCCTGGAGATCCGCCGGAAGTATGAGGAGCTTCTGCGCAAGCACAAGGCGGAGATGGCCCAGGAGGCCGAGCAGGTGAAGCAGGCAGGCGGCCTGTTCATCATCGGCACCGAACGCCACGAGTCCCGCCGGATCGACAATCAGCTCCGTGGCCGTGCAGGCCGTCAGGGCGACCCCGGTGAGAGCCGGTTCTATCTGAGCCTGGAGGACGATCTGATGCGTCTGTTCTCCTCCGACCGGATCATGAGCATGATGGACTCTCTGGGTCTGGACGAGGATACCCCCATCGATGCAAAAATTCTGTCCGGCGCCGTGGAAAATGCCCAGAAGAGCGTGGAAAGCCGGAACTTCCGTGCCAGAAAGAACGTTCTGGAGTACGATAATGTTATGAACACCCAGCGTGAGGTGATCTATGCCCAGCGCCAGAAGGTGCTAAACGGCGAGGACCTCCAGGAGAACATGATGAGCATGCTCCGCAGTGTGGTGGAGTCCACCGTCACCGATGACTTGAGCCAGAACGGCGGCGTTGCGGATGCGCAGAGCCTGGAGACGATCCTCTCCAAGTTTGAGGGCATTTACTTCCCCAGAGGCGCTGTGCAGCTGACCCAGGAGAACGCCTCTGCAGAGGCCATCACCCAGGCCATTTACGATGCGGCCTGTGAGACCTACCAGAAGAAGGAGGCCACCTACACAAGCCCCGTGATGCGTGAGCTGGAACGGGTCGTGATGCTGCGGGTGGTAGACGAATACTGGATGGACAACATCGATGCCATGGACGATCTGAAGCAGGGCATCGGCCTGCGGGCCTACGGTCAGCATGACCCGGTGGTAGCCTACAAGGAAGAGGGCTACGAGATGTTCCAGGCCATGATCACCGCCATCCGGGAGGAGACCATCCGCCGGATGTTCCTGGTGCAGCTGAGACCCACCCAGGAGGTAAAGCGCCAGAAGGTGGCAAAGGAGACTTCCGCCTCCGGCACACCGGATCAGACCGTCAAAAAGCAGCCTGTCCGTGTGGCCAAAAAGGTTGGCCCCAACGATCCCTGCCCCTGCGGCAGCGGCAAGAAGTATAAAAAGTGCTGCATGCACAAGGATATTACCGGCAGTATGGAGTGATTGAGCCATGAAAGCAGTCACCTCCGGAACATTAGAATATGTGAAAGCCGAATCCATAGAGGTACCCCACTGCTTCACCACCCGTCTGGGTGGTGTGAGCCAGGGGGTGCTCAGCAGTCTGAATCTGGGCTGTCACCGGGGCGATCAGCCGGGAAATGTGGAGAAAAACTACCAGATCATCGCTGATACTCTGGGATTTTCCATGGAAAATCTGGTGCTCACCAGTCAGATCCACTCGGACATCGTCCGCTGTGTCACCAAGGCCGATGCCGGAAAGGGTGTGGACCACCGGAACTATCCCCAGTGCGACGGCCTTGTGACAAACGACCCGGGGGTGGCGCTTATGGTCTTTACGGCGGACTGCACCCCCATTTTGTTTTACGATCCCGTGACCGGAGCCGTGGGCGCCGCCCATGCCGGGTGGCGTGGTACCGCCGCCGGGATTGCAGCTAGAACCGTGGAAGCCATGACCGCAGCCTTCGGCAGCCGCCCCCGGGATATCCGGGCGGCCATCGGCCCCAACATCGGGCAGTGCTGCTTTGAGACAGACCGGGATGTGCCCGATGCTATGCTCCAGGCACTGGGCCGGGAGGCCGAGCCTTTCATCCGGGAGAGCGGAGAGAAGTTCCACGTGGACCTCAAGGGGCTCAACGCCCTGTGGCTCTGCCGCAGCGGTGTGGAGAAAATCGAAGTATCCGATGATTGCACCGCCTGCCAGCCGGAGCGGTTCTGGTCCCACCGGGTCACCCGGGGAGAGCGGGGCTCTCAGGGGGCCATTATCCTATGCAAGGAGAGAAAGGCATGAAGCGAGTGACTCTTTTGCTGCTGTGCATCTGCCTGGGTGTGAGCCTGTTTGCAGGCTGTTCGGCAGAGGATAAACCCTATGTCCCCACCGGGGACGGTCTTACCTTTGATGAGGACTACACCGGCCCTGCCACCACACGGCCCAGCGAGAAGGAGCAGCGGCTTACCTTCACCTATTACCGCGACCAGTCCATGAATCCCTACAGCTGCATCGATTACACCAACCGGGCGCTGTTCTCCCTTCTCTACCAGAGCCTTTTCATCGTGGATCGCAATTACAATGTGCAGCCCCTGCTCTGCTCCTCTTACTCTGTGTCGGAGGATATGAAAAACTACACCTTCTACGTGGAGCCTGCCACCTTTTCAGACGGCAGCACCCTCACGGCGGAGGATGTGCTCCAGAGCCTAAAGGCCGCAGAGGACAGCGATTACTACGGCGGCCGGTTTAACTATGTAACCAACATGTCTCTGACAGAGGACGGGGGTATTACCGTCAATTTGAGCATCCCTTATGAGAATTTCCCCCTTTTAATGGACATTCCCATTGTAAAAGGCTCGCAGACAGGGGAGTCTGCCCCCGCAGGCACAGGCCCCTATATTTTCCAGCAGACGGAGAAAAGAGCCTTCCTACAGAAGCGGGAGGACTGGTGGTGCAAGCCGGAGATGGTAATCACCGCAAACACCATCGAGCTGATGGAGGCGGAGTCCAATCCCCAGATCCGGGATGCCTTCCAGTTTGCCGGGCTGAATCTGGTGTGTGCCGATCCTGGCTCTGACCGGTATTCCGATTACCGCAGCGACTGTGAGCTGTGGGACTGCGAAAACGGCATTTTCCTGTATTTATCTGCCAATATGGGCAGCCCTGTGTTTTCCAATGCGGCAGTGCGGCAGGCACTGACCTATGCCATCGACCGGGACACCCTTGCGGAGACCTTCTACCGGGGCTTTGCCCGTCCGGCCAGTCTGCCCGCATCCCCTCTGGCCCCCTATTACAATTCCACCCTGGCAGCCCAGTATGCCTATGCCCCGGAGAAATTCACCCAGGCGGTGGAGGAGGCCCAGATGAAGGACAAGGAAGTGACCATTTTGGTCAACAGTGATGACAGCCTTCGGGTCCGTGTAGCCCGCTCCATTGCGGAGATGCTGAAAAGCTGCGGCCTCAATGCCACCACCAAGGAGCTGGGGGATAAGGACTATGTCTACACCCTGAAGGCCCGAAAGTATGACCTGTATCTGGGTCAGACCAAGCTGTCGCCCAATATGGACCTCACGGAATTTTTTGCGAAAAACGGCGTGCTGAGCTGGGGCGGCATTGACGATGCCAACGTCTACGCCCTGTGCCTACAGGCCATCGAAAACCACGGAAACTACTACACGCTCCATGATACCATCATGCGCAGCGGCATGCTGTGTCCCGTCCTGTTCCGCAGCTATGCGGTCTTTGCCACCCGTGGCCTTGTGACGGGGCTGACGCCCTCCCGGGACAATATATTTTATTATTCCCTGGGAAAATCCATGGAAGATGCTTTGATTACAGAATAGGGGTTGCAATGTTATGTAACCTTTGCTAGAATGAGCGTATCCAAGGAAAGAACGTGAAAGGATGTCTGAGTATGAAACGATTGATTCTGGTTTTAACGGTTTGCGGCCTGCTGCTGTGTGCCTGTGGAAAACAGGAGCCTGGTTCCACAATTTCCACAAAGCCCTCTGCCGCAGATACCACAGTTGCACCTAAGACAGAGACAACGGAGGCTGCGAAGCAAGCAGAATTCCGACATCCTCTGACCGGTGCACCCATGGATCAGCCCTATACAGGCCGCCCCCTGGCGGTTGTTATCAACAATATTGAGGCCTGTCTGCCCCAGTATGGCATCAGCAGTGCCGACATTATGTATGAGGCGGAGACCGAAGGCGGCATTACCAGATGCCTTGCGGTGTTCACCGATCTGTCCGACACGGGCAGTGTGGGCCCCATCCGCAGCTGCCGCACCTACTTTAATGATATCTCCCTCTCCTACGATGCCCCCCTGTTTCACTGCGGCGGCAGTGTCAACGGTCTGAAGGGCCGCTACGGAGAGGACGGAGGCACCTCCATAAAGAACTGGCAGCACGTGGACGGACGCAGTGAGAGCAGCTTCTTCTTCCGGGATCAGGACCGCTATAAAAAGCAGCACTATGCCTGGGAGCACACCCTCTTTACCAATGCGGAGCTGCTCCACAATGCCATGGAGGCAAAGGGCTTTCAGAAGGCGCAGAGCGAGCCTGTTACATACGGCCTGCAGTTTTCTGAGGACGTGAACTTAAGCGGTGAGTCCGCAAAGACCGTCACCGTAAAGTTCCGGGGCGGCAAGACCACCACCATGACCTACAATGAGACAAGCGGCCTGTATGAGGCCGCCCAGTACGGTGCGCCCCATAAGGATGCCGGAACGGATCAGGTTATGTCCTACCGGAATGTGCTGGTGCTCTATACAGACCACTGGTTTGCCGATGACGGTTACTACAACCGCTCCTACTATGATCTGGTGGGCTCCGGCAAGGGCCATCTGGCCATCGGCGGCAAGATCGTGCCCATCACCTGGCACCGGGAGGATCCCTACGGCCCCTTCTCCTACACTCTGGAGGACGGCACCCCTGTGACTCTGGGCGTGGGCCACAGCTATGTGGGTATTGCATCCACCAGCAGCACTGCCTCTTACCAGTAAAAATGTATCACCCGAATTCTGTTCGGGTGATATTTTTTTGGGAAATGCACGATATTTACAAAATAGCTCTTTCCTACCGGGACAAAATCATGTAATATATAAGTATCTCAATATAAGGGGTAGATCTTATGCCTGCAAATTATGCTCATTATCGATTTGGTTTGGCCATGCTGGATAAAATGCCTGCGGATATCCGCAGGACAGTCAAGCGCTATCGTCAGCTCTATGACGTGGGACTCCATGGCCCGGATCCGTTTTTCTATTATAATCCCGTTATGCGTACCGAGGTGGGGGAGCTGGGCTCCCGGTTCCACAAGCAGTCCGGCGGGGAGTTCTTCGGCAGAGTCTGTAGAAATCTCCGGCTGGAGCCTTCCGAGGCCGGGGAGGCCTACCTGTACGGTGTGCTCTGCCACTACGTCCTGGACTCCTCCTGCCATCCCTTTGTGAATGAAAGAAGCGAAAAAGGCCCTGCCACCCATATTGAAATCGAGTCGGAGTTCGACCGCTACCTGCTGGAGAAGGACGGCAAATGTCTGCCGGAGCAGCAGGATACCAGCCCTCACATCCGCCTCACCCCGGAGGAATGCCAGCTTGTGGCCCGGTTCTATCCCGGTGTCTCAGCCAAGCAGGTCCAGGTCTCCGTAAAGAATATGGCCCTGGTGGCAAAGCTCATGGCAGCCCCTGCCGGGGTAAAGCGGAACCTGATGGAAAAGAGCGTGAAGGCCCTGTCCAAAAAGGGCGCGGATTTGATGATCCCCTCCGCTCCCAATCCCCGCTGCCAGCAGCTGGATGAACCGCTTCTGGAGCGCTATGACAAGGCCTGCCAGCGCTATCCTGGCATGCTTACTCAGCTCAGTGCACATCTTACATACAATGCCTCTCTGGGAGAGGAATTCAAAAACAGCTTCGGCTGATTGAAGGAAGAGAGAAGAGGCATGAAAGAGAAACTGAAACTGACGAAATTAGAGCGCCACTGGATTTTGTACGATATCGGAAATTCGGCATTTATCCTGCTGGTTGCCACGATCCTGCCCATTTATTTTAACGCTCTGGCGGAGGCCGGGGGACTCAGCGAGTCGGATTACCTGGCCTACTGGGGCTATGCCGGCTCCGCTGCCACCATCTGTGTTGCCATTCTGGCACCCATCTGCGGAACCCTGGCAGACCAGAAGGGGTTTAAAAAGCCCCTGTATCTGCTGTGCATGGCCCTGGGTACCATTGCCTGCGCATCCATGGGTCTTGCCTGGGGGTGGCTGTCATTTCTGGTGATTTATGTGCTTGCCAAGGTGGGCTACTCCTCCAGCAATGTGTTTTACGACTCCATGCTGCCGGAGATCACCACCCCGGAGCGGATGGATAAAGTCTCCACCATGGGCTATGCCTTCGGCTACATCGGCTCCGTAATTCCCTTTTTGCTATGCCTTGCGGTGGTTCTGTTCCATGATAAGTTCGGCATCAGCCAGATCACGGGCCTTATTATCTCCTTTGTGATTACCGCCGTCTGGTGGGCATGCTGCGGCATTCCCATCGCAAGGGACTATAAGCAGAAGGCCTACCACCCGGCGGAGGGCAACCCCCTTATGGCCAGCTTTCGGCAGCTGGCAAAGACCTTCCGGGAGGCCAGCCACCACAAGCACATTTTCCTGTACCTCATTTCCTTTTTCTTCTTCATCGACGGTGTGTACACCATTATCGATATGGCAACCGCCTACGGAAAGTCCCTGGGACTGGAGACCACAGGCCTGCTTCTGGCTCTGCTGGTGACCCAGATCGTGGCGTTTCCCTGCTCCATCGCCTTCGGACGGCTGTCCAACCGCTATGACACCGGAAAGCTCATTAAAATCTGCATTGTGGCCTACACGGGCATCACCCTCTTTGCGGTGTTTCTGTGTACCCAGTGGCAGTTCTGGATGCTGGCGGTGCTGGTAGGCATGTTCCAGGGCGGTATTCAGGGTCTCAGCCGCTCCTATCTGGGTAAGATCATCCCTCCGGAGCGCAGCGGTGAGTATTACGGCCTTATGGACATCTGCGGCAAAGGCGCATCCTTTGCCGGCACCACCATGGTTGCCGTGGTGAGCCAGCTGACGGAAGGGATCACCTGGAATGTGTTCGGAATCCAGATTCAGAATACAGGCCTTGCGGTGGGAACCCTGGTGCTGCTGTTTATCGTGGGCTTTGTGCTGTTCTGCAAGGCGGATCAGCTCAATAAGGCCAGGATTTCCCCCAATCCGTAACGGGGCGTGTCCCTTTTTTGAATGAACCGGCGAAAGGTCAGGCATTGAAGTGCCTGACCTTTTTTGCTGGGAGAATCTAGCGGAATGTTGCCCACCTTAAGGGCAGAAATTGACCTGTTTGCTGTCATCCTGAGCAAGGCGAAGGATCTGAAAGAAAAGATTCTTCACTGCGTTCAGAATGACAGAGGAGGGGAGGGCCTCTTCGTCGCTGCTCTTTTCAGAATGACAGGAGGATGCTTCGGCAGCTTCGTTTTGGAAGAAGCGGTACCTTTTTGCGCATGGTTTGACAGTGCCGGAAGGAGGGTCTGCCGCAGAGTCCCCGGCTAGGCCGTTATCTCGGTCTCAAAAAATGCATCCATCAGCCGCATATAGGTATCCGCCTTTAAAATCGTGGACAGGTGACTTCCCTCAACATAGGAAACCCTAGGATGGTGCATCAGAGCGGTCAAATTCTCCTGCATCTCTTTGGAGAAGAAATCATCAGTGGGCAGTATCAGCAGGATCCTGCCCTCGAGAGCCTGAAAATCCTCCCGGGTCACGGGGGTCTGCCTCATGACATCCGCAAGCAGTGTGCTGATGTGGACGTCCTTTTCCTGGGTGTAGTCTCTGAAAAGCACCTGAAACATCTCCCTAACATAGCGTTTGTCGGCCTCGCTCTCGTTTTTAGCCAAATTTTCCCCCATTTTCACAAGACGTGGCTTCAGCCTTTCGTAATTGCAGTGTCTCAGATACCATAGCAGCAGAGGGCTGGCAAAGTATTTCCGTTTGAGACTGCGCAGGGTGGCCTCATCCATAGCCCCTGTGGCAATCAGAACCAGACCGCCTACCCATTGCGGATATTTCTGTACGTAGATTTGGGCCACCATCCCTCCGTCACTGGCACCGATCAGAATGGGTTTTTCGATTTTGAGGGCCTGGAACAAAGCGTGGATCCCTTTGACCAGGGCCTGGTTTGTCCGAAACTCCATGGGGTAGTCAAACAGCAAAATCCTGTATTTTTTGCTTAAGACGGGCAGATAGTCCATCCACATTTCAGAGAGATTCATGCCCCCGTTCAGAAAAACCAGGGTGAGCCGGTGCTGGCTGCCAGCCATCACCAGGCGGAATCTGCCGCCCCCGGCCTCTATTTCCGTATCGGGATACTGTGCGCGAAACTCCGTTAATTTCTCTTCGTAAGTCAATTTCATCGGACTCCTTCCTGTGGGTGGCGGATCATGCCCGGGGCCGGGAAATTTCCAAAGCGGAATCCCGATTGTGGCTCCATGGGCGGACGGTAATTTGGTTAGTCAGTACTAACCGTATGGTAGCACAAAGCCCGACAGTTTGCAAGAATAAAGATTTGCGGCCTCCTTTTGGCGCATTGGGGACGTGTCATCCTGAGCAGGGCGAAGGATCTGAAAGGAAAGATTCTTCACTTCGTTCTAAATGGCAGAGGCGGGGAAAGATTCTTCGGGCGCCTTGCGCCCTCAGAATGACATGTATATGCGAAAAGGGAGCGCATCGTGTGGATACGCTCCCTTTCTGTTTTTAAAATTTATCAGCTGTTTACCGCCTGCACGAACCGCAGGAAGGCAGATCTTCCCTCCGGGGTGCACTTGTAGACACCGGCATCCTCCAGAACAGCGGCAAAGACACGTCCGGTCTCCTGCAGCAGGATGTCCATGGTGTTCTCCGGGGTGAAGGTGCAGCGGGTGCGGATCTCGTCCACCCAGTCGGCGTGCTTGCTGAGAACATCGTCCTGTCTCAGATCCCTGCCCTCCAGAATGGCATCCTTCAGAGCCGTAAGCTCACCCTTCAGACGGCTGGGCAGCACCGCAAGACCCATGACCTCGATGAGGCCGATGTTCTCCTTTTTGATGTGGTGCTTGTCTGCGTGGGGGTGATACAGACCCAGGGGGTGCTCCGGGGTGGTTAAGTTGTTCCGCAGCACCAGATCCAGCTCATAGAGCTCCCCGTTGCGGCGGGCAATGGGGGTGATGGTGTTGTGAGGCTCTCCGTCGGTCTCGGCGAAGATCATGGCACTTTCGTCGGTGTAGGAGCGCCAGCAGGTGAGGATCTTGTCGGCAAGCTCCACCAGACGGTCGGAGTCCTTGCCATCCAGACGGATCACGCTCATGGGCCACTTGACAATTCCGGCCTTTACGTCCTCAAATCCCTCAAAATGGAGCTCCTGCTCCACAGGGGCAGCAGCCATTGCGAAGGTGTAGTGGCCGCCCTGGAAATGCTCGTGGCTCAAAATGGAGCCGCCTACGATGGGCAGGTCTGCGTTGGAGCCTACAAAGTAGTGGGGGAACAGGGTCACGAAGTCCAGCAGCTTCCGGAAAGCGGAGCGGTCGATCTTCATGGGGATGTGCTGAGAGTTAAACACGATGCAGTGCTCGTTGTAGTACACATAGGGGGAGTACTGAAGCCGCCAGTCGCCGCCGCCGATGGTGATGGGGATGATCCGGTGGTTCTGACGGGCAGGGTGGTTCATCCGGCCTGCGTAGCCCTCGTTCTCCGGGCAGAGCAGGCACTTGGGGTAACTGCTCTGGGGGGCGTTTTTGGCTGCGGCAATGGCCTTGGGATCCTTTTCGGGCTTAGACAGGTTAATGGTGATATCAATGGGGCCGTAGTCACTGTCAAACTTCCAGCGCATGTCCTTGCAGACCCGGTAGCGGCGGATGTAGTCGGTGTCCTGGCTCAGCTTGTAGTAGTAGTCGGTTGCGGCCTGGGGGCTCTGCTGATAGAGGGAGCGGAAGGTTCCGATCACCTCTCTGGGCATGGGGGTCAAGGCACCCATCAGCTTGGTGTCGAACAGATCCCGTGCCACCACATTGTCGTCGCACAGGCCGTGCAGGCATGCATAGTCCAGAAGACCCCGGAGGATCTCCTCCAGATCTTCGATCTGGGGCTCGTCCTGCTGCTCGTAGGACTCCATATGTAAAATTTCCAGCAGACGGTTGGTAAGCACCATGTGGTCTTCCGGCTGGGCAAGACCGCAGTTCATGGCGTAGGAAACAAGGGAATCAATATAAGTTTCAATTTTCATAGGGATACTCCTTACTCAGCAAAGGCTTCTACGCCGCCCTGGGGACGGATGGACAGCACGTGGCAGGCACCCTCGCCCAGCACACTGTCGATACCGGCACGGAAGGAATCCAGCAGATCGAAGGGGACAAAGGCCTGGACGGTTCCGGCAAAGCCGCCGCCGTGGACACGGTAAGCGCCCCGGCCCTGGAGATAGTGCTCGCAGAGGGCAAGGCTCACCGCCATATCCTGGTGCTCCACATAACCTGCGGGAATCACGTTCTGCAGGTACATGTAGGAGGAGTAGCCGCTCTCCTTCTCCATTTTGAGGAAGGCATCGAAATCGCCGGCCTTCAGAGCGGCAACCTGCTTGGGCACCCGGGCGTTTTCCTGGTAGAAGTGGATGGCACGCATCACCGCCCGGTCGCCGCAGCTCTTCCGCAGCTCCGGGATGGCGGCATAGAAGTCCGCCTCCGGAATCTCACGGAGCACGTCCTTGCCGAAGTGGGCGCAGATCTTTTTCAGCTCAATGGTGATGGCTGCGTACTCGTCGGTGAGGTCTGCGTGGCTTGCACGGCTGTCGATGATGCAAAGAGCATGACCGCAGGAGGCAAAATCGAAGGAGATGGGCTCGATGACAGGGTGCTCCTTGTCCTTAAAGTCGATGGTGACCATGCCGCCCACTGCGGAGGCCATCTGATCCATGAGGCCGCAGGGCTTGCCGAAGAACACATTTTCTGCGTACTGGCCGATCATGGCGATCTCCGGCTGGCTCACCTTGCCCTCAAAGAACAGGCCGTTGATGATGGTGCCGATGAGCACCTCCAGAGCGGCAGAGGAGCTGAGGCCGGAGCCGGGGAGCACGGTGGACTCCATATAGGCATCGAAGCCCTGAACCTGGCAGCCCAGCTGGGCAAATCTGGCGGCAACACCCCGGATAAGGGCGGGGGTGGAGTTGATCTCCGCATCCTTGGGAGTCAGCTCCTTCACATCCACCACGCTCATGGGGTAGCCCTGGGACAGGATGCGGATGGTGTCGGTGCCGTTTACCCGGACGGCTGCCTCCATATCCAGATTGACGGCGCCTGCCAGCACCCGGCCACGCTGATGGTCGGTGTGGTTGCCGCTGATCTCCGTGCGTCCGGGGGCGGAGAAATACCGCTCCGGGGCAGTCTGGAAGGCGGCCTGGAAGCCCGCGTTCAGAGCGGCAATGCGCTCAGCGGAAAGAGTTAAAGTCTGCATATATAATCCTCCAAAACAGTATTGTGGGATAAGTTCTCAACAGATGTATTATACACGCAAACCCATTAAATTGAAAGAGAATTTCAAAAACAGTCGGTGAAATTGTGGACTTAACCTACTTCTTATACAAAATCCGGATGGAATTCAGGACACATAACATGGCAACGCCGGAATCGGCAAACACCGCCAGCCACATGTTGGCGTAGCCCAAAAGTCCCAGGATCATCACGATGATTTTCACAGCCAGGGCAAAAATCACATTCTGCCATGCGATCCGCCGGGTCTGGGCGGAAATCCGCAGCGCTTCGGTGACCGCATCCAGCTGAGAGGTCATAAATACCACGTCCGCGGCCTCAATGGCGGCATCCGCACCGGAGCCCATGGCGGCGCCCACATCCGCACCTGCCAGCACGGGGGCATCGTTGATGCCGTCGCCCACAAACATGATGGGGCCCTTCTCCTGGCGGAGCTTCTGGAGCACCTGCAGTTTATCCTGGGGCAGGAGCCCTGCGTAAACGGTCTGAATTCCGGCCTGCTCTGCCATAGCCCTGGCAGGGGTCTCTCCGTCTCCGGTCACCAGCACCGGGGTAATGCCCATGGCCTTCAGCTGCTGCACGGTGGAGACGGTGGTGGGCTTCAAGGTGTCTGCCACCTCTAAAAATCCCAGATACTGACCGTCCCGGGCCACCAGCACAAGGGTTCCACCGGTGGCGGGCAGCTGGGGAACCGCTACTTGATATTTTTCCATGAGAGAGCGGCTGCCGCAGAGGATGGATTTTCCACCCAACTGGGTGTGAATGCCGTGACCGGGGATCTCCTCCAGAGAGTCCGGTGTTTGCAGGGTGAGGTTCTGGGCCTTTGCAGCCTCCACAATGCTCTGAGCAATGGGGTGGGAGGAGTTCTGCTCGCAGCTTGCGCAGAGGGAAAGCAGCTCCTCCGGCCCCTCTGTCCGCTGAAGGACGAAGTTACCCTTGGTGATGGTACCGGTTTTGTCCAGAGCCACCACTTTTACGTCTGCCATGGCCTCCATGGACAGACCGCCCTTAAAGAGGATCCCCTTTTTGCTGCCCACGCCGATGCCGGAGAAGAAGGCCAGAGGCACGCTGAGCACCAGTGCGCAGGGGCAGCTCATAACCAGGAAGGACAGGGCGGTGTAGACCCAGTAATTCCAGTTTCCGGTGATGAGGGAGGGGATCACAGCAGTTGCCAGAGCCAGAGCCACCACAATGGGGGTGTACACCCGGGCAAATTTTCCGATAAAGCGGTCGATTTTGGGCTTGCTGGCAGAGGCGCTCTCCACAGCCTCCAGGATCTTTGTGACCATGGACTGCTCCAGGGTCTTTTCCACCCGGATTTTGAGCAGGCCGGAGGTGTTGATGCAGCCGGAGGTGACCGGGTCACCGGGACGGACGGCCACAGGTACCGACTCGCCGGTGATGGGGGCGGTGTCAATGCGGCTCTCGCCGGAAATCACCGTTCCGTCCAGGGGGATCCGATCTCCGGCCCGCACCAGAAGCAAATCGCCGATCCGGGCATCCTGGGCATCAATCACCTTGCCGGACTCTGCCAGGGTCACGGTCTCGGGCCGCAGATCCACCGCATCCATGATCTGCTTGCGGCTCCGCTTCACGGCCCGGTCCTCAAAGGCCTCGCCAATCCGGAAAAACAGCATAATGCCCACGGCCTCAGGGGCCTCGCCGATGACGAAAGCGCCCAGGGTGGCAATGCTCATGAGGAAATTCTCGTCAAACACATGGCCACGGAATAGGTTCAGCAGGGCGGTTTTCAGAACCGGAAGACCAAGGGTGAGATAGGCAGCCACAAAAACGATCAGCCGAGGGATCTCCCATTTGCTGAGCAGAACGCCCACCAGAAACAGACCGGCCCCGGCAAACAGGGGGGTGAGGCTGTCGGCACCCGCATGGGTGTGATGGTGTGGGTGGGCCGCCTCCTGGTGGTGTTCCTGCCCGTGGGCTTCGTGGTCGTGGTGGTGCTCATGGCCGCAGTCGCAGTGGTCGTGGTGGTGCTCATGGCCGCAGTCGCAGTGGTCGTGGTGGTGCTCATGGTCGCAGTCACAGTGGTCGTGGTGGTGCTCATGGTCGCAGTCACAGTGGTCGTGGTGGTGCTCATGGCCGCAGTCACAGTGGTCGTGGTGATGTTCATGGCCGCAGTCACAGTGGTCGTGGTGGTGCTCATGCCCGCAGTCACAGTGGTCATGGTGGTGTTCCTGGCGGCTGCGCTCCCCGGGGCGCTGGGCGGACACGCTGGCACCGGGTTCAATATTACTTACAATTTTCTGTATTTCGGGAAACAGGGCATCGGGGTCCTCTGCGGTCACGTGGAGCTGACGGGTGGCAAACACCAAACTGACTGTTTCCACCTGGGGCATCCGCTCGATGCGGTCCTGAATCTTTGCGGCGCAATGGGCACAACCGAGATTTTCAAGATAGTAGATCTTTTTGGTCATGGCAATTCTCCGTTCTTAAATATTTATATATGAGCAAACATTCATGTGTTATCTACAGTATACAGGCAATCCGGGTGGCTGTCAATAGAAAAGAAACCTGAACAGTGGAAGATTCCTTGCATTTTTTTTGTGAGGTGGATATAATAAATAAAAATGAAAGGGGATGTGCCTATGAAAACCGGATTGGTACTGGAGGGCGGTGCTTGCCGAGGCGTGTTTACAGCAGGTGTTGTGGATACCTTTCAGATGAATCACCTTACCTTTGACTACTGCGTGGGCGTTTCTGCCGGAGCGGGCAACGCCATGAATTATAAATCCCGTCAGCCGGGCCGTGCCTATGCCCTCACATCGGGGGAGGACCTGCCGGACTACTACGGTGTCTCTCAGATCCGCCGGACGGGCAGCTTCATTGACCTGGATTATCTGTATGAGACCCTGAGCTTCGAGGGGGACATTCCCTTCGACTTCGCTGCCTATTATGATAACCCCATGGTCTGTGAATATGTGCTCAGCAGCTGCGAAACCGGTCAGGCGGAGTATTTTTCGGAAAATGTGTACCAGAATCGGCTTCTGGAAATCGTAAAGGCCAGCAGCTCCATGCCGGGCATCTGCCCGCCCAGAGGAATTGACGGCCATATGTATTTAGATGGGGGAATTGCAGACCCCATGCCTGTGTTCCGGGCTCTCAGCCAGGGCTGCAAAAAGGTGGTGCTGGTCACCACAAAGCCTGCCGACGATCTCCATCCCACCGATTATACCAAGCTGCGGCCCATTCTGGCTAAGCTCTATAAGAAGAAGTACCCTGCCTTTTACGCAGCGCTTATGACCCGGGTCAAGCGCTATATGGCCCAGATGGATGAGATTTTGGAGCTGGAGCGGGACGGCCTTATCTATGTGATCCGTCCCAAGGTCTGCTACATCAAGGCCCTGGAAAAGGACCGCTCCAAGATGCGGGAGTACTACCGCCATGGGCAGGAAGTAGCCCAGGAGCGGTGGGAGGAAATGATGGCCTACCTACAGGAGGCGTAACAAAGAAATAACCCGTAAAACGGGAAAAAAGGAGTGCTTTCAATGAAGAAACTGGCAGTACTGATTGTGTCCATAGGAATGCTGATGGCTTTTTCCGGCTGCGGCAAAAGTAGTGATGTAACCGTGGAATTCCCCTTTAAACCCTCCGATGTGGAAATGGTTTTGCTGCTCCAGAAGGGGCAGGATTCCACCATCAAAAAGAAGCTGGAGCTGATGGAGAAGGAGCAGATCTCGGAAGCCTACTCCGCCTGCAAGGGATTTGCACTGTCGGAAAAGGAGTGGGATAGGATCCCGGACTGTGACGGCTACAGCATCGCCTTTAACCTCAAAGACGGCAGCCAGTACGACCTCACCTATTATCCCATTGCGGTGAAGGAGGGCAGACTGGTCTCTGCGGCCGGAGCGTTCGACTACTGCACCACCAGCGATGTGCTGGGTTTCTGGGAGAGTCTGTATGGCAGCGCCAGCACAGACTGAGAAAGGAGCCTCCCCGGCCCGGTAAAGAAAAACACAAAAGCGTCTGCACAGTTTCTGTGCAGACGCTTTTTCAGCTTATTAAAGGAAGTGTGTCATTCTGAGGAGTGCAGCGATGAAGTGTCCTCCTGTCATTCTGAGGAGCAAAGCGACGAAGAATCTTTCTCTTAAGATCCTTCGCATGCGCTCAGGATGACGTGGGAAAGATCCTTCGCATGCGCTCAGAATGACGTGGGAAAGATCCTTCGCATGCGCTCAGGATGACACCGGGCAATGCCGAGCAGGCATGGCCTGCGCCAATTTCCCTCTGCCGTTCCTTTTTCGGAAAACACAGCGCTCAAAAACGAAAAGCAGGAAACCTTAAAAAAGATTTCCTGCTTGGTGTGCCATTGTGATGGGTAGCAAGTATTCAGTTTTAGGTATTTGTGGGCTGTCAAACTGGAAGTTATCTTGCAAATTATTCTAAAAACTGCTTTATTTCATCTGCAATTCTACTGTATTCATAGTCATGAATATAATGACCACAGTCTAAATAAATAATTTTCGAATCTGTTTGTTGTGCAAAATCAGACTGTATCTCCTGCCATTTTTCTTTGGTAAAGCCTGTCCCGCCGCTGCCATCAGAGCAGAACAGTAACATAGGAATTTGAGGAATCTTATTATTTGCTATTTTTTCAGCCCCACTTTTTATATGCGAAGCCTCACTTATCATATCATTAGTCATTGTGCGAGTGAAAAAGATTGCTCTGTATATATCCTTTTCCTTGTCGGTCAAAGTGCCGCTCGTAATTGCAGCGCTTTCTGAAAAATCTCCAATCCTCGTCACTCCAAGATTTGCACCGATTTGCAATAATTTCATCATGGGAACATTTATCTGTAAATCTTCGTATGCTTTTGGAACAGACATATCAAGTCCTATAATTCCCTCTATTTCCTCCGGATACTGCTGTGCCCAATTTAACGCTTCAATTCCAGACATTGAGTGAGGGCATAGCACATAAGGCCCACTAATTCCTGCTTCACGTAATGCCGTTCTTGTGTTTTCAAGTATAGTATCTATATCTCTGCTTTCATTTGAAATATCACTAAAGCCATATCCGAATTTTTCAATTACCACAATTCTATATCTATCACTTATTGAAGAATAAAGTGATTTGAAATCCAGAATTGGAGAACAAGTCCCACTTCCTGACATAAAGATAATTGTATGCGCTCCATTACCTTCTGTGTAGATGCTCATGTTTTTGCCATCTACCTCAACCAGCTCGCCCAAAGGCTTTAATAATTCATGCTCTCTGCTTAACTGGATTCTGTGGTTCACAGAAAGAGCCAACAGTCCAAAACATATAATACCGAGAAAGATTCCTATTACCTTGAATATCTTCCCTTTCAATAAATATCACTCACAAATTCAAAATTTATTGTTTTATTGTTTGGAATGATTGTATCATACAAATATGAGATTTTCTATCATTTTGTTTACGGAATAGGGTGGGCGGTTGCCTATATGTTTGTTTTCGGCTGTTGTTTCTCGACCATACATGAGCATTCATTCCTGTTATGTACCCCTGTCATCCTAAGCGGCAGAGAAGGATCTTTAAGATTCTTCGGTCACTTCGCTTCCGCAGAGTGACATACTTCTTTGACAAGCTGAAAACCCCCCGAAGGCTATGCCTTCGGGGGGTTAAATTGCGGAACGAAAAGGAATTACTTACCGGCAGCAGCGATCTGTGCGGCAACTTCGTCAGCGAAGTTCTCTTCCTTCTTCTCGATGCCCTCGCCCTTTACGTAGTGGATAGCATCCACAAACTTGACGGAGCCGCCCAGCTTCTTGGCAGCATCAGCGATGTAGCCTTCCACAGTGCCAGAGAACAGGTCGCTGCGGACGAACTCCTGCTGCAGCAGGCAGATTTCCTTGTAGAAAGCGGCCATCTTACCGGCAGCGATCTTCTCTTTGATCTCAGCGGGCTTGTTAGCCATCTTGGGATCGTTGTCCATGAGAGCAACCTGGACGGACAGCTCGTGGTCAACGTCAGCCTGGGGTACCAGGGACTTGTCCCAGTACTTAGCGCCCATAGCAGCGATCTGCATAGCCACGTTCTTGCCGATCTCGGTAGCGTCAATGCCGCCCTCAACCTTCAGGTTGACCAGAACACCGTGGGAGCCGCCAGCGTGTACGTAAGCGACAGAGGTGTTGTCAGCAAAGCGGGCAAAACGGCGGATCTGCATGTTTTCGCCGATGGACATAACCTTCTCCTGCATGATCTCAGTGACGGTCAGGTTGGAGTTGGGGTACTTGCAGGCCTTCAGAGCCTCTACATCAGCGGGGTTCTCGGTAGCCACAACGGTAGCCAGGTTCTTAACCAGATCCATGAAAGCATCGGTCTTAGCGGCGAAGTCAGTCTCGGAGTTGACCTCGATCACAACGCCCACGCCGTCGATGACGGTAGCGTATGCAACGCCTTCAGCAGCGATGCGGTCAGCCTTCTTGGCAGCCTTTGCAAGGCCCTTTTCACGGAGCCAGTCAACAGCCTTGTCCATATCACCATCGGTAGCGGACAGAGCCTTCTTGCAGTCCATCATGCCGACATTGGTCATTTCACGCAGTTTCTTAACATCAAGAGCAGTAAATGCCATTTTGGTATCCTCCTATAATCGTTTGTAGATGGCACCCGGGGTTCGGGTGCCAAAAATATCTGAATTATTCAGCAGCAGGAGCCTCAGCCTGAGCCTCAGCGTCCTCGCCCTGACGGCCTTCGATGGCAGCGTTTGCCATGGTAGCGGCGATCAGACGGATAGCGCGGATAGCGTCATCGTTGCCGGGGATCACGTAATCGATCTCATCGGGATCGCAGTTGGTATCGACGATAGCGACGATGGGGATGTTCAGCTTGCGGGCCTCAGCAATGGCATTGCGCTCCTTGCGGGGGTCAACGATGAACAGAGCAGCGGGGATCTTCTTCATTTCCTTAACGCCGCCCA